>Ga0116200_10000556_pt1 | contig 12514 bp, 6 predicted proteins | sample Mar14436cmmetaG_FD_94478 | JGI IMG/M metagenome (GOLD analysis project Ga0116200, IMG submission 94478) | Marine hydrothermal vent microbial communities from Guaymas Basin, Gulf of California to study Microbial Dark Matter (Phase II) - Marker... ... | reverse complement strand
GGTTCCAACCCTGATACATCCGGAGGGTGAAGAAGCCCTCGCTGATGACAAAGGTGACATTGTCGGTGTGACCACTCCCATCATCGATGGTGAGGATGGCCGTGCCGTTCTGTGTTCCCGAACTGAAAAGAACTGATGTACCGAATGATGTCATGATGCTCGCATTGCTGCCGTAATTGGCAATGCTCCAGTTCACTGGAATGGGGCCCAGTGAACCCTTGGTTGAAGTGTTGAATGCGGTGGCATACATGGTGAAGGTGAAACCCGTGGACATGTTTCCCGGCGGGATTTCGTTTTCTGTGCCGAAGGTGATGGTGATGCAATCGATGGATGGCCCTGATGGCAACACCAGCGGCAGAAAATCTCCACCGTTTACGATATTTCCTGAGCTGTTGTACGGAATATCGGTGTCTCCCAGTCCGTCACCATCAGTGTCATTGCCCGTGTAATCGCTCCAGAAGTTTCCACCGAGGAATGGCCCCCCGATGATGTTTGTGCCGGGTGTTTTGGTGATGTTCCAGATGTTGATGCCATCATCATGGGCGTTGTTGGCATTGCTGAAATAGTTGTTGTAGATGGTGTTGTTGTCTGCCTGTGATTCGATGTATATGCCGGTATCGGTGCTATCTGTGACGGTATTATTCACCACCTCATTCAAATCAGAATTGGAGTAAAAATACATCCCATATGTACTGTGACTCACCACGTTGTTTTGTATGATACTGTACGAGGAATTGGCCACATTGATACCAATAAGAGAGGTGCTGGTTACTGTGCTATTTGCTATTATATTGTGCGGGGAGGCATCCAGATAAACCCCGTAATCACCACCATACATCGTGTTGTTCATCAGCATATTGTACGGAGCTTCGTCCAGATAAATGCCGCTCCCGTTATTATTCTGCACCGTGGTATATGCGATGGTGTTGTTATGCGAGGTGGTCCATACGAGAATGCCGCCCCACCCGTTGTTGTTCACCGTATTGTGGATGAGGGTGTTGTGTGATGAATACCGTACCTGTATTCCGTAGGCATCGTTATTACTGACCGTGTTATGGGCAAGGGTGTTATTGTGTGAATGTGCCGAGGGAATTCCGTACAGCACAATGCCATCGCTCCCGTATATGGCTTCGCCGCTGTTGTTGCATGCGGTGTTGTTGGCAAGCGTGTTGTTTGAGGAAATATACAGGAAAATTCCATCATCATAGTTATTATTTGCCGTGTTTCCGGTAAGAATATTGTCCCGGGATTCCATCAAATTAATGCCCACTTCATCATTGCAATCAGCCGTGTTATTTGCGATGGTATTGTTGTGTGAATGGTAGAGCGAGATGCCCTTACCCACATCATCTCCGAGAACACTCCCCGTGTTGTACTGTACTGTATTGCTCGTTATGATGTTGTGGGAGGAAGAATCCATATAAATGCCGTGCTGGTTGTTGTGATGAATGTCATTGGCGTGAATGGTGGTGTTGGTGGCAGATAAAAGATATATACCGTCCTCTCCATTGTGGTGAACGGTGTTTGCGGTGATACTTGTTCCAGAAGAGGTTTCCACCAGAATCCCGTCATAGGTATTGTTGCATGCGGTGTTGTTGAAAAGAACATTGTCATTGCTGTTTGTGGATATGAGAATCCCGCAATCTGCATTTCCATATGCGGTATTATTTGAGATGATGTTGTGGCTGCTGGACGGTTCAAGAATGATTCCGTCCTCTCCATTTTCATAGGTGGTGGTGTTTGTTATATAGTTGTAATGTGAATTCATGAGTAATATCCCTTCCCCGTTATTTCCAATTCCGTTCCAGCATGCAGTAACCGCCGATACAGTATTATGATAGGATGACTCAAGAAGAATGCCATCATAGGTATTGTTGCGCGCGACGGTGTCTTCAATGGTGTTGTTTTCTGATTGATTGAGGAGAATTCCCGCATCTCCATTGCTGTACACCAGAGTATGCGAGATAATGCAGTAGTGTGCACCGGTGAGATATATGCCTCCCTCACCGCCGTTTCTTACGGTAAATTCGGAGATATTCACTCGCTCGGCAGAAACATATACCACATCCCCGCTTCCACCACCGTCAATAATCGTGCCATTTCTCCCCTCGCCAACAAGATTAACGGTTTTATTCACCACTATGTTTTCATAGTAGGTTCCGTTGAACACGTAGACGGTGCCGTTCTCTGCGACTGCATTTATGCCTCCCTGAATGGTATCAAAGCGGGTGACATTCCATCCGGGAGTGGAGGAATGATAGTCGTCGTCAACCCACACATATGAGGGCGGTGTGATGGTGAAGGAATGAACCGCTGAGTTGTTGCTCGCCCCGGTGGTGTCATTGGCCCATATGAAGAAGGAATAGTTCCCCGGAATGTCATAGGTGCGGTTGCAGTAATAGGTGTCGCCCGTATGGTTGCCGCTGATGGAGAAGTTGCTGGTGTTGAGAGGCTCGGTAATGTTGAGGTACACTTCATCGATGCCATCAGCATCGGTGACAGTGCAGCTTATATTCACCCACCCGCCTGCTGTCTGCACCGAGGGAAGAGCCTGTACATCTGTTATTTCGGGCCTGCCCGGAGCAACACTCAACCCCTTGATGCAGAAATTCGCCGTATTGTTGAAACTGTACAGGTCCACCCATGATACGCCATTCCAGTAGTAGCTCTCACCCGGGCTTGCGGATGAGTTCACGATGGTGCGGGACGATGAGCCGAGCAGCACCGGGACATCAGAGGTACGGTCATAGGGCTGGCCCCCCGCCGAAAGTTCCAGATAAATGTAAAAGTCATCACCTGCTGTGAGCGTCACGGGAGTATCCAGGTCAATGGTGTGAAAGCCGGTGTAGCTGATGGTACCTGATTTTGTTGAGAGCACGTCCTGCAGCACGCCCCCCTGAAAGCGGTCATAGATAGTCACCGTGTAGCTCACATTATCGGTGGCGGTGTAAAAGCTCACCGCCTGCAGTGTCTCATCGCCCGTGGCATTGAACGCGTTGAATGCCTTTGCGCAGTTTGTCATGGTATCCCTCCATCCATGGTAATCATGGTAGTAGATGTGGTCATATGCAAGACGTTCCACATTCTGGAAGGAAACCGCACCCATTTCCGGGTGTTTGCAGCAGTGCTTATCATAATACGAAATCCAGAAGTACCCGTCCCCGCTCCAGCCGCTCCCCCAGCTGTTCTTGCAGAGCCATGCCCCCGGGAGTGGTGCCTGTGTCACCTTGCTGTCATTCCAGCCCACAATGGCCACTGCATGATTCGGGTCATTGGTGTCCGTGGGAGGTTGATAGTGGGAATCAGTGGTGGATGAATAAAATCCGCCTCCCCAGTAGATGCATGTTCCCATGACGCCCTCGGTCATGATTTTCTGCTTGATGAGGTCAATGGTACTCAAATTTGCACCTGCCGTATACCATTCAATGTCCCTCGGGTAATAATAGTGATAGCTCGCATTGTATCTTTCTGGTGCGCTGTAATACCAGTTGTCGTCATATTCGGTGCCGTCGTTGGCATCCGGGCTGTACACCGCCCCTTCTCCCCGTGCAAGGTAGGCCGATGCCACCCGGTAATCACCTCCGTTGTGCACATCGAGTCCGCCGCCGGTGGGAGGCGAGGTGTCATCATTGTTGTGCTTGTTGAATCCGTTCCACCAGTCAAGATGGTATTCCGCAAGATTCGGTTCGCCTGTTTCACCTGCTGCCGCCCAGTTTCCGGTCATGAGTAGATTACCCTCAATGGCCGCCATGACACCATGGGTCCAGCAGGTGCCGCCGGTCTGGTGTTTCACTGAAGTCACATAACTGGTTCCGTTCACGTTTCTGAGGTCGAAGGAGGAGGGAAGCGTGATGGTGAAAGTGTGCGGTGCCGACATGTTGCTGTTGCCGCTGGTGTCATTGGCCCAGATAAAGTATACGTAGGTTCCTGCAACGGTGTAGGTGGCGTTGTAATGGTAGCTTCCTCCCGCCATGGTGACGTTGACCGGGGTAAAACCGGCGGGACCGGTGATGTTGACTTTCACCGTATTAACACCGGAATCATCGGTGACGTTGCAGGTGATGTTCACCCATCCGTTCATTTCCTGGGGGTTGGGGAAGGCGGCCACATCTGAAATTTCAGGTGGTATGATGTCCGAGGCATTGAACGCATTCCATGCCTGATCGATAAAATTATCCGGATTGGTGGCAAACACCTGCGTGGAATAGCTGTTGGCCACATTATTGGGGTGGGAGTCTCCGCTTTCGCCACCATATTCAGCCCTGAGCCGGTTGGGATGACTCGAATGGTTGTCGGGATAAGCCAGCACATCGAACCAGTCAAAAACTGCCACGTTGTTGAGGCCGGGATGATTGGTATTGTAACTGGTGAGCCAGTCGTTTTTGAGCCAGTTGTTGAACACCCTTGCACGGTGCGCCTCTGCATCATTGGTGGCATCCGTTGGTGCATAGTGGCGCGGTGGTGCCGTAACCGGGATGAATAAAATGTCGGGGTTCTGGGCAAATATATCCTCCAGCGGTCTGTAGGTGTAACCGTTATACGTATAGGTGTTCCCAGAGCCGTTGTAGTGACGGTAGACGGCCTTATAATTGGCGAGTGTCTGCCAGGAACTGAACGGGTCTCCCGGCTCGGTGCCATTGTCCTCGATGTTACTGATGGGATAGCAGCTTTTGAACATGATGATGCGGTTTACGCCGTCGCTGCACCCGTGTGTCTTCACCCCTCCAAGGTAGTCATTGAACCATAAAATCCAGTGGTTCATGTTGGTGCTGTCACCGGGTGTGGGTGCCAGAGAATCGGGTCTCCCTGCATCAGGCGAGAGATCGGTGCCGTAGTAAATGTCATTGCGCTCGTCAATATAATCCTTGGCGAGCAGCGCCGCATGCAGACTGTTGGTGAGCCAGTTCTGCCCGCAGGAATGATGGATAAATATCAAATCATCGTCACTGCTCCAGCGCTCTTCACCATGATTTTCTCCTGAAAACAGTGATGCGGAGGCTTCCAGCATTTCCTGGCTGTTGTGCACTGTGCTCAGCATGGGAAGAGTGAGTAAAAAACTTGCCACCACATACACCAATAAATGGGATTTCATATTTTTCATCCTTTATATATGGGAAAACTCCTTAAAAACGTTTATATGGACGCTCAAATCCGATTCATATGAGAGCAGGAAGGCCACAAATGGAACGGAGTCCAGAGACAATGTTCTTTTGATGCACGCTCCGGATCAAATAGAGAGGATGAGCACAGTTCATCAGGTGGTATCCTCTCCAAAAAGGCTTTAAACATGCGTGCATATGATGCTTTGATATAATGATATGTCCCCTCTGTGGTGGAAAGGGATACCTGATAAATCCACTGCACACCCATACTGAAAAACTGAGTGATTCTGATAGAGTACCGTATCGGGAGAAGATATGCCCCATGTGCCGTGGAAGGGGTCGCGTGGAAGACGGGCGCTAGGTTTTTCTGCCCTTCAATTTCTCATATTCCTTTTCTGCAAGTCGTTCAGCAAATCCTGTGCCAGTAAAGGCGCTCACAAAATGCGCTGTGATGCCGATTCCCCATCCAAAGAGCGGGAATATGAACCAGGGGAACCCAGCACCTGTCACCGCCCAGATGGCAATAAGGAAGAGATTCACGATAATATATATGGCAAAATGCGTGTAAAAGCCGATTTTCTCCTCGGCGCGTTTCTCGGCCTTTCTGCGGAGTTCCTCATCTGAATAATCCATGCAGATATAGCGGAATGTATTATTGAATGTTTCGGAGGTTTAAGCAAGGATAGGAGGTAAAGAGGGGGAGGCGAAAAATGGCCCTCCTATCCTGTATCCATGCACATGTGTGCCCACCTCAGGGCTTTTTATCACACATGTAGTGCTGTCGTCGTATAAATATTACGCCGTAATATTTATATTTTTCGGGGCGGAAAATGAATGTGCTGAGTTGGATCATTATGATGCGTGGAGCGGGAAGGTTTGAATGCCTTGCTGCAAGAACCGCCACTGAAGCAGAGGATCTTGAACCCCATGGAAGCGTCGGAGTAATATTACGTGCATTCAGAGAAGGTATTCTCACGGAAAATCGGGTAGTCAAATTACTTCAAAACCTGGAAAGCGAATCCACACTCTTTATTACACACCCCTCATCCAGCAGGCAATCAAGGCAGTCAAAGATTATTCAAAAGAGTAATGGCAGAAGGATATGCCCGCGGCAATTTTGACCGGGTGATGACATCATAGTTTTCCGCACACATAACTATAAGTACTAGTCTGTGTTGTTCCACTACTTCACGTAATGTGGAGAAAAGGTAACAATATGTATAGAGAAAATGGTAACAGGTTTAGCAGGCCGCCAAGAGAGATGCACAAAGTAACGTGCTCTGATTGCGGTCAGGAAACCGAAGTGCCATTCAAACCAACAGAAGGAAGACCTGTCTACTGCAGGGAGTGTTTTAGTAAGCATAAACCAAAATATTGAGAGTATACCTCGATTATAGGTATTGCTTTTCTAAGGATACTATCTTTACCCATGGGGCGCAGTGCCCCACACATTTTTTAACACATTTGTAAAAAATCCTCAACTCAACTTATCAGCATGGAGGCTGTAAAGTGAATCACCCTCTATGACACTCTTACATACTCTTATGAAGGATGGCACGAGCGACGGCTCCAGTGTAGAAGGTGTACCCACCCGGTATTTCTCCCTCTCGCTCGGATGAGCACGGGCACCATCTTTGCTTTTCTTATCTTGACAATGTCATCAGCATGTGGGTATAATGTGTTTTTCAGACCATTTCCACCAAGAAGAATAGTGAGTTTTCAGTCCGGCACATGGTGGGGCCTTTCATGCTTACATGTTTTTGAGTGGGCACTGGAACGCCGGCGGGGAAAAGAATGGCTGATGATTCATCCAACCTGGACAATGGTCGCCGATTCCTCCTTGTACTCATCGGGAATCTCTCCCATGTTCCATCCACTGCCCGTTGTCTCGCAGTAGTAATAGTTCACCCCATTGTAGGTGTAGTAATAACCCGCATGGTCGGTTCCGGCAATGCCCACAGCGGCGTGGCCCGGCAGAAGCACCAGTACGGCATCGTATCCCAGAGCCTCCATGAGAGAAGCGTACAGAATAGAGGTATCCTCGCAGTCCCCTGTCTCGTCCACCAGCGTTTCAACTGAAAACCGCCAGTACTCGTTGGCCGGTGTGGTGTAGTTGTCGTAGGTGTATTCCAGGCTCTGGACAAACCGCAGCACAAAGTCGGCGGTTTTATCGTAATCATACCCGTGCTCCTGGGCAAGCGAATGGAGCGTGTCGGCCACTTCCATCACCACCTCATCATCCGGGGTAACAAACAATGCTATTTCAGAAGACGACTCTGGAGACCTGTCCACCTTCAAATGCCTGTAATAGGCATAGCTCTCCCTTGGAATGTTCACGCTCAGGGAGAACGACTTGAAACCGAATGTCCAGGAGTACGTCTTGTAGTAGGTGACATCGATCAGCTCAATATCGTACCACAGCACCCCATCATCATCGCCAGCACTCCGCACGCCGTCATCTCGCCCATCCGCATGACCGTCGGTGTCATCGCCCGTCCAGGTTCCCGTGAGTGCATCGAAGACAATGTGCAGTTCTTTTGTCCCGTCATGACCATCAATGTCTATCATATCGTTCCGGAGGGGCCAGTCCGCATCCCACATCACGATGGTGATATTCGTGTATTGCTGGTCATCATCAATGTTATAGACGAAGATGCTGTTTATTGTGTAGAGTTGCGCTATGGTGGCGCGCCAGGGGTGCCCGTCGTCATCGATGCGGGTTTCCAGTCGGTTGTTTATGTAAATATCAAAAAACACATCTGCCCGTGGAAGCACGTAATCCACCTTGTCCATCACACCGAACCGAGTCAGGGAGATTTTAATGGCTGCGTCACCGTTTTTCTTGATGTCGGTGGCATCGGTAAAGCCATCGTTGTCGTAATCCTGTGGATAAGGGTCGGAATTGTCCCCCCAGCCGTCTCCATCGCTGTCCTCCCATTCCGAGGGATCACGCGGGAAGGCATCATCCTTATCCGGAATGCCGTCCCCATCACGATCTCCGGTGAACCATCCGCCGTTACCGGTTCCAAGGCAGCCACTCAGGATGGAAACCATCACAAGCAGAGCCGCAATGCCGGATGCCTGGAGCCGTTTTCCCACCATGCTCTCTCCATGGTGAAATCGGTTGATGATTTATAAAATGGTGGGATATTATCCTGCCTCTTCTGTGGCGCGTTCCGCATCATCGTAATGTTTATAATATGTGATGAATTTATTCTTTGGGGCGATGAAATGAAAAATAACACGATGAAAAAAGGGTTTGCTGTGGGAGTGATTGCACTGTTTCTCTGCCTGAGTGTGACCTCTGTGTACGGAGCAGAGAGTTCGGTGAAATCGCGAGAAAGTAGCGGGGCAATGCAAGAAGCTGTGGTGGAAATCGAGGTGGACGAATACCGGGCGGATGGAAGTATTAACACCGTAATTGTGCCATTAACGCAGGATGAAGTAAACAATTTAAAAGAAGATTTGCTCTCTGCAAAAACCGCCGATGAACGATTTGCCATATTCAAGGAATACGGCCTGATTCCCGAAGAGAAAACAATGGAGGAACTGAAAAATGACATGTATGCACGGGCAGAGGCCATGGGACTTACCAGGGAAAAGGTGGCACAGCTCGCATCCAGATTTGAACCGATAGTGAAACAGCGACCACCAATACTCCTCGATTTCTTCAGCAGGGTGAACACGGTCTATATGGGTGGCGGTACGGTCAGGGTCGGCCTCTCGGCGCTCATCGGCTACCTCAATTTTCTTCGGGGCTGGAATCTCCCGAAAGCAGATTTCTTTGATGTTTCATGGGGACTCCTTGGCGTGGTGGACAGCAGCGGTCTCATTGTGCAGCACCAGCTGGTGACATTTCCGGGAATCATGTGCCTCGTGGGATTCGTGGGGTACAATATAAAACTCCCACTGTTCCTGAATGGATTCTGGGGCTACTCTGCCGTGACCTTCGGGGCAGGCCTCGGTTTTCACACGGTCATCTGGTTCTACTGGCTCAACCGACCACCCCCGGAATAAAAATACCACATCCTTTTCCCCTTTTTCTTGGATCAGAAAGAAACCTTTTTATGCCATTTTTTCCTTTCTTAAGGAATGCGTGCCGCGTACATTGCCCTATCTCTATTCATTGTTTCTCTTTTTGTGTTTCTCCCCGCACCGGAGGGGTTAAGCAGGGAGGGTTTCGTCATGTTCGGCATTCTCCTCATGGCCATCATTCTCTGGATCACCGAGGCAATCCCCCTCGCCGCAACCGGTCTTCTCATTATGACACTCCAGCCACTGCTTGGCGTGGCAGATGCCAGGGATGTATTTGCAAGCTTCGGGAATAGTGCAGTATTTTTTATCCTTGCCTCCTTCATGCTTGCCGCCGCTGCCGAGAAATATGGCCTTCACAAGCGTATTGCGGTGAAACTGCTGGGGGCATTCGGAGCATCTCCTGCAGCCTTCATTTTCGGCGTCATGGTGGTGGGGGCATTTCTCTCCTTTTTCATGCAGGAACATGCCGTTGCGGCCTTCCTGCTCCCCATTCTGATGCACATTCTGCTCATCATGAAGGCTGTCCCGAAACAGAGCAATTTCGGTGTCGCCACCATGATAGCCCTCACATTCGGAACATCCATAGGAAGCTGGGGGACCCTGCTCGGCGGCGCAAGGAATCCCCTCACCATTGGTTTTCTGGATGAAATTGGGTACTCGCTTTCCTTTTTCGAATGGATGAAGATGAGCATACCCATTGTGCTTGTAGCCCTCCCCGTGGTGGCCTTCATTCTCCTCAGACTTTTCCCCCCCGAAGTGGAGGGTATCGGGCGGGCAGTAAAGGAACTTACGGAAGAGGTGCGCAGGATGGGAAAACCGGCAACAGAGGAAAAGGCGGTTTTTGTCATCTATGTTCTCACCATCCTCGCATGGATTTTCCTATCCGATGCCATCGGTGTGGCGGTGATTGCCCTCATGGCGGCGCTCTCCCTTTTCTTCCTGCGCCTGGTTGAGTGGGAGGATGTGGAAAAGAGGGTGCAGTGGGGGATAATACTGCTCTATGGCGGGGCGCTCACCCTCGGCAATGCAATGGAAACCACCAATGCAGCCGGCTGGCTTGCCACAAAAATCATTCCCATTTTCGGTGAAAACGAGGTGGTGCTGCTTGCGGTTCTCATCCTTACCACCTTCATCCTCACCAATATCATGAGCAATACCGCCGCGGTTGCGGTGATGCTCCCCATCAGTTTCGGCATCGCCACCCAGGCGGGCATTTCCCCGGTACTTTCTTCCATGGCAGTTGCCATCGCCGGCGGAGGTGCCTTCATGTTCGTCATCGCCACACCAGGCGCCGCCATTGCCTATTCATCCGGCTACATCACCCAGAAACAGCTGGCAAAGGCAGGGTTCCTCGCGAGCATCATATGCATGTTCATCATCCTTCTCACCGCCGTGTTCTACTGGAAGCTTGTGCTGGGATTGTGAGCAGGCACCGGAAAGGGCCATCATTGCCTCTTTCCATGAAGTGAATGATGACCATTGGGACGAAGTGGAGTGACCCACTGCAAGAGAGAAATTGTTGCCACCCGCCCCCTTTCATTTTGAAAATCCCGTGGATAATGGCAACATTTTAGAATGCCCCCGCATTTATTGGTAATGGATATATTCAGCCGGTTGCTTGTTCCACTCTCGTCCGAGCTCCCAAGCGAAAGGGTGGTACACCGGGCGGGCATGCTTGCCGAGAAATTCGGGGCGCAGGTAACGGTAATTTATATCATTGAGGAAAAAACCCTCAAGAAGATGGAGGATGTCTCCAGGGCGTTTTTAACCGAACAACAGAGAACAGAGGTGGAACGCCGGGTCGTTGATACAAATAAAATGCTCGCAGAGGATGTCATTTTCAAACAGGTGAAACCCCTTATCAGAAACTTTGATAAAGAGGTGGTTGTGGGGGAGTTTTCAGAGGAAACGGTGAAGGCAGCACATATTTCCGATGCCACCTGCATCGTGACCGGATACGAGAAGTACTGCCTTCTCAAATATCGATTGCTTGATAAGCTGGACATCCCCCTCTGGATCGAGCAGGAAACGGGCGGGCCCCATGTGCTCGGGATATGCTCCAATCTTGCCCCCAACAAACGTGTGCCTGATGTGACGCTCTCGCTTGCCGGTGCCCTTGGATATACACCTCATCTCCTCTATGTGGTGGACACAGAGGAGAAGGTGGAGGTGGATGAATACGAACACAAAAGGGAGTGCACCCTTGCCGAGCTCACTGAGAGGGCCCATGCCCTGCTGACCAATTACGAGGGAAGGGCAGAAACCCATTTCTCCTCTGGAGTGCTCGAGGATGAAATCGCCTCCCATGCGTACCGCATCAATCCGGATGTGGTAATCATAGGCAGGGAAATGAAACGAAAACGATTGTTCTGCCGTGATCTCAAGCACGATATGGTGGCAAAGCTCCACAAATCACTTCTCTTTTTAAATTGAATAACGGTGAAATCATGCCGAAAAAGGGAATGTACTGCAGCGTCCCCACCAAAGATGGTATCCAGCTGAAGATGAGGCGATATACACCGGCTGGCGGGGATGTGGCAAAAAATCCTGTCATACTATTTCATGGCGTGCTTGCCAACAAACACAGCCTCGATTTCGGCGATCCTGACGATAAGAATCAGAATCTGAAAGAGCTATGGGATACGTATAGCCTCGCTGCATACCTCTCCCAAGAAGGGAATGATGACGTGAAGTTTGACGTATGGGTCCCCGAACTGCGGGGAAGAAGAAGCTTTCATTCATTTTCCTGCGAGTACCCCGACATGCCGGAGCCACCTGTATGGTGTGTGGATGACTATATCGAGAAGGATGTTCCGGCGATTATCCAGAAGGTGCAGGAGACATATGCCCGAGAGAGAAAGGAAAAGGATAGCAATTCCCCTGTGAAGGTATTTTGGGTGGGAATGAGCATGGGAGGAATGCTGGCATACGCCTACGGAGAAAATAAGAGAGATTCCCGCAATCTCATGGGAGTGGTAACCATCGGCTCCCCTATTTCATTCAAACATACCGGAAGCTTTCTGATCGAGCTGGCAAGCCGCATTCTTGCTCCACGAAGAATAAGCGTCACCATTAATCTTGGAAAATTTCTCAACAATCATAAAAAAATTAAGAATGAATTTATGGAAAACATTGTCAGCAAGAGTACTATTGACAAGGATGTTATGGAGGAATACATCACCCTTGGCTTTGATAACGATATCTCATCAAAGGTGCTGAGTCAGTTCGCCGTATTTTTCCGCCACAACAACTTCTGCCGCTATCCCCGTCGTCCATGGGCATACGACATACTCGACCGTATTCCTCTGGTAAAAAGACGCATAGGCCCCCACAGCTACACAGAAGAACTTCATGCATTTGAAACACCGCTTCTGGCC
>Ga0116200_10000554_pt1 | contig 12528 bp, 13 predicted proteins | sample Mar14436cmmetaG_FD_94478 | JGI IMG/M metagenome (GOLD analysis project Ga0116200, IMG submission 94478) | Marine hydrothermal vent microbial communities from Guaymas Basin, Gulf of California to study Microbial Dark Matter (Phase II) - Marker... ... | reverse complement strand
TTATATAAGCTTTGCTACAATGCCTTCAAAGGATGATCTGAAAGATAGAAATGCATTAATTAAAAAGATGATTAATGACCTATCACCAATCTTCCCAGACTTTGATTTCGAAAGGGATTTTGAGTGGTTTTCAGCTCAATACTTCTCAATAGTTGATGCACTTGAAAGAACTATAGATTGGTATTATGAACGAAGATTTGGACCATCTACACCCATTAAGAATCTCTATGTTGCTGGTGATTCTGCACATGAACTAAGTTCAGGTGTCGATGGATGCGCAAGCTCTGCAATTTTTGCAGTAGAAGAAATTACTGGAGAAAAATTACTTGATTTAAACGAATTTTATCGTATCTGATCTAACTACTTTTATTTTTTTGTATTATGAATTTTTTACTAATTTATAGCTATTGCTGTGCTATAGAACCAAGTCAATTTGTCTGGCCAATACAGCTTTTCCTCTGTAATCTGGAAGCAGGATAGGAGATTTCCTATCTGTCACTATTCCAGCTTCGGACAACATTTTTTCATAGTCGTATACATGTTGTAATGTCAATTTACCTACGGTTACCCCACGTTTTACTCTTTTGGCTGCATAAATACCCGCTCTTCTACCAAATACATTATAATCCAAGAGAGAATTACCCATTAATCTGTTCTTACCATGGACTCCTCCAGTAACCTCACCAGCCGCGAATAAGCCAGGTACTGTTGTTTGGGCATACTCGTTTATTTCAACGCCACCGTTCATATAATGTAATGTTGGAAACACCAGAATAGGATCTTGTGTCATATCTATGCCGAATCGTTTAAACATTCTGTACATTGCTGCTAGGTTCTTCTGTATTGCACCCTCACCATGGATAATTTCAATCATAGGTGAATCAAGCCATACACCACGCATGCCAGTTGGTGTAATAACTCCATTATTTAATTCATAGCATTCTCTAATTATCGCTGCTGATTCAACATCTCTTGGCTCTAAGGGATATATGAATTGCTCACCATATTTATTCACAAGCTGAGCACCCATGCCTCTTACTTTTTCTGTTATTAGCAGACCAACTATTTGCTCTGGATATGCTGCTCCAGTTGGATGATATTGAGTTGCATCCATATCTCTTAACTTAGCTCCAGCACGATACGCAATAACAATGCCATCTGCTGTAGCTCCATAATGGTTTGTTGTTGGAAAGCCTTGTATGTGTAATCTTCCAAATCCCCCAGTAGCGAGAATAGTAGCTTTTGCTCTAACTACATAATATTGTCTTGTTTCCATATTGTAAAGGACCGCACCAGCAATATTTCCATTTTCATCCTTTATAAGTTCAACAGCGGGAGAGAACTCAAGAACTGGAATATCTCTATTCCTTGCTTCATCGCGAATTACCCTGAATATTTCTAATCCTGTATAGTCTTTAGCAGAATGCAAACGATTTCTACATGTTCCTCCACCAGGTCTTTCAATGAACTCACCATTATCGTCTTTATCATACATAACACCAAGTTCTTCATGCCACTTCATGATAAGAAGAGCATCCGTGACAAGGATTTTAACGAGTTCAGGTTTATTTGCAAAATGTCCTCCACCGATTACATCGAGATAATGCCAGTATGGGCTATCTTCTGGTCTATCAGCAGCTTGAATGCCTCCCTGAGCCATTATGGAATTTGCATCACCATGCCTTAACTTTGTAGCTATAAGGATATTCTCAGCGGGTATTCCTTCGTAATTTGCCCATAGAGCTGCAACAGTGCCAGCTCCTCCTCCACCTATTATTAGAATATCAACATCATAATCAATTTGCGATAAATCTATCTCATCTGGATTTATAAGCGGATGCGCCTCAAGCAAATCAACAACTTCATGAGGGGCATAGTCACCTTTATTCGGCCCTATCTTTATAGGACGTTTTCCTTCTGGACGATAATCAGGGTGATACTTTCTTAGTAATTCTTCCTTTTCGTCGGCAGACAACCGCCGGTAGACTTCTTTAAGCCGCCGCTCTCTTGTTTTCTCTACCATTTCAATAGATTCTCTCATATACTCGGGATATCCTCTAATCAGCTTCATTCAGAAACACCCACCTTTTCAATTTCTCTACTTTCATAGAGCTTTTTTAGCTCCTCTTTACTCATCTTCATAAGCTTATTAAGCATCTCTTCGTATTTTCCTTCTTGAATTTCTTTTAGTCGTTTTTCTAAGTTCTTAGATGGTTTAAGATAATATTTTGCATAGAGTCGTCTAACAAGTTGAGCTACATGATAATGAGCTATTTCAGCTGGACATCTCGCTGCGCATAAACCACACTGAATACAGTCAAAAGATAACTTTGCAGCAGTTTCGATATCCCCTCTTAAAGAGGCTTGTATATAGTCCATAACATTTAATTCTTGAGGACATGCCTTTGTACATGTATTGCAACTAACACATCTCGTAATTTCAGGGTAATATCGTATAATTGATGATGCTGTTGGACTAACTTTATTTATGTCATACTTTGCTTTATTAGCGGGAACAAACGGAATTTGAGTTAAATACATACCATCTTCAACAGGTGTTTGGCAAGCAAGGGCCATATATAGTTTATAATCATCTTTAAATCGATATATTGTAGCACAAGCTCCACAAAACCCTGCTCTACAACCTGCACCTCTGATAAATCGATAACCAGCATATTCCATAGCTTTCATTATTGTGAGACCAGCTGGAACTTTATACGCTTTCCCCATGATGTAGATAGTTACCATTTCCATCTTTGGCTTTTCAACCTCTTTCAAAGCTGCTTTACTCTTACCCACTACTCACTCCTCCTTTCTTTAAACAATCTTGTAGGATCTACAAAATGCTTATTAAACTCACATAATGATATATCTAAACCTAATCCAATAGCAAGCAATTGTGTGAAATAAAGAATCGGGATTTTAGAAAATTGAGAATATTTTTGACTAACATATTTTTGACGGTAGTCGAGATTGAAAAAGCAAAGGGGACAGCTAGTTATAATAGCATCGGCCCCGGATTCTTTTGCGGATGTAAGTATTTGATATATCTTTTCAATAACTAGATCTGGATTTGTAACGGTATTATAAGCACCGCAACATTCATTGAAAAGAGGAAATTCTACGGGCTCGGCACCAACAGATTTAATAATCTCTGATAGTATTTTTGGCTGCTCTGGGTCATCAACAGCTACAACATCGGGCCTTAAAAGCAGACAACCATAATAGGGAGCTATTTTTAATTTGCTAAGGTCGCGTTTTATGTTTTCTGCGATCTTATCAAATCCCACATAATCTCTCAATATTTCAAGATAATGTTTGACTACTACATTTCCTTCGTAGTCAACTTCATCGTCCATAAACGCATTAATTGTGTCGATTTTGTCTCTGTTTTCATCAGCAGTTAAAACATTATTTGTTTGTTTGATTGTATTATAGCACATAGAGCATAAAGTTACTAATATATTTGAGTTGCCTATTTGTTTATTAAGTTCTTGCGCTCTGATCAAAATTCTTGCTGGTGCTAAATAGTTCATCAGATTATCAGATGACAAAGAGAAAACCGTTCCGCAACAATTCCATCTTGGTAGCTCTACTAATTCTATATTGAATATTCTTAATACCTCTATAGCTGTTTTCTCAAAATTTTGGTAATCACTCTTTAAACTACACCCAGGAAAATATGCAAGTCTCAATAAAATCACCACACAGTAAACTTTCTAGAGGCACTAACTAATGCAATTTGAGGCATTCTTTCAATATCTTCAGATGATATTTTAGAATATTTCAAGAAATCGGCTTTCTTTTCCCTGAGTGCAATTATACGAAGTGCTTCCATGATTTTTGCTAGATCTATTCCTTTAGGGCATCTGATACTGCATGTATAGCAAGTTGCACAAACCCAGATAGTCTTTGAGCTCAGAACTTCTTTATTTCCAAACTGAACCATTCGAATTACTTGATTTGGAAGAAGATCCATACTACTTATCATTGGGCAACCTGCAGAACACTTACCACATTGATAACAAGAGAAAATATTTTGAGCGCTAATATCTTCGACTTTCTTAATAAATTCCATATATTCCTCTTTAATTGGAAATTTTACAATCACACTGAACACCTCTTCTTATTAAATTTAATAATTTTAGGATAATTTCAACTGCTTTTTCGGCCGCATTTTTAATCTCAGGGGATAAAACATTAGAAAATTTGAGGCTATTAGCATTAATTTCAATTCCAATAACTATAATTTTATCGGGAATCTTCTCGGGAAACAATCTTCTAAAGAGACTAATGCCCATTATAAAGTTAATATCATGAGGGTTTACGGTGTGAACAGTATATGGATACTCGTTTATGTTCTTTACAAACACCGTACCAACTGGATATCTCTGAGTTATTGCTGCATCAACTATAATTGCTGCATCATAACCTAGAATCATTTCTGCTAATTCTAAACCACCTACATCTTCAACTCTTATTTCGATAGAGTCATCTATATCTATTTGTTCCTTTAACATGTTTACAACTCTAACGCCTACTCCATCATCTCCAAGTATTGGATTTCCAAGACCAATAATGATTATTTTCATCTAACTAACCTCTTAACTAATTGACCTTCGTGATCATATATTTCAACAGTCATAGGCATCTTACCAATTAATGCATGAGTGGCACAAGCTAAGCATGGATCATATGCACGAAAGGCCATTTCAATTCTATTTAAAAGACCCTCAGAGATTTGCCCATTCTTTATTAATTTAGTTGCCGCTTTTTTGACACTTAAACAGATAGCCGCATTATTTTGAGTTGTTGGCACTACAAGGTTAACATTTTTTACGATACCATTATCATCAACTTCATAATGGTGGAATAATGTACCTCTGGGAGCCTCTACACTTCCAATGCCAACTTTAGATTTAACTTCACTAAGTGGTATGCGATACTCTTTTCCAGTAATATCATCATCTTGAACTAACTCAAGAATACGTTCACTTGCATATAACACTTCAACTAATCTGGCCCAGTTAAAAGCTATTGCATTATGTGCTGGTTTTCCACCTAAAACTTCATACATTCTATCATGAGCTTCGCTTGCCAAGGGTGTTGATATACCATCTACAGCATTCAATCTCGCAAGAGAGTTCACACGATAAATTCCACTACCGTTATCCAAGCTGAGGCCTTTCCAACCCACATCCTTTAAATATGCAAATTTAATATATGACCATTCAAGAACAGCTTCACCTATGTGATCTAAATACCTTTCTGGTTTAAATTTTACAATTTCATTACCCTTACTATCAACAACTCTTATCATTCCATCATATAGGTTTAGTTTTCCATTTTTATCTACAGTTCCCATATAATAAGTAGGAAGATTATACGTGTCGCTCTCAATAAGTTCTCGTGTATCATCTCTTTTCAAAACTTGTTTTTCGAATAACTCAAAACTTTTAGTAGCAAACTCAACACATGATTTTGCCATTTTCTCTATTTCTTTTTGCTCCTCTGGGGATATTCCTTTGCTCATACCCCCAGGTATTGCAGTTACAGGATGTGTTGATTTAGCACCTATTATTTCTTGCATTTTTTTGGCGTATCCTCTATGAATTAATGCACTCTTTGCAATTTCTGGAAATTCCTTAAGTAACCCAAAGATGTTTCTATATGCAGGATCATAATCTGGTCCAAGAAGCAAATCTGGTGCTGCAAGTGCATAAAAATGAACTAAATGACTGTGAATTATGTGTACACATTCGCCCATCTCTCTAATCATCTTTGCAGTTCTAGGTAACTCTATACCAAAAATAACATCAGTTGCCTTAGCTGATGCTAAATGATGAGCCCAAGGGCAAACACCACAGACCCTTGTAACTATTCTGGGTAATTCCTCAACTGGTCTGCCTTGACAGAATTTTTCAAATCCACGCAATTCTATAACTTGAAAGTATGCGTCTTTTGCATTCCCATGTTCATCAAGTATTATTGATATTTTTGCTTCTCCTTCGAGTCTTGTTGCAGGAGAAATTAGAATTATATTATTTTTTGGTTCGCTCACTCCTTATAAGCCTCCTACCAAATTTCAAATAAGCAGACATTGGTAATGTGAATCTATAAAATGTCCCTAAAGGGTCTACTATATCTTCTAATATTTTTGCTAGCCCTTCCTCGCCCAACTCACTTTCAGAATCCACACCAGCGAGAGAAGCTATATAAGAAAGAGCTTTTGCACCTGGGTCTATTACTTTTTCAGTGGGACCCATACACCCACGGCAACCCATATTTGCCTTTATACAACGAGCACCACAACCAGAACGTGTTACAGGACCAAGACAGATTATTCCTTGAGCCAAGAGACATTTTTTAGGGTCTGGAACTATCTCATGAGGTCTATAAAACTTTTTAATTGTTATCGTTTCTGGTTTTTCTCTATCACACTCTTCGCATAATGTAGATTGCCCAGCAAAAACATATCCTTTAGGAGGAAGTTTCCCATACTTGACGTATTCATCAATTGTTTTTAATAACATTTCAGTGGTAGAGACAGGAGGGGGGCAACCAGGCGCATAATAGTCTACATCAACAACAGAATCAAGAGGAAGGGCATAATCATAAAATTCAGGAAGTGTGATCTTAACACCATTGATAAGATATTCTTTAGTTGGTACTTTATTTTCGGGGTTTATAGTACTTGGTGTTGTTTTATAAACAACTTTAAAAATTTCCTCCTTGTTCCACAAATCAGCAAGACTTGGAATTCCACCAAAGCAAGCACATGCACCAAAAGCTATGAGGATTTTAGACTTTTGCCTTAACAATTTAGCTATTTGAAGATGTTCCTCCGTCCTTACATTACCATGATAAAGTGCAATATCTATTGATTTATCAGGCATTTGCTGAAGATCTTTTTCCTTAAAGTCCGTAGCTATAGGCCAGAAGACAATTTCTATTTTCTCAGAAATCTCAGCTATTCGTTCATCTAGATCTAAAATTGAGAAATCACAGCCAGCGCAAGTAGCACCATAACCAATAGCTATTTTTACTTTACTCATCTAACCTTCCTCCATTATATCTAAGAGGTGGAAGTCTCTTAAGTTTCTCAATAAAGTCAGATATGCTTTCTGCAAATTTTTTACCCTCGGTTGCATTGATCCATTCAAGACGTAACCGTTCTTCTCCTATACCAATTTGATTCAATAATTTTTTCAGCAGAATGACACGTTTGAATGTCTTATAATTGCCAGCGACATAATGACAATCTCCAGGATGACAACCTCCTATAAATACACCATCAGCCCCTTTAGAAAAAGCTAATAAAACAAATTGAGGGTCCACTCTTCCAGAGCACATAACTCTAATAGGAATAACATTTGGAGGGTATTGAAGTCTGCTAACTCCTGCTAAGTCGGCACCTGCATAGGCACACCAATTACATAAGAATGCTATCACCTTCGGATTCGGATTTTTTATTTCATCATCACGACTTATTTTTTATCCCTCCAAGCTATTTATTATCATACTCTCTATCTGTTCATCAGTCATATTCTTTAATTGTAGAGCTCCAGTTGGACATGCAGCAACGCAAGTTCCACACCCTTCACAGAGAACTTCATTTACCTCGGCTTTCTTCTGACTAGTTATCCGTATTGCAGAATAGGGACATAGTGCTACACAAACTTCACAACCGCTACATAGCGTCCAATCGACTACTGCTACTGTTGGTTCATGTATAAGCTCTTTAGCAGATAGTATTGCTATAGCTTTTGCTGCAGCACTACTTCCTTGGGCAACGGCATCAGGGATATCTTTAGGAGAATGAACAGCGCCAGCTATGAAGATTCCAGTCGTTGGACTTTCAACTGGTCTGAGTTTTGGATGTACTTCTTTTAAAAAGCCCCACTCATCTTGAGGAATTTTTAGAATCTCTGCAATTGCCTTTGTTCCCTTTGAAGGAACGATACCCATCGCAAGAACGACTAAATCGGCCTCGATTTCAACTTTTTTCCCTGTTAATGTATCAACACCCCAAACAATTACTTTATCTCCCTTTCGAAAGACTCTAGATACTCTACCTCGTATATATACAATACGCTCCTCTTCCATGACGCGATTAATGAATTCTTCATATCCTTTTCCAGCAGCTCTTATATCAATGTAAAAAACAAATGCTTGACCATCAGGAACTCTATGTTTATAGAGAAGAGCATGTTTAGCGGTATACATGCAACAAATTTTAGAGCAATACTCTAAATGCTTTTCAGGATCTCTAGAGCCAACACATTGAATGAAAACGATAGTTTTAGGAATTTTTCCATCAGAAGGACGTCTTATTACTCCTCCAGTTGGTCCACTGGATGATAAAAGTCTTTCAAATTCCAAACTATCAATTACATCAGGTATCTCGCCATATCCATATTCGGCAATCTTTTCTTTTGGATATAAGTCATAACCAGTAGCTACAATAATCGCTCCTACTTCTTCTATTATAATCTCTGGCCGCATGTCATAATCAATAGCATTAGCGTCACAAGCATCTTTACATTTTCCACAAATCAGGGGATTAAGACCTAAGCAGTTAACTTCATCAATAACATAAGATGATGGAACTGCTTGAGGAAAGGGAATATATATAGCCTTTCTTACACTTAGCCCTCGCTCGAATTCATTTAGTACAGTAACAGGACATACTTTCTCACAATCACCACAAGCCGTACACTTATCCTCTATAACATACCTAGGTTTCTTTAAAATCTTAACACGAAAGTTACCAACATACCCAGAGACCTCGATAACTTCACTATATGTCAACAAACGAATATTGGGATGCCTACTTACGGCTACCATTTTTGGAGTTAAAATACACTGGGAACAATCTAAAGTTGGAAAGGTTTCGGATAACTGAGCCATATGACCCCCAATTGAGGGCTCCTTCTCCACTAAAATAACTTCATACCCACTATTTGCTACATCCAGAGCTGCTTGAATTCCACTTATACCGCCACCTATGACAAGACATTTTTTATTAACAGGCACCTTAACTGGGTGCAAAGGTTCATTCTTTGAAACTTTTGCAATTATATTTTTTATTATTCGTATGGCTTTAACTGTGGCGGCATCTTTATCATGTTCATGTACCCAACTACATTGCTCCCTTATATTTGCTATCTCACATAAATAGGGGTTTAAACCTGCACGTTTAACAGCATTTCTAAAGGTTTCCTCATGCATTGAAGGAGAACATGCAGCAACAACTACAGCATCTAAACTATTTTCTCTTATAGCATTAACTATGAGATTTTGGCCGGGCTCAGAGCACATGTATCTATAAGATGTAACATAGACAACCGACGGATATTCAGAAATCTCTTTAACAACTTCTTCTATATTAATAGTTCCAGCGATATTATTTCCACAATGACAGACAAATACACCAATTCTACGCACTTTGAATCACCTCTTTCTCCTTAAAGTGATATCCTTCCTCGAATGCTCTTAGATTAAGCTCTAAGTATTTTGATGGTACTGTAGTAGTCACAGCTTTTCGTGCTGCCTCATAGCTAATTAACTTAGTTATCCTTGTAAAGAATCCTAGCATAACTATATTAGCAACAACTCTAGCTCCAAGAGATTCCGCTATTTTCGTAGCAGGGATTCCATAAAGTTTTATTGTTCTTAGTATGGATTCGGGAATTTCAACAAGATCAGAATCTATAATAAGGATACCATCTTCTTTTAGCTCGTCTAAAAATTTATGTGCGCCCTCTTGAGACATTATCACCATAACATCTGGTCTTTGAGTATAGGGATAATCTATAGGCTCATTATCAATAACAACACAAGAATAACTCGCCCCACCTCTAGCCTCTGGACCATATACTTGTGTAAACACAGAATGCTTATTATCATATAATGCTGCTGCTTTACCGACAATTCTACCCAGAAGCCCAATACCTTGACCACCAAAACCAATAAATTTTAATTCAACTCTAGTCAATCTTTAAAGCCCTCCCTTTAGCCATTTTTATTAATTCCTTCATCCTTTCAGTAAATCCTTTCTTTCCTTCAATATCAACAAACTTCCCAACGATAATTTTCTCTCCGAGGATTATGGGGGCTTCTTTAGGATCTATGAAGTTCCTAATTTCAGAATGTTCCTTGAAGTATATCATCATATCAAGTCCTTCACGCATCTGGTTTCTTCTTCCAAAAGCAACTGGACATGGTGATAAAACTTCTACAAATGAGAAACCATTCTTATTAATCGCTTCTACAAATGATTCTATCATCCTCCTAACATGAAGTGTGGTCCATCGCGCTACATAAACAGCTCCAGCAGATGCACAAAGATATGGCAAATTAAATGGCGGCTCTATATTACCATATGGGGCTGTTGTTGCTTTGGCAAGCTCAGGAGTGGTTGGGCCTACCTGCCCACCAGTCATCCCGTAGTTGAAATTGTTTACACAAATTACAGTAATTTCAATATTTCGCCTAGCAGCATGAATGATATGATTACCACCAATCGCAAAAAGATCACCATCACCACTTATAACAATAACTTTTCTTTCCGGATCTGTTAATTTTAAACCTACTGCGAAGGGTATTGCACGACCATGAAGCGTATGAAATGAATCAACACGAATATAGCCAGCTATTCTACCAGCGCATCCTATACCAGAAACTACACATATCTTTCTCTTATCTATACCAGCTTTTTCCAATGCTTTTGCAAGAGCGGTTAGTATGATTCCAAGACCACATCCAGGGCACCAAATATGAGGCATTCTTTCAGGTCTAACCCACTTATCCATAGGATGTACAACTTCAGTAATTAGTTGCGTCATTTTGCTATCACCTCTATTCCATCTAAAATTTCATCTGGTTTGTGTAAAGCCCCTCCCAATTTTGAGACCAATTCTAATTTTGTTTTTCCCGCGCTACAACGTTCAACCTCCCTAAATATCTGTCCCGAATTTACCTCAGCAACAACAAAGCCTTTTACTTTTGAAGATAGCTCTCGTATGATTCTTTCTGGAAATGGCCATAAAGTAATCAATCGCAAAAGCCCCGCTTTTATACCATTTTCTCTGGCTAATTTTACCGCTCGTTTAGCTGATCGAGAAACTGCTCCATATGCCACCACAACTATTTCAGCATCCTCCATTAGAAAATGTTCAAGTTTAATTATTTCATCAGAATGTTTCCTTATTTTCTCACATATTCTTCTCACTAACTTTTCATGAGCCTCAGGATTTGTAGCAGGATATCCCCTCTCATCATGAGTTAGCCCAGTAACATGTATATCATAACCATCGCCAGCACATGCCATAGGTGGAATTAAATCATCCTCTGGTTTGAAAGGTAAGTATTCATCATAAGGAACTGAAGGCTTTTTCCTATTAATAATTTTTAATTGATTCTTAGGAGGTATTACAACGCGTTCATACATATGTGCAACACATTCATCAGCAAGCATAACTACGGGAACTCTAAAACGTTCGGATAAGTTAAAACACTCTATTGCTAAGTCAAACCCTTCTTGAGGAGAACTAGGGCTTAAAGCTATTATTTCATAGTCGCCATGAGAACCCCATTTACTTTGCATAACATCCCCTTGACCAATTAACGTAGGTAACCCAGTTCCTGGAGACCCTCTTTGAACATCTATAATTACACATGGAGTTTCTGTAATAGCAGCATAACCAATTCCCTCCTGCATTAAGCTAAATCCAGGCCCAGAAGTAGCAGTCATACTTTTAGCGCCGCCCCATGACGCACCAATAACAGCATTTATCGATGCTATCTCGTCCTCCATCTGTATAAAGATTCCACCAACTTGAGGTAATCTAAGGGCCATCCGCTCAGCTATTTCACTTGATGGTGTTATTGGATATCCTGCAAAGAAACGACAACCAGCAGCTATGCAACCTTCTGCAATTGCGATATTCCCACTAAAATAATGCTCACCAGTTAGTACATCTAACGCTTCTATATCTTCTTTTTTAACTTTTAAACTTGAAATAGCTTATTCCTCCTTATTTATCTCTTCAACAAAAATCACAAAATCTGGACAAATAAGCTCACAAAACTTACACCCTACACATGCATCTGGATTCTTAACTTCTGGAGGGTGATATCCATGCACATTAAATTTCTCTGATTGTACCAGAACATTCCTTGGGCAGAATTGGATACAAAAGCCGCATCCTTTACATCTATCTTCAATTATATGGATTTTAAATTTAGGACTTGTTTTTAGTTGTTCATAAACGAACTTAGGTAATGCTTTCATCATTTACACCATAGAGATTTTTAACACATATTAAAAATTTTTCCAGAAATCGTTGCTGTTTCGATTATTTTAGTCATAAAGCCGTATAAATTATTTTGCTATATACAGATATATATAATATATGTTTTTATTTTGAAAGTATATATTTCTTAAATTTTTCCTTCCAAATGCTTTGTTGACCAAAACAATGTTATATTGAAGTTGTGAAATCGGATTTTAGAGCAGGTTATTAT
>Ga0116200_10000553_pt1 | contig 12531 bp, 8 predicted proteins | sample Mar14436cmmetaG_FD_94478 | JGI IMG/M metagenome (GOLD analysis project Ga0116200, IMG submission 94478) | Marine hydrothermal vent microbial communities from Guaymas Basin, Gulf of California to study Microbial Dark Matter (Phase II) - Marker... ... | reverse complement strand
GGATTTCTCCTTAAGAACATTTATATCACTAGGTATCTCTATTAGAATAAATTTACTTGAAGAATTTAAATTCACGTTAGAGACCATCCTATCTCCATCTTTGTCGATGAGGGTTTCCACTACCAGTTCAGCACGTGTGAATATTCCCTTTACATCTGGAAATAGATTCCCTTTTCTATTTATCCTATCTATAACGAATCTACTATTAACCCACCATTCTACTTTAAATCTGTCTGAGATCATCCCCTTGTTTATACCATCTTTCATTACTCCATAATAGTTCTTATAATATCTATTACATATAACGCCGAGCTTTGTAAAATTAAATTTTGCATTAAGGCCCTGATATGGGTCATATGTCCACATAACTAGGTTATAACCATTCCTGATAGCCCATTCTCTTTGTGCGAGTTTAAGCTTAAGCCCAACGCCTTTTCCTCTATACCTCCTTTTCACCCCGACCATGTGTGAGTAATGATAAAACATGTTATTTTCACGTCCTATGATTCCGAAGACGAATCCAATTATTTCATTACCATCGTATGCAACTAGTAAAAGGCCGCCGTTATCCTGTACGGCTCTGAGTAAATGAGGAGGTACGGCCTCCGTATAGTCTTTCATCTGCCATGCATCTTTCATCACATCAAGAATTTCCCAAAGCCTTTTCGGCTGCTTTACCTCATCTATACGTATGTCTTCCATGGCTATCACTATGCATATTGACTACAGAAAAATTAATATTTTAATATGACAAAATAGTACTATATTGCAATAATAATAATAAAAAAGATCAAGGTTGTACGTAAATGAATGATAATGTCCGTATATGGCTAAATGCCGAAGATTCATCGAGTGATGTAAGGATAGCATTATTAAGTATAGATGATCTAAAGCCTCACGAGGAGATAATACCCTCGAATGCCGTAAGGTTGTTATACCAGATACGATTAGACAACATACTATATAATCCAATAATTGTTTCTGAGAAAGGAAAAATAATACTTGATGGAACCCACAGAGTATGGGTATTCAAGAAGCTAGAGTTGCAAAGGATACCTGCTCTTATAGTCAACTACGACGATCCCCAAATAAAGATCGGAAAGTGGATTAGACGGATTACTTTTCCAACGGAAGACAACATAGAGAGGGTATTATGCTTAATTCGAAAGAGTTTCTCCCTAAGAAGAATATTATACAATGCAAACTTAAATGTCGTCAACGATGCGAATTCCTATATAATCGTTGGTGGTGAGTTTTTCCTGATAGAAAGAGATTGCAGTAATGTTTCATTTCTAAGAGATCTTCGCAATTTTGAGAAAATAATAGTTGATGAGGGTATTTGTAACAGGATCGAGTATGTGAAGGATATTTCATCACCTCTAAGTTATGAAAAGACTATACATCTGATTCCTCCAAAAATTTCGAAGAAGGATGTATATAATGTAACGATGCAGAACCAACTTCTACCCCCTAAGTCCACAAGACATATCCTACCTTATAAGGTGCCTCCTCTAAACGTCCCGTTATCATTCTTGAATGGTCATGCTAACGAAATAAAGAAGGTGGTAAGGGAAAAACCGTAAACTTAGTAGTTTATACTAAGACTCTGGGATCAAAATCTATTCGCTTCTGGATTCTTATCTTATAAGGCTCGATCGATAGTTTTCTTATCACAACAATAGATATCTTAAAGATAATGTTTAATATGTTTAAAATGGTGAGCGATATGAAGTTTATATATCTAGTATTGGATGGTGCTGCTGATTCTCTAAGCGATAAAATAACGAGCTATGAAGCCGCAAATACTCCTCACTTAGACAAACTTGCAAGTATGGGCAGATGCGGAATGATGTATACGATAGGTAAGGGAATAGCTCCTGAAAGCGACGCTGCTGTTTTTTCTATACTGGGGTATAATCCTCACAAGAGTTATACGGGTAGAGGACCTATAGAGGCGCTAGGTGCCGGTCTAGAAATTCGAGAGGGATACGAGATAGCTTTCCGTGCAAATTTCGCTACGGTTGAAGATAAGAGCATGAAGCTTGTCGATAGAAGAGTTGGGAGAAGTCTCCTATCTGAAGAAGCGAAGGAACTTGCAAAGTCTATTGATAATCTAGAGTTGGATCTTTATGATGGTTATGCTAGAGTAGTCGCTACAGTGGGACATAGAGCTGTAGTTGTCATTGGAAGTAGATCTTACAAACTTTCTGATAACGTGGGTAATACAGATCCAGCCTATGAGAAAGTAGGAAAAATATCGGTTGCTAAGAAGAAGTATGAGAAGATTATAGCTGAATGTAAACCATTAGACGGTAGCGTAGAGGCTAAAAGGACCGCAAAGCTTGCTAACATATTTACGAAAAAGGTTGTTGAATTTTTAGACGATCATCCCGTTAATAAAAAGAGAGCTTCCGAGGGGAAGCTCAAGGCTAATGCTATGCTGTTAAGAGACGCGGGAGGAAGCTTACCTAAAGTTGAGAAGATAGAAGATCGGTTTGGCCTGAGTTTTGGTGCAATAGCTGAAATGCCAGTTGAGATAGGTATAGCCCGATTGCTTGGTATGCACGTTGAAAAAGTGCCACCACCATCAGAAGATAAAGAGAAAGATTATTCCATCAGGCTAGATACCACGTTTAAGGTTTTAGAAAAAAGAGATGCTGTATATGTTCATCTAAAGGGACCCGATGAACCCGGACATGATGGTGATTTTCAAAGAAAGATCAAATCTATTGAGTTAATAGATAAATATTATGTGAAACCTCTCTTGGAAAGAGTTGACCTTGAGAACACCGCTATTCTCGTTACATCAGACCATGCTACTCCTCCAAGCCTAAAATCTCATAGTGGAGATCCTGTTCCAGTGATACTTTATATTCCTGGCTTAGCGGGGGATTCTGTCAGAAGGATGAGTGAGAAAGAGTGTCTAAAGGGGTCCCTAGGGATCATTGAACATGGATGGTTGCTTCTTCCCAAAATAATCAATTTCCTTAAAAGATAACCTGTAATATGGTTGGGGGGTTCAGGTCGGAAACCTTATCGTCACTTTTTAGCGCTGCAATGGATCTTCATAACCCCCTAATAATGTCTTAAAATTCTTAGATTTATATTGTTTCTGGGTAGAAGGGTATGGATAGTAAGAGTATTGATGAAATAAGGTCGAAAATAGTCGAGGCCTTACACCTTATGTACAAGAAAAATCTAAATTCTATATTGCAAGATTTTTATTCCATAATCCGGAATATTATCTTAGAAAGTACAATAACCTTTTAATTGGGGAAAGAATTGTCTTGGATAGGTGTGGAGGAGGGTAAAATAAACATAGAACTTCTCGAGAAGTATCTTAATGAAAATGGTTTCTTGATACTGAATAAAATAAGAATATCTGTTAAGACTTCAAAGAATTGGATAGATTTTGTCGTATTTGAGGTAAGCGGTTTTACGGAAGGATTAGCAGATGTTATAAGCAGAAGATTTAATGTTATTTCTCTTGAGGGTGGAAAGCATCTCATTTTGGGCGAAACAAGTGCGAAATTGTGGGATGAGGCTGTAAAGATAGTATTCCCTAATGGTGACAGTGAGATAGTTCCCATATTTACCTTCGATGGTTTCCTAGATTTACGCATGCCAACAGAGAATATAAGGGGCGTGAATCCAACGATACTGGTTTCCGGTAAACTGTATACTTTACCTTTATCCTTAGATGATGTCCTAGAGATATATAAAAAAGGCAAGAAGTTTTTCGAAAAGATCGAAAAAGTTGCCGCTATATACGGTGTTGATAAAGTAATCTCAAGAGAGGCCATGGATATTCTAAAGGAAAGGAGTAAGAAGAGTATAAAGATAGAGGTAGACTATGAGACTGGTTATGTTTTAATATCCAACGGTGTATCCTTAACTACGAAGACTCTATCATCATATTTTTTGAGTCTGATATTTGAGGATAATATCGAGGAGGCTCTAAAGATTTACAATGATGCCCCCTCTCAAGTGAAGGACGAATTAAAGAACCTAGTTATCGAAGAGCTAGAAATTCAGAAGAATTTAAATGCGTTCGGAAATGTCATTAAATTGAAAAGATTTATTGAGAAGTCAGGGATAAAATTTTCCTAGGTTTATTCATTTCTCGACTCTTCTGATATCACATTTATTATCAATGAATGAGTTATAGATAACGGTGTTGTATATGCCTCCAATAGCGTCCCGTTTGAATTATATAAAAGCTTCTCCTATAAGGCGTATTGCAGCTCTCCTAGATGAAGCGAGGCGTCATAGGGATATCATATCTTTCGGGGGTGGGGCGCCAAGTCTTCCACCACCAAAGGAGATTATAGATTATCTCATAGATAGGCTAAAGAATGAGACAAGGAAAACCGTCGGATATTGTGGAACACGTGGTCTACCAGAATTAAGAGAGCTGATAGCTATGGATCTCAAGAAAAACTGGGGGGTTGACTATGATCCTAAAAACGAGATAATTATAACAGATGGTGGAACTGAAGGCATATTCCTTGCTCTTTCTTCCATTATTGAGAAAAATGACGAGGTCATAATCCTGGATCCAACATACCTAGGATATAGTGAGGCAATTAAATTGTTGGAAGGTAGGGTTAGGAAAATTCCTGTAAAGGTAGAAAATGGATATCAGCCAAGTTTGGAGGACTTAAAACACACAATTTCTCCATTAACAAAGGCATTCATACTTTTGAGTCCAGACAACCCTACTGGAAGGATTATAGATGAAGACTTTGTAAAGGGCTTAGTGGACCTGGCGGCGGACTATGATTTCTGGATCATCTATGATGCTGCTTATAAGTATATTACTTACGGTAACCCCAATCCATGGGTTGACTCGCATCCAGGTGCTCGTGAAAGAACAATAACCATCAACACTTTCTCAAAAGAGGCATCGCTACCAGGCTTCAGATTAGGCTATACGACTGGTCCAAAGGAGGTAATCGAAGCAATGGAAAAAATTAAACAGTATGTTTCCCTAGCACCTGATACTGTTGGTCAATACGCTCTTTTAAAGTTTTACCAAGAGGATATAAAGGAAAGATACCTTAATGAAATAGTTATACCCACGTATAAAAGACGTAGGGATCTTATGTATGAATTGATAAAGGAACATCTCCCCGATGCAAAAACTGTATTGCCTGAGGGTGCATTTTACTTCTTTGTAGATATAAGCCACTACCTAGAGTTAATGAACCGTGATGACGAGGAATTCGCCAACCGTCTTCTCTATAGAAAAAATGTTGTGGTTATACCCGGATCCCATTTTGGCGAAATGGGAAAGAGTCATATTCGGATGACGTTTGTAAGTGAGCCAGAAGAGAGAATAAGGGAAGGAATGAAGAGGATTGGCGCATTTGTCTTTAGCTATTCCATCTAGACTTTGTGTAGAATACTTTCAGTTTATTTTATTAATCGTTCATTTAAGTCAGGTTTTAAGGTATTAGGTTGAGTTGAGATGTTAACAGCTATAATTGATTCCTTGCTGTCTAGAAGGGAAGAAATTTTAGGCAAGCTGAATGTCTTAATGAAACAGGGAGATGAGAGTGCTCTGGAAGATTTAAACTGGAGGAATTTTCAACAAGGAAAAGTGCAGGATTTTCCAATAGCGGCTGTTGACGGAAGTATGAATTATAAGCTCTATAAGGGTTTTATTATATATGCTGTGGGTTCTGAAGGTGTTCTATTAGACAATGATAGAATTAGCGATGTCAAGCAATTGGGGGATGTCGATGTGCTTATACCCTTTTGGTTGCCAGAAGAACGTATAAAACTCTATATGAGCATCCTTGAGATGAAAAATGCAATCTATATGCTCGTTAAGAATAGTCGCGCTTTCGTACTAATTGACGGCTCGCTTTCTAATCTTATCATGAGACCTATCAGGTATGTTTATTCGAATACAGAAATCAATAGGAAGATAGAAGAAGAATATTTTGAAACTTTACAAGATGATATCGAAAAGTTGAGGAATAGTATAGTTTCTAAAAATTATACACAGGAGGTCTTTGAAAGATATAAGGATGAATATGGAGTTTCTGAGGCACAAGCCGCCTGTTTTTATCTAGAGTATATTGAGTATCTACTTTCTCTCAGATGTCTCCTCTCAAAGTATTCTGAGAGAATCATAAGCGTAGCCAAGAATTCGGAAGACAGAAGTATTTTTAAGTTAGCTATTTCTGATATAGCCTACTTAGATGTCATAACAAAAACTCCAGGCTTTACTCAGGGCGAAAATATAGTCATTAAGACGATAAAGAGAAAATTGCCTGTATTCTGGGACTTTTTCAAAAATCTTGAATTTACGGTCATATATGTGCGATTCTCGAGAGGAGGTCCGATGCTAAAACTTGAGATTCCTTATACACTAAGGAGTTTGAGTATCGTTGATATACTGAAAACCTTGCAATATACATGTGTCGACGGATATCCTTATCCTCTCATGAAAGCTCATAGAGATGTTAAAATAACTAATAAAGATATGGAAGCCATAACTAAAATGCTTAGTGTATATTGGGCTAAGACTGGTAGGGAAATGCTATGATTGAAGATGAAGTCTTAGGGTTTGTTATTGGCGAGTCGACCGTTACAAAAACTTTGTTTATTTCAAAGCAGATTCCTAGGCTTGGACAATATGTTATTATGGAGTATGATGGAAAAACTGTTTTAGGTCTCATACAGGGGCTTGTTAGGGGGAGTATAGCGTTACCCGATGACATACATGATGCTTCTCAAGTAGAGAAGATAAAGTTACTTGAGCATGGATCTACGCAGTATATTAAAGGTGTCATCCAAATATTAGGAGATGTATACACTAGAAATATTCCTAGAATACCTCCTCCTCCAGGTACAGAGGTAAGAAAGGCATCGAAGGAGGTTCTAAAAATAGTCTTCGGCAATAAGGACTCAGGCATTAGGATTGGATCGTTGATCTCTGAGCCGGACGTTCCTGTCTACATCGATGTGAATAAGATGGTTACACGGCATTTAGCGATACTAGCCATTACAGGGGCTGGAAAGAGCAATACTGTTGCGGTAATCACAGATGAGCTACTGCGGCTAGGGGGTACAGTTGTTATCTTTGATATGCATTCCGAGTATATTAGTGCAAGGTTCACTAACGGTGATGTCAATAAGATCGCCGCTAAGATAAACCCCTACAACATGTCGATATCCGAACTGTTAAGGTTGCTAAATATAGAGAAAAGGGCTTTCATACAGGAGAGATACTTTAGAAGAGCATATAAAGATGTTCTAGAAAAAATTTCTAGTGGAGAAAGTGTAGAAAAATTCCTGGATCTGCTAATCTCCGTACTGTCAGGGTACCTGTCATCTGATCAGAATAAGAGAGACAGAGATAGCATAGCTGGTGTGATAAACAAAGTAGAGGATTTTAAGGAAAGGTACGGTGATATGCTTGATTATACTGTTCCGCCTGTGATTGAGCAAATTAAACCGGGATATGCTAATGTCATAGACCTAGGTAGGTACGATGAGGAGACTGCTGATGTTATAGTAAGTCATTCATTACGAATGATTTTAAAAGAGAGGAAAAATTATGTTAAAACAGGAAAGGGTCTAAGCTTTCCTATATTCTTAGTTCTGGAAGAGGCACATATCCTCGCTCCCAAAGATCGGCCAACTCTATCAAAATACTGGGTAGGAAGAATTGCCCGTGAAGGGAGAAAATTCGGTGTAGGGTTATGCATTGTAAGTCAGCGTCCGAAGAACCTAGATCCCAATACTCTATCACAAGCAAATAACATGATCGTTTTAAGGTTGGTGGAACCTTCTGATCAAAAATATGTTCAGCAGGCAAGTGAAACTCTAAGTGAAGATTTATTACAACAGTTGTCATCCTTGAACATAGGAGAAGCGGTTGTGCTAGGATTAATGGTAAATGTTCCAGCATTAGTTAAAATTGATAAGTTCAAGGGCGAACTTTCTGTTGAAGAATTGAATGTCGTCAAAGAATGGAGAAAAATTCAGGAAGAATCCATGAAAAGAATCAGGGAATTAGATGATTTAACAGAAGGGTGGTAGCTTGCAGTTAGCTCATGTTTCAGACACTCATTTAGGGTATGTTCAATACGGTTTAGAAGATAGGGAAAGAGATTTTTATGAATCCTTTCAGGAGATAATCGATAAAATCCTCCAAGAACACATCAAACTCGTAATTCACTCAGGAGATTTCTTCCACACACCTAGACCATCTATCCAAGCATTAAAAGTTGCTCAGGACGGCTTACTTAAGCTTAAGGAAAATGGTGTTCAGGTTATAGTGATACCTGGAGGCCACGACATGCTAAGAAGGAAGGGTTTGCCTCCTTTATCACTATACGAAAGATTTGGAGTGAAAATTTTACGCAGAAAAGCACCTTATGTTAAATTCGATAACACAATATTCATAGCTGGCATGGAGCATATCCCGAAAATCTATTGGAGTTCTTCTCATCTCTTTGAAGAGCTTATGGATCTGGCTAAGAAAGCTGAGACGAGTGGATGTAAAAGGAAAGTGCTGGTTATGCATCAAGGAATTTCTCCTTATATGATGTTTGGTTCCGAGTTTGCTCAGGATCAACTACCTAAGAATTTTGATTACTATGCCTTCGGGCATTTACACAAAAGGATAAAGGTGGTCTTTGGGAATGGAGTCTTAGCATATCCTGGGTCAACAGAGATCGTTGAGCTAAGCGAGATAAATGAATTCAAAAAAAATGGGAAAGGTTTTTACATAGTAGATCTATCGGGAGATATGCCGGATGTTCAGAATATAGATATAGATTGTGTGAGACCCCAGGAAGTTATCGAATGGGATAACGATAAGATAGATGGTCTTGTCTTAAAGGTAGGCGAGTATTTAAAAAGTATCAAAGACTTTGGAAAAAAACCTGTTATACATTTGAAGCTATATGGTATACCCATAGACAGGTTGGCCATCGAAAAGATGTTGATAAAGAGGTTCTCCGAAAAAACGCTTAAGATAAGGGTTCTCAGTATGCATGTTCAACCCCCTTCTATTAATACTGAGATGATTAGCAAAGAAAGGCTCGACATAAACCAATTACTCTACAAGATGCTTAAAGATGAAGAGCTCGTCTTCTTCATAGGTTTTTTGCTAAATAGTCTAAAGGAGGGAGATTTAGAATCGGCAATAAGGGTTTCGGAGAAAGTTTTTGAGTCAGGGTCTTGGAAGAGGTGGAGTGATGTTATTAAAAAGGTTAAAGCTTAAGAATTTTATTTCATATAAAGAACTAGACCTAGAGTTCCCCCAAGGTTCAATTGTTTTTATTGGTGAGAATGGAGCTGGTAAAAGCTCTATCCTAGACGCTATTCTCTTCGCACTATATAAGGAGAATAGCAGAGGTAGGGGGTTACAAGACTTAGTGAAAAGAGGAGAAAGATATTCACGTGTAGAACTCGTCTTTAATGTCGATAACAAGGAGTATAAGGTTGTCAGAGAGATTCTCATTGAAGGTAAAAGAGTGCAGTCTAACGCGAGGCTATATGAGATTTGTGAGAAAGGAGAGGTGGCATTAGCTACCAGGTCATCAGACGTTGATTTCCTTATACCTAGGAAAACGGGAATTGATAAAAACATCTTTATGACGTCGATCTATGTCAGGCAAGGTGAGATAGCGAAGCTTATTGAGCTAAGACCTGCTGAACGAAAACAGATAATAAGTAAACTTCTTGGCATTGATGATCTAGAGAGGGCATATGTTAATATGAGGGAGGTTTTAGCGCATTATGAAAAAATTCTAAGAAAAATAGAAGGGAGTCTCGGTATAAAACCCACCATTGAGAAGGAATACCAAAACGTATGTAGAGAAATTGAGAAAATAAAGAAAGATATTATTTCCACGGAACGTGATCTTATTTTGAAAAAGGAAGATTTCAAAAGATTAGAAGCAGAAAAAAAGATATTAGAAGAAAAAAGAAGTAGATACCAAAATCTCATTTTAAGAAGAGAGATCCTACAGCGTGAAATTAACAATCTCCGTGTAACTCTTGGTGAAATAAAGAAGAATCTCAGACAGGCTAAAGAGGCTAGTAGGCAAGTCGAGAAACTTAGGAGTCATATTATACGTTTAGAGAGGATCGAGAAAGCATACGAGCTGTATAAGAATATCGAGTTGTTAAGGAGTGAAAAGAGAAGAATATTGGATAAGTTAACTGAGTATTCAGAGTATAAAAACAAGCTTGAAAAATATGAAAAAGTTAGAGAAGAGTACGATCAAGCTATGAAGGGATATAAAGAGCTATTAGAGGAGATATCTGCTGAAACACACTTAAAAAGATACCTAGATGGGCTCATTAACGATTATAACAGGAGAAAGAAGGAAGTCGAGTACTTGAAATCATGGGTTGATGGGACTTTTCAAGTCCTTAAGGAATTATCACTCTCAGTATCAGATGAATTAGAGCACCTTGAGGAGTCCTATCAGAAGAAGCTAGAAGAAGTGGAAAGTGATATACGTAGTGTCCAGGAAGAAATTGAGAAACTAAGAGAAAAGAAATCAAGTCTTAAAGGGATCATCGAAGAGAAAATGAAACTTATCAAAAAGTTGGAGGCTGTAAAAGACAAATGTCCTCTATGTGGTAGTAAAATAACAGAAGAACATAGGAGATTCCTTATAGATAAATGTAAGGAAGAGATAGAGAAATTGATGCAAGAAGAGGAAAATATTGCTAGGGAACTGAAAAATAATAATGTACATATGGAAAATCTCAGCGATATTAGAGATAAACTTCTCAGAATTGATGTAAAGGAAATACTTAACAGGTATAATAAGCTAAGAGAAGTGGAAAGCGATCTTATTCTGAAAGAATCGTCAATTAAGGAGACAAAACAAAAACTTTGTGAAATCGAAAGTAGGAAGATGATTATCAAAGAGCTTGAGAAGAGGATAAAGGAATTGGAACCTATTTATAATGAATATATTGCAGCAAAAAACATAGTCTCAAAAATTAATGCAGAGCAACTGGAAGATTCTTTGAAGAATATTGAAAAGAGAATTCAAGAGTTACATTATGAATTGGAATCTCTTGGATGTCCCGAAATACCCAGTGAAAGGGAGATAGCTCAGCTACGGGAGATGAGAAAAAAGTACTATGAAGCATCCGCTATGGCGAAAGAGTTAGAGAACCTTTTAGAAAAAAGAGAAGAATTAAAAAAGAAACTCGACGAGTATTTAAGCGAGATCAGTCTGGTAAGCGAGGAGATAGGCAAATTAGGTTACTCTGAGGAACATTATGACAAGATATTTAAAGAATATCAGGAAGTCATGAACGAGCTTGCTAAGAAAGAAGAGGTGCTGAAGGGGCTGAAAAAGATTATTTTAGACTATTATCAAAGGCGAAATAAGTTATCTCGGACGTTGGATGAGCTGAGAAACCAGGAGAAAAGGCTTAATGATCTAATAGACTATATGTCGTTTCTTAAACAAGTCAGGAATATTCTGGGTAAAGATGGCTTACAGCAAATACTAAGAAAGAGAGCTATTCCTCTAATTCAAAGATATGTAAGAGAATTCGCTGCATTATTTGAATTTGATTTCTATGGAATCAGGATGACGGATGACTACGACGTGTACATAATAGATTCGGAGGGTGAGAGGTCAATAGATAGTGCTAGTGGAGGTGAAAAAGTTGCGATAGCGTTAGCATTAAGGTTAGCTATAGCAAGAGTGTTTCAAGGGGATAAGTTGAGTATGCTGATGCTAGATGAACCTACACAATACCTTGATGAAAATAGAAGGCACTTTCTAGTAAGCGTATTGAAGAAATTGTTTACGGACGAGGAAGCAATCTTTCCACAACTAATCTTGGTGACGCATGATAGAGAATTAGAAGACGCAGCCGATATTCTATATAGGGTAGAGAAAGTGGGCTTTAGTTCAAGAGTTTCCAAAGTGGCGTCATAACCAACTAATACATAGTTTTCTAATCGTACTAGCCTAGATCCGAGTGAAATTTCCATATTGATCCGAGAGATTGAAGAATTTTGAGAACGAAATTAGCTTGACGTAAAGGTGGATCTTATATTTTAAGGCCTAGCCTATGGAAAAATCATCAAAACAGCTAAAAGAGTAGTTTATGTTCTTATTTCTAGTTTTTTCTGGAGAGATGCTTTATGATAACTTAGGATATGTTCAACAGCTATATTCAAAACATTATGAGCGCTTTTTTTGTCTATTGCTATGAGGGGATAAAGTTTTTCCTTACTGATATTCATTATATGTGATATCTCCGATAGTGATAGTGAACCTTTGATGTCTTGTTTGTTTACTGCTATTATATGTGGGTATTTACTATATGAAAGAAGATTATTATAGAGGATTTTTCCCCTTAAAACTTCCTTTATATTACTGCCATCTAAAATGAATATATAACCGTGCATGCCTATAGCAAGAACTCTTATCATAAATTGAAAACGAGTTTGCCCAGGTGTCCCAAACAAGTAGACAGGTATATTTTTTACGAATACCTTACCAAAGTCAAATGCAACTGTTGTGG
>Ga0116200_10000552_pt1 | contig 12533 bp, 17 predicted proteins | sample Mar14436cmmetaG_FD_94478 | JGI IMG/M metagenome (GOLD analysis project Ga0116200, IMG submission 94478) | Marine hydrothermal vent microbial communities from Guaymas Basin, Gulf of California to study Microbial Dark Matter (Phase II) - Marker... ... | reverse complement strand
CGATTGCTCTCCGCCGATGGACTCGGTGGCCACGTAGAGACTCCCATCGGATCGAAGTTGCAGCGGCACCTCGACCATCCCCCCGGGCCAGATCAGCGAGCGGCGGCCCGCCTCTCCCACCACCAGGTGGCCGCGAATCAGCCCGGCCGGCGCATCCTCCAGCACGATCTCGCAATACCCGGCCCCATCGGTGACGCACGACCCGCCGACCTGGCCGGACTCATAGGCGAAGACGACCTCGACGCCGGTCACCGGCCAACCCTCTGCATCGGTCAACGTCACGGCGACGACCGCCGCCCCCTGGGCAACCACGACCTGGCCCAGCACCACGAACAGAACCAGCACAACTATCGCCCTCTGCACTCGCATTTCACCTCTCACCTCCCGCTACATCGTTGGAGCCGGATCCACCGGCACTCCATCGGGGTCGTTGATCTGGTAATGCAAATGCGGCCCGGTCGAAGCGCCCGTGTTGTCCACCCAGCCGATCGTTTGCCCCGGCGACACCTGATCTCCCACCTGTACGGCCACGGCCTGGAGGTGCATATAGATCACACACCACCCCGTGTCCGTGCAGAACTTGACGTTATTGCCCATGCCAAACGTGCCGTCGTACCCGGCGCGAACAACAACGCCCGCAGCCGTCGCTATCGTCGGTGTGCCGTTCACCGCCGAAATATCAATGCCCCAATGGGTGCGGCCAAACATCTGGTAGTATTCGGGGTCGCAGTAGTAGGCCGTGATGTTTCCCCACCCGGTGCCCGGCACCGGCCAGCCGTGGACCGGATTACCCGGGTAGACCACCCCGGCGTTGTCGCAGGTCGCTCCCTCCAGCGGCTCGTAATCGTCCTCCTCCCCGCTTCCCATCTCACGCACCTGGATCAGATGCCCACATCCCTTCACCGGTGTCAGGCCCACCGCCAGGCAGATGATGAACAAGAGCATCCCCGCGCCGCCTGCAATCTTCCTCACCCTCTACTCCTCGGAACACGGAACGTTGTTGCGGTAGTACCCGTTGAGCCGCCAGTGATCACCGGTAATCGCTGGCGGGGCCAGGCGGTAGATGCTGCACCCTATCTCTCCGCGGCTCCACGAAAGACGGATCAACGTCTGTCGCTCCCCTTCCGTCATCGCTTCATCGGGATCCGCCGGGTAGAGGGACAATACCTCCCACTGAACCAGATCACCCAAACGACCCTTGACCTCCTCGGACTTCTGCTCGAACCCGCCCATCAAGGAAAAAAGGCCCAGAAAGTCGAGCGTCATTCGCTCCTTCGCATCCTCATATCGTCCCTCGGCGTAGGCCGAGAAGAACTCCTCGATGGCCTGCTCCGGGCTGTCGCCAGCCAGGAAGCGCGGTACAGTTGGACCGACTCCCCGTTCCGATCCCCGTACCGGAGACTCGTCGGCTGCCGGTCGCCGGAAAAGCAGCACCGCGCCGAGGCCGGCGATGGCCAACACTGCTAGACCGACGACCGACAGAAGCCACCACGGGAATGAAGTGCGAGATGATTGTCGTTTCATACCATACCTCCATTACAAAGCAAAAGGCCACCCCCTGGTGCACTCAAAATCCAGAGGGTGGCCCAAAAAGAAGCCACGCCATTCGGCCGGATTGTCCGGCGTCCGCGCACTGTCACACAATTATTGGGTTGATTTCGGCCAGTTTAGCACACTCCGCCCGCTGTGTCAAGCAAAATCGGCCTCTAAAACAAGAGAAATGCCGATTTTCTCAACCAGGAGATATTTCCAACAGTCCAGCGTACCCCCATCCACTCCCTCTAGCGAGAGGATATGTTCGGCCTGGATGCCGAACCTACTTCGCCTGCTCCACAGGGAGCCTAGAACTAAAACACGGCAACCGTCCGCCAGTGGCATTGCCTCCCGAACACGCGGAGTTCCCAGACCCTCCACGTAGAATCGCTGTCCTGTCCCCTCCTCCCGAAGGGCAACGGTGAAAACCACTTTCGGACCGTGGTCGTTGTACCACTTAGGTTCTCCCACCACCCACCCGATCAGGATGACGAGGTTGAGGCCAACATCGCTTACTCGTAGACCCTTAGCTATCTCACAAACCTTTTGCTCTTTCCCGGTTATTTTTCCACCTCGAAGACTGTCTTGACTGCTCTCCCGACCTGCTGCCCGATCAGGGCTACGAAATTGATCGGTCTTATCGCTGCCGACACCGCTCCACCGCCTTTTCATACAACTCCAGCCACGCCACAAACTTCTCCGCCTGCCTCTGTGCGTCAATCCGGTTCAGCAATCGCTCCATCTCTCGCGCAATCAAGTCGGCGATCCAAACCCCCACATTGCCACCCTTGCGATAGTAATCCACCAGATCGTGCGCCGGCGGGGTTACCGCCCGCACACGCCGCAGCGAGCGGAAATGTTCCACTCCGCGCTCACCGGCCTCATCCGCATCATACACGACCAGGACGGTCATCGCTCCGGCCAACGTCAATGAATCCGCCATCGTGAGGCGGCGCGAGGCCCCACCCTGCGCCACCACGTCGCACAGCCCCCCCACCTCCTGCCAGGCCAGCAGTCCATCCCATTCCCCCTCTGTCAGGAGCAGGATCGGTATCCCGCGCACCCGGTCCGCGCCCCAGAGCGTACCCCGGCCGCCGCGCGGGCCGCTGAATTTCACGTTCGGCAGTTCCTTCACAGGTCCGAGTACCCGGGCAAGCGCATCCCCCGGCAATGGTCGGCGCACTTTCACGTACCACACCATCCCATCCCGCTCTCCCGGAATGACCACCCCGCGCGGCAGCCATATCTTTTTCCCCTCCAGCCCCCATCGCTCCGGTCGGTCCCGGATGTCGCGCGGATTGAAGCCCATGCCCCACGCGCGGATCGTCTCGTCGGTCAAACCTCGCTCCTGGTGCAGATACTTGCGCACCGGCGCGCCGACGTCGGACCACAGCCGATCCTGCGCGTAATCTATAAACTCGCGGGCGCGGGTAGACCATTTCGTGCCTGGAGGGGGCGTAGGCGGTGGAGTGGCTGGCCGAAGCGAAGCGGAACGGGGCACGTCGAGAGGCAGGCCGACGCGCTGCGCCAGTTCCCGGACGGCAGTGCGGAAATCTACTTGCCGCCACTGCATATAGAATGAGATAGCGTCCCCGCCGTTCGCACCCTCCGGGCAATTCGTAAAGCAGTGCCATCGCCACCGCCCGTCCCGCCCCTGGTAGATGCGAAACGCGCTGGGATTGTTACCGTGGTGGAGGGGGCAGTGTGATGAATTGCCGTGGAACCGCGCGCCGGCTTCCTCGGCCAACGCGCGCAGGTCTATGAAGCTAACAAGTGTGCTGGTGTCCATCCCCTTCTCCTAACCAATTTCTAACTGTGTCTACAGTGTCAAGAGTGTCAAGGTTCTGCACCTACGAACAAGGGGGGGTATCTTGACATAGGGAACTCTTGACACTCTTGACACAGTTAGAACACTCTAACCATTCCCCTTCTCTAACCAACTTCTAACTGTGCCAAGAGTGCCAAGAGTGCCAGGGTTTTGCACCTACGAACAAGGGGGGGGTATCATGACACAGTGCACTCTTGGCACTCTTGGCACAGTTAGAATGTTCTAACCCTGACCCTTCGACTCCCTAATCCTTCAACTCCCACCGGTTGTCGGGAGATTTTCTGCCTGCGGTATTTCTGATCTGTGCTTGCAGGTTCTCCCTGGCGCGATAAACGTTCCTTCGGCTGAATCCTTCTCCTTCTGCCATTTCCACAATCTCTTTCGGTTTCATCGGTCCATCCGCCAGTACCTCGAGCAACCATTCCTCACATTGCTCTAAGTGTGAGGGCTCTCGATATTTCTGCGGGGCGTCGCCGTACTTCAGGTACACCCCCTCCGGCTCCAGCGGCAAGAACTCGACCCCGATCGGCTCGGGGTACCGCGCCAGATTGGTCTTGACGATCTCCAGCCGTCGCGGGCCGTTCCGGTCCGGTTCTGGCCCGGTCTGGATCACGCTCAGCCCGATCACCGAGCGGGCTATAGCGATGATGTGACCCGATCCTCTGAAGTCGTCAATCGTGAGAGTGTCGGCCAACGGTAACTGTCCTCTCTTACGCAAGTGATGAATGAGCAGAAGCCCACACTGCGCGTCCACCGCCAGGCTGTTCAAAAAACTGAGCACATCACGCACGTCTTCGATGTTGTTCTCCCCGCGCGTCGATATCGAGGAGAGGGAATCAATGACAATAAGTGCGGGCGAGAGATGGTAAACCATTTCTGCAAGATGGTCGCGGTCGTCCTGATCCGCAAAATCAATGAACAGCTTGCCTTGTGGCAGCATCAAAAAAAGCCGTGACATATCCATCCGCCACAGCTTTGCGCGGTGTGCTATCAACTGAGGCACCACCTCGGCGTCCACGTAAATCACGTTCGCGCCGCCGCATCGCTGTGGAGCGCCGTCTGGCCAGGCTTCGTCGGCGATGACGCGCCGCGCCAGGTCGAGCGCAACGTAGGACTTCCCTGCGCCGGGGACTGCCCCCAACAGAGTGATCATACCCTGCGGGATCCAGAACGGCCACAGCCACTCGATCTCCGGCAAATCGGCGGCGATGTCCTGAAGTGATGCAAATTCTAATCGCTCCCCTGGCTTCATCTCCAGGATGGCGCGGATGAGATTGTCCCGGTCTCTCCGACCTGCGAGCGCTTTGTCCAGAGCTTGCCGTCGGGCGATATAGGAATCCCCCGCCGCGCTTATGGCCTGAAAGATTGCTTGGTATGGCTCGTGGAACGCCGAGACCGGCACATCCACTGCCAGGCCTGCGAGTGCGTCGGCTATGAGCTGCAATTGAGTTTTACGTGGTAGCATCTTGTTTACTCCTGTTCATCGGAAGTATTCCTGCAACTGCGCAAGGTTGCGATACGCCAGTAGCGAGCGCACCCGGTGGCCCTGACCGAGTTCGGCCAGTTCGCGCAACCGTCTCACCGCCCGTTGCGTGGCCGCCAGTGTCGTTTCCCTATCGGTGCCCAGCAATCGCCCCAGCCCAGCCTGGGCCAGTGGGGTAAAGAGCCACTCCAGCACCTCTACGCCCTCTCCGTCCAGTCCGTCCAGGATCGTCTGCCGGATAATTGCCAGAACCAGAGCATACTCCGGGTCACTGTCAGGCCGGGGAACTCTGTCTTGCTTGCCGGGCCTTCGTGCCCGGAGCGGACAATCCTTCGGCGGCAGCAACTCGTTCGGAATGTGGTAGTATGTCCAGCCGCCGCCGGTGGCCTTCAGCGCCACCGGCTCTCTGCAAGCCGGACATTCGGCCCGGCGCGGGGCGTCCGGCCCCGCCGTCACGAGTTGCCCCTGGTACCGCGCCTGGCGCATCCTACGCCGCCCTGCTATGTACGTAGACCACTGACCCCTTGGGGATCAGCAGCTCCAGTCCGCTCTCCTGACGGATGATCAGGTCGTAGGTGTCCAGGCCGACGAGTGTGCCCCGGAACGCCTTGCCGGTCGTTACCGCTATTGTCACCTCCTGTCCTTGCAGGTCATGGTAGAACTGGGCGGTACGTCGCCCCCACACCTGAGGCACTCCGGGCGGACCCTGAGGATGAGGATGAGGATGAGGATGAGGATGGGGTGATTTCTGGTGTTTGCTCATTGGCTCCTCCTATGACTATTGCTGAAAAGATCGTCTACTCCGGCTCCATCAGCACCAACGCCGCCCCCAGGTCATCCAGCAGCGACTCCGTCTCGTCGTCCTCCTCCGGTGCGGCGACGGCAGCCCCGGCTACCTGCCCTTCGAAACGTGCCAGGGCCTGCGTGACGGCAGCCTCCACTACTCGCCGGATCTCTGTCAGATCCAGGGCGGGCACAGGGGACCCTTGCCCCGGATCGCCACCGCCAATGGACCGAAGGAGGGCCTCCTTGATGACCTGGGTTTTGATTCCGTAGGACTGGTCGTCAAACTGTGCCAGCCAATGGATCAACTCGTCGTCCTGGCCAGGGTAGAGGCGTAGTTTCAGTTCTACTATCTGTCTGCGTCGGCGTGGCATCTTAGCCCTGCCCTTCCTGAACCTGAAGATGGGGACACTTGGGGACAAGTGGGGACAAGTGTCCCCATCTTTTCTACTTGAACACCCGCGCCGCGTACCGCGCCAGACCGATAGCGTTGGCGGCGACGGAGTTGGGCAATACCACTCCGTGCGGATACTGGCGCAACAGGGCTTCCTTCAGTGCCTCCGCGCCGCCTCCGGTAAACAGCAGGTGTGCAAACTGTCGCCCGTTGCCCCATCGCTGTTCTACGAAGGTCACAACCCCGGCCGCAGCAGTGTCCAACGCCTGCTTCACCTGGGGACGCAGGTCTACCTCCCCGCCGGCGGTGTAGAGCCGCGGCCGGCGGGCACGCAATAGCGCATCAGCCTCGTGGAGGGATATTTCTACTCCGTATGCTTTCACTGCGTTGATGAGCAGTTCCGCAGCTCGACGCATTCCCGCTGTGTCGCCGCCGGTGAAACGCCCTACGACATTGCCCCCCTCTACGGTGAACAGATCGAGGGTGTTGAAGCCGATATCGCAGATGGCTACCGGTGCCTTCAGGTCGGCTTTGGCCCGCGTCCATCTCCCGCCATCGTCCAGCCCCCAGGCGAAGAACGTCCCCGCTGGCTGTGCCATTGCCCGCACATCGGCCACAGCGAGAGCGGCAGGTTCCTCATTATTGACGGTGAACCGGTGACGACCGATTATCCAGGTCCTTAGCCCCCGCAATGTCTCCTTCGCCCGCTTCCGGTCTGCCATAATCTCCACCGGCAGGCCAACCATCATAGACACTTCCTCGTGCTCTCCTCCGCCAAGGAGGTGGAATACGGCGTCGTAGAACAGCGCCCGCAGTTCTGGGCCATCGGAAAGGCGGAGGAAATCCATCCTCTGTACCGGGCGGGCATAGCGGGCCACATTCTCGCCGACCAGGTACGTCACGCCGCCGAAAGTCACGCGGTCGGGAACCGCCTGCCTGCGCCGCCGCCCCAGGCTGCCGATGGAGAGCAAGCCCAGGTCGGTCTCGCCGACGCCGACCACCGAGGGAACGACAGTAACATTCACCCTTTCACTTGCACTTGCAGTGGCAGTGGCTACTTTGAAATTGCCAAATCCGGGGTCTACACCAATGGAAATCATCATCCCTCCTTAATTCGATTCGTAAGTTCGTACACTAATCCCGCAATCTTCACGTGTCAGTTTGTCGGGTTTGTCGGGTTTGTCGGGTTTGCCGGTTTGTCGACGAGGGCTGCCAATTCGCTAGTGACACGGCGTTTGTTGCTGGCCTGCGGATCCTTCTCCAGCCACCCACGCCGTTCCCATTCCCTTGCCAGCTTCCGAGCTGCCGACGGCCCCAGGCCCATCCTGGTTCGAATGTCGTTCAACGAGAGATAACACTCGTTCTCTTTGACCGTCCATTGTACCAGTGCGACCTCAACCTCGCTCAATGGCGAGGGCACGATCCCGCCACCCAGCAAGGACTTGTCCAAGCGGTATGCCTGTATTGGCCCCCAGCGGTCGGTGACGGCACGACCGGGAAGACTTTCTGGTATGCGGTGTGCACCAGTACATCCAACGTTGCGAGCCGTCTCCGCACTTCGCACACGGAAACAGATGGCCGCTGCAACTTGGTCACGCACTCGGCCCACGACCGACTTGGCAAAATCCTGAGCAGCGAAGACTAGGTTGATGCCGAATTTCCGCCCGCGCCAGCCTAACTGTGCTACGTCGCGGGCAAATTGACCTCGATGACCACCCAGCGCCGTCACCGTCGCATTGAATTCGTCCAGGATGATCAACACGCGGGGGAGCGGATCGCCTCCGCCCTTGACTAGAGCGTTGTACTCGTCCAGGTCTTCAGGGTAGCCCGCCACACCCCGGTACAACGCTGCACGCCGGTTGCACTCGGCCAGCCCATGGGCAACTACCTCGTGGGCCTCCTCCGGCGTACCGGCGATGGAAGACAAAAGCGCCGGATTCCCGGCCAGCATTGGAAAACTCGTCCCGTCCAGGTCGGAGAGCAAGAGCATCATACCCTCCCGCAGACCCTGGTAGGCGAGTAGCCGCAGGAATGAGGATTTGCCTGCCCCGGTCTTACCCGCTACCAGGAGGTGTCCCAGGTGGTTCCAGGTCGTCGTTATCGGTTGCCCGGCAGGGCCGACACCCAACCGCACCAACCCGCGCTTACAGCCAGGAAAGTCTACGTTTCTGGGGAGCCTGGGGCGTTGGGAGAGTAAGAATCCGTAGCGGAGACCGTTTGTGTTGCTCAGGTAACAGGGCAACCCGTTGCAGACAGTGGTCAACTGGTGGAGCAACCGATCATCGCTGTATCGCTCTAAACGCTCAATCTGCCGGACGTCCAGCACACCGAATAGCAGTGTCATTCCCGCATCCTGGGTCAGCACCCAATCGGAGAAAGCGGGTTTCAGCCCTCGTTTGTTCAATACCTCCTCTACCCGTCGCGCCACCGCTTGGCTTTGCAGCATATAACGACGTGCTATCGTGTTCATTCGGTCACCTCCTCGACCAACTGCGCTCTCACGTCCTCGATCCAGGGTCGTACCTGGTCCGGCTCTACTACCCGGACCGTGGGAGCCGTCCCTCCCTCCGTTCCCGGCAAAGCGACTCGCGCCGCAGACAAACGTCTCGCACCCGACCGTCCGACCTGCGCTTGCGCCAGCATAACGTTGGCTAACTGCTGGCGGGCCGTCGCTTTGTCCTGAAATTGATCCGGCGGTTGCTCGCCGGGGGTCAGGATGGCGTAAAACGACCGCAGTGGAAGGGCTAATCTCTCTTTGCCATTCTCGTCTCGTTCCATCAGTACCAGAGGTTCGCCTTCGTCAGCCTTACGTCGGATCACCCGTGCCCGGGCTTCCAGTACCTGTGCGAAGCGGTATCCAGTCCATCCGGACGCTATTATGACGGTTATCAATAGCATCCACGGCCCGAACGTCTGCAATGGCTGCGTCATTCGCTCACGCTCCGACCGGTGTTGTATGGCCTGCGCAGTCGCCGTAGCCGCCGTTGCTGTACCCTGCGCATCTACGGCGACGGCTGTGGCCGTCATATTCCGTGCCCAAGTCGTCGCCGTCGCGTTCATCGCCTGCGCCGTCGCCGTTGCTGCTTGTATTGCTGCTTGTGCAGTGGCGGTCGCCCGCGCTTCCTGGGCCACAGCCGTCGTCGTCGCGTTCATCGCCTGCGCCGTCACTTGTACGGCCAAGGCGTCAGACGTTGCTCGTGCTATGGCGTCCTGCGCGTTGTGTGTCATTTGTGCTTCGGCGGTGGCGGCATTCCAGGCAGCCTCGGCCGCCGCTTGCGCAGTCATTGCTGGTATGGCCGCCGGTACCTGTGTTCCTGCGCTCGCACAGGAGATCAGCAACGGCAACATCACTATCATCATCATTGTGCCCAGGATTACTACTCGTTTACCAGCCCCATTCGTTGAGCCAGTCATCAGCTTCCTCTTCTTCCTCTTCAATTTCAATTGGCGCAGACGGGAGAGATACTGGCAGTGATGTCCAGGTCTGCTGAGTCTGCTGAGATTGTCGTTGCATCCAGGTCGTCATCATCGTCTGCATGGCCGCCATCTGGCCAGCCAGCAGGGGAAGTAGAGCAGAAACGTTTTCCCCTGCTGTCGGCGGTGATGGAATTCGTTGCCAGCGTGCATTAGGGCCTGATACCCACTTACCCCTCGCCCGCACAACCTGCGCGACCTGTCTCTCCGCCCGCTGGGCGCGGAGCCAGAAGTAGCCGACAGCCACCCCGGCGAGAGCGAGTACAAAGAGCATCGCACCGGCCAGCACCGCCAGCATCACCGACGACACCGCCTGTCCCGATGCGGCCACTGTCGCGGCGGTGGCTGCTTTCGTCGCTGCCTTCGCTGCCTCCCGTGACGCCGCCGCCTGGCCGAGCAGCGCCAGCGCTACGACGCCGGCGACCGCCATCCCGCCGGCGGCCAAGAGGAAGATTGCCAACTTGCGGCCCATCCGTAAGATCAGGACGCCCAGGAGCGCCACCGCCACGCCGGTTAGAAGGATTATTGTGGTTCCCATCCTACCTCCCCCCCGACTCCGACAAGGAAGCGATGACTTCGACCGGCTCTCCGGCCTCCTCCCACTCGCGCCGCAGCCAGCGGTTCTCGGGGGTGCCGAGCCGTTCCCGGAAGTACTGCCGCGCCTCCTCCTCTCCGTCGGCGACGACGGTGAGAATAAAGTTGCGATCACGGTCTACCGCTGCGTAAAACTTGTTCATCGTGTTTCACCTCCAAATTGGTTCAGCGGTATTGTTTGCACGCGAACACCTCTCTACTCTGCCGGCAAAACCAACGGCATCTGACTCACTTCGACGACCCGGGGCAAATTCGGCGCAGCGATAAAACGGCGTGCCGCCTCTGCAACGGATGGCACCAACTCGATGCCGATCCAGGATCGGCCTAATGATTGTGCTGCTCGCAAAACCTGACCACTGCCTGCGAACGGATCCAAGACAGGTTCGCCCGGCGTGCGAGCGATGATTTTCTGGCATAACGACAGAGGCAGTTGAGCAGGGTGTATTCTACCCTCTCTGAAATTGGATTGAGGCACAGTCTCAACAAACCAATCGAACGTGTTTGCCGACAGCAAAATGCTCGCCGCATTCAACATCGGTGTCCGTTTCCCCTTCCGGAACAGCAGAATAGGCTCGGTCATAGGAGACCAGTCGTACCTCATGCCTCGACTGCTGTTGACCAGATTCGGTTTACACCACGTCAACTCCTGGACAAAATTCAGACCGACTGCCTCCGCCGACGGTTTGAACCACCACTTCATTTTGCGACCAACGATGACGTAAATCCGCGCCGTCTCTCGACAAACCCGGGCCGCCTCAATGAGCCACTGCCGATTGAACTCGACGAACTCACCGTGTGGCATGTTGTCATTGAATCCATCGTAATCGAGGCCGATGTTATAGGGTGGGCTGGTGAGGATGCAGCCTACGCCCTCCGCCGGCCACGTTGCCATGACTTCCCGGCAATCCCCTGTGTAGATTCTGTTCAAGCTCGGCGACTCACGCATCTCTAATGCCAGCGGCTCTCAAAAATGCACAGACAGAGCTTACTTCTCGCCACAGAAGTAGCAGTAGCATTTCTTAGACATACACTGCCTCCGTGTTGGGCTTGAGGGGTACGCCAGGGGGCAAGGCCGTGGTGACGATGGCCTTGCGGTTGTTGAGGTACTTCACCACGGGTTCAACCGGCAGGCCGGGGCTGAAGATCGCCGCCGCCGCTTCCGGCCAGCGCGGGGCGAAGGGGGCGGCCTGGCGCACTACCCGCCGCACTTCACTTTCCAGTTCAGGGTCTGCGCCCCGTGCTCGTATCCTGTCACGCGCGTGTCTGGTGATGATCACCTGAATTCCCATAAATAAAACCTCCCGCTTGCACTTGACTTTTGCGGGAGGTAAGGCTACAATGGCTTTCGCCTGGGGAGCCTTATCCTCCCTGGGTCACGCCCCCGCACTTGTCTCAACAGGTGTGGGGGCAACTTTCTTATGGCCTCCTCTCCAATCGTCGGCGCGGGATGACCGGCTCTCCGGCCTCCTCCCACTCGCGCAAGTACCATTGCCTGCGATGATCACGGTCCAGTTGCGTCCGGACCTTTTCCCGCGCCTCTTCCTCGTTGCTGGCTATGACGGTAATGATAGGGCCTTGATTCCGATCCAGCGCTGTGTAGAGCATATGTCTTATCTCCCCTCTCCCCGCCGGATGATTACCTCGGCGATTGTTCTCGTTCCAGTTCGGCCCACTTCATTTTATCTCTTACTTCTGAAACAACCCGGCCTGGTATGCCCCCAGCCGCTCGACAGTAACACGTTCAGCCCATTGCCAGAATCTCCGCCATCGCTCGTGGTCCACGACCTTGTAGAGCGAGGCGGCACCGGCTTGTACCAACCACGGCATATTCAGGCGCACAAAGTAGCCGGAGGGCAAATTGGTGCTTGGGGTGAATTCCGCGTATGTCGTGCCGTCGCTCCAGTAGGGAAATGTTTCCAGGTGAACGTCCACCAGACCGGGAGGGTGGCAAAAGTTCTCATAGGATGGTTGCCTTTTCAGAAACTCTGTCCGGTCTACAAAGACCTGGCAATCCCCATCCCTATCGTGTAACCAGGAATGGCTGCACCCGGCAAAGCCCTGGCTCCACGCCGGTTCCTGGAAGATACAGTCGTTGCAACGTTCACCGGGAGGCTGGATGTCGGGAGGAGGATCACCGTGCACCATCCAATACCAGACCATCTCCCCCCTCTTGTTCTGGACGTAGGGGTGCGGTAACCAGGAACACGCATCCCGCACACACGGTGGGACGTAGCCCAGCCGCTCGACGTAAGCGATCCATTTTCCCTCATCGCTGTTTTCCGGCAGACGACCCGGTTGCATATTTTCCCCTCCTTGTCGCTCGACGGCGCTTCGGGAACTACTCATCGGCAGATAGCTCTTCAGATAGCTCTTCAACGGCAGCCCTGAAGAACTCGAATGCGTGATATTGAGGCCTGGAACATCGAGGCCTGGGTACGATAATT
>Ga0116200_10000550_pt1 | contig 12540 bp, 1 predicted proteins | sample Mar14436cmmetaG_FD_94478 | JGI IMG/M metagenome (GOLD analysis project Ga0116200, IMG submission 94478) | Marine hydrothermal vent microbial communities from Guaymas Basin, Gulf of California to study Microbial Dark Matter (Phase II) - Marker... ... | reverse complement strand
TGGTTTTTGTAAATTACTTCCATAAGATTATTCCTACCTTTGAGCTTTTTGACATGAATAATATTGAAGGTGACAGCAGAGTGTTAATAGCAGATCTTTCCGTTTCTCAGGTTCCGATTCCTGGAACTATTTTTTTGTTGGGCGCAGGTTTGGCTGGTCTTTTTGGTATACGAACCAGAAAGAAACCGAATCAGATCTAAATTGATTTTTGCGCAGACATCACATTTGCTCTCATTCCTTAAAAAATGACAATCTCTGAGAGGTTAACATGAAATTCATGGTATCAAATGGGCGAAGGAAGCTTACGGGCATATTAGTGAGTTGTATTCTACTGATATGGGTAATTCTATTGAGCAGTATTTATCATCGGGGGATATGTGCTGATCGGGTAGGAGTGGATCAGTACGTATCGGTGACTACTTCTGGTGAGAGATCCACGCTTGATAGGGTAACAAGGATTCTTACGAGCACGGCTGAGGTAACGATCACGAACATTTCTGATAAAGTTATCCTTTTTCCGTTTCATGCTGTGATTAACATAAATGGGACTTCATATGAGAATGTTGCGATGCCTGAGGCTCTAGGAGGTAGTGGTACCGAACCTTATGGGAAGTATTATTATGAATGGGCAGATAGTAGCACGATACAGGTTGCTTCGGATTTTGGGAAGGACGATTGTTCAGGAGGTTGCACCGGTGATTTTGATAAAGACGGGGACGTGGATGGTAGTGATCTTGCCATGGCTTCGAGAGGTGGCAAACTTGGGCCGGGGCAGAGCATTAATTTCAGGATTAAATTTCAAAGGCAGGCAACGATAAATTTCTCCTATAACATACAATGTTTTGGGAGTCTATCGACCGGAAATGTCATCCCGGTAGCGGATGCCGGTCAAGATAGAACATATTTGCTGGGTGAGGGGCAAACAGAAATATCCGTGAATCTAGATGCCAGCGGATCCCATGATCCGGACGGAACCATAACTCAATATAAATGGACCGGAATCCCAAATCCTGATGACGTTGTTCGACCAACGGTGGTTCTTTCCGAGGGTGTGCATGTTTTTACACTTATTGTAACCGACAACACCGGTGCGGAGAGCACCCCTGATCAGGTGACTATCGTAGTCAGAAGATCTGGAGCTCAGGATGTGCATCCTCCCGTGCTGTCGGTTGGAGAGACATCCTATACCATTAACGAAGGTGGTTCTCCTCTTACAATTGAGGTTTCTGCTTCAGATCCGGATGGAGACAGTGTTGTTCTATCTGCTTTTCCGAAACTCAGAAATGCCACTTTTTCGACTACTCCTGGTACTTATGCGACAGGGACTTTTACTTTTGAACCTGACTATGATCAGAGTGGCATTTACATAGTGGCGTTCAAAGCAAAGGATCCTTTGGGACTAGTCGATGAAAAAGTGGTTCAAATAACCGTAAATAATGTAAATCGAGCGCCGGTATTATCTGTACCTGCCTCAGTAGAAGTGGATGAGGGTTCCCTTATAACGATACCCGTAAAAGCCTCTGACCCGGATGGTGAACTACTTGCCTTGTCTGCAGCTCCCCTTCCGGCTAACGCCATATTTGTTCCGAGTACCGGGTCAATTACCTTTGCTCCTGATTTCAATCAAGCTGGTACCTACAATGTAGAGTGTAAGGCCAGTGACGGTAAGGAGGATGTAACCGACCAAATAGAGATTACGGTAAAAGATGTTTCTGGTGGTACTGGAGAACCTCAACAACTTATCTTGAATGTGAACCCAGTTGAAAGTCCAACTCTTCTTTCATCAGCCAGAATTACAGGTACCGTAAATACAAGTCAAACCCCTGCGGCTCGGAAAATAACATCTGCGTTGATTAATTCGGTTGTACCATCAACTGCTGAACAGGGGAAAACTTTGGATGTGGTGATCACAGGTCAGGATAGCGGCGATTTTGCTACGCATTTTGAACAAGCGCTTAGCAGGGTTTCATTCGGTGAAGGAATAATGGTTAACTCTGTCACAGTTAATTCGTCAACAGAACTGGTAGCGAACGTAACTATCACTCCAGATTCACCTGTTGGTGTTAGAGGAATTACTGTAGTAACCAATGACGAGACAGCAATATCGCTTGTAGGGTTTAATGTTACTCGCGGTAGGACTCGTGTTACTGGGACAGTTGTTGATCCCGATAGTGGTCAACCGTTGAGTAATGCTCTTGTTACCATCCAAGGGACTTCTATGAGTACTACCACAGATACAAATGGTGTGTTTTCGTTTTCTGACGTTCCTTCAGGTAACTATACCCTCGTAATCAATACACCAAATCATCAGCTGATTGTAATGGATGTAAATCCTACAACAGGAACTACCGTTGATGTTGGGACGATAGAAACCAAGTCTCTTGTTTATGATCCATCATCAGCACCATCCGTTTCACTTGTGAGTGTCCTTGGTAGAGGGGCTTCCAATCTCGACTGTCGTGAAAAGCGCCAAGAAATCAAACAAATGATTGTTGATACTATGCTCCTCTTAGGAGGAAGTGGCGAGGTGGGAGTTCTGGATGCGTATGGTAATCAGCTTCATCCGGAAGTTACCGGAAATGGTGTGCTCAGTCTTTCTGACGAAGGAGCAGATTTCATTGCAATGAAAATGCAGCGTGATGAGATATATTCGCTGGCTGATTTGCTTGAAGGGGTCTCAGAAGCGTTTGAATGGGGTGGTGACGGAGTTGCTCTCACCTTGTTGGAATGGTTAAACGGACTTCAGGAACTTGTCAACCAAGCTTGGGCTGATCCCACCAACCCTGAGAATCTGCCCCTCCTAGTAATATTTAATCAAGGCAATAGTTTGACGTTGGAAGCTCCAAAATTGAAACCGTATACACGGCTTAATGCTCTTCAGGCGTTTCTTTTCTGTACTGGTCTATACGGAGCAATGGAATATGTGAAACCACCTGACAATACCGGATTACTACAAAGAACCATCCACTTTGCTTCTGACTTTCTTATTCGGAACGCCTATGCAGGACCAGCCACTAGCTGTATTAATCGTTCTAAGTACAATAGATACTGGAGAGGATTTTTTGACACAAGAAGCTCCTGGCCTCTTACTCGTCTCAGAGGGGATATTTCAAAGTTAAATTTTGCCATTGGGTTCATAACAGCCACAGCAGTTTCATCTGCTTCAGTGGTTGGTCCCTTGGTTGGTACGATGTTGTATGGAACGATGGTTCCGGATATGGCTGCGGTTTTCAGTACCGCCTGGTCTATGGCTCACATTCCGGAACCTCCCAAAATTATCCAAGCAAAACTGAATAAGGTCACCGGTCAAGTTGAAGTTCTTTTTAAGCCTAGTCCGAGCGAACAAGAAGGTTATGATTGGCTTTACACGCTATGTTATTTTGAGTCTCCTGATTCCCCGCCAACCTTTAAGACGGCATATCAGATTGGTGGCTGGGCTCTGGAAGATCTCGGTTCTGGTGAAAGACTGATATTTGATGATGAGCCTCCTGAAAAAGGGACGGGGTATTATGCCATGACGGTGACAAGACAACCGGAACACTCACGCACATTAGAAGGTCCAATTTTACCTTTCTGGGCGATTGCTCATGGCTCGGCCGTTACTGACGAGTACTTATGGCACATTCGTACAACCAGAGGTATAACTAGCGATTGGTCTGATCCTTTCCTTTATTCGACCGAGGAAGGACCTGAAATCGAAAATATTGATGCATTATATGTTCATACATCTGGTTATTCGAGGTTTGCTTTTGTAAGTGACACAAGAAACGGTGCAATCTGGATTCATCGTCTTGATTCTCCTTCAGGTGAAGATGAAACGCATGCGACTTTCAATTCTTGGACTGGCTTGGACACCAGTAAAGGGCTTGCGCCTGTTTGGCATATTGATGTCGGTTTTAAAGAGCCAGGTCAAAAAGGGCTTGCCATGGATGACCAAGAAAACCTCTATACTGAAAATTCGGCTTCAGACATGCTTTTCGGGGGACGCATTTTCAAATTTCCTCTCGAAGGTGGCAAGATTTTTGTCGGTAGCATAAACTACTTTTCCAGGATGCTTTCTTTTGCTCATCCAACCTCCGCTGGTCCGATGGATTTTGGCCCTGAGCCAGAACATCTCGATACCACGAAACCGGAATACTTATATATCTGGGACAACTTGGCTGGTTCTGTGAAAGCCGTTCCTGTCCATGAAGAGAACGACCCATTCCACCGCGTCGGACACGTTTTCGTTAGTTCGATTAGCGATCATGGCCCTGTGATAGATATGCAATGGCAAAACAAGCGACTTTTCTTATTGCAGAGTGATCGCATAGTAGAAGTTATACGCCAGCAAAACCCGACAACAGGTACATGGGAAACTGTCTCCGTATTTCACCAAATATACCCTGATCCGGCAAGTTCCTTTATGCCTGGTGGTCTGGCAGTTTGTCCTTGTCTTGATAATCTTCCCGATTTTTGTGAAGACCAAGAGCGCCGATTTCTCATTACGGACAACACCAACGGCCGTGTGCTCCAGGTCAAGACTTCCGTAAGTGGCGAATTTGTAGATTCAATAGCATTACTGGAAGGACTTGACCATCCTGGAGATATTGATCTTGGCTCCGATGGAACGGTCTTCGCTTTGGTTAATGGCAACAGTGTTCGACATTATTACACAGGACTTACCGGTAAGGTAGTGGATCTTGATGGTAATCCCTTGGGCGGAGCCAAAGTGACTATTAGCGGAGACATGTTGAAGGAAATTGTTACCACTACAAATGCAGAGGGAATCTTTTCGGCATTTGATTTAACCAAACCTCCTCGGTCAGACGATACAGTGGTAGTAACTATCAGTTACAATGGTGAAACAATGCAACGTGCTCTCTTTCTCGAACAAAACTGCCAAGGCTACCGGACTATTGTTTTTGATCCAGAACCCGAGAAAGGGATACTTTCGGTGGATATTCAACCTCCAGAGATCGCTAGTGAAGCTATGTGGTCTATTGGTAGCGGAGGACAAAATCTGCAATCGAACATGTCACTAAGTGTGGCCCCAGGACGGTACCATGTTTCTTTCACACCTGTGGAAGGATGGATTACGCCGGACGATGTATGGGTGCCCATTGAGCCTGGTTCACAGGTTAGAGTCAGGGTAGAGTATAGGAAATAAAAAAATGCAAAATAGTTGATCTAGGCCAAACTAACTGTTTTGTTCTGGCCCTGTAATGGACAAACGTCAAAAAGTTAGAATTTTATGAACAAGCCGAAGGAGCTTAAGATTTGGCAGAACAAGAATAGATATATCCGTTTCTGGGAGGGTTTCTATGGGAGCAGCAAATCCACAGAGTGATAGGAGGAGTTTTGAGAATATCCTTTGCATGTTTACATGCATGTTTGTTTTGGTGATTTCTTTCATGCTTTCATCTCAGGTGATGGCTAGTATTACGGTTACTGTTTCCGGCCCTGCCGGTAGAGTTGAGCAGTCTCTTCCTGACGAGGGTGGTGAATTTGATCTAAATCTACGTTTGAATAAGAACTCGGTAAACAAGATTACCGTTACTGCAGAAGATGATCGTGGAAACAAAACCTCCCAGGAACTTGCCATTACCCAGGTTTCCCTGGATTCCATAGTAGTGTCAAAGGTAACCACAGAAAGGCTATCAGTTGAAGAAGTAGAACAGCTCGTTAATGACGGGGTGATCGATCTCGATGATCCGGAAAACTATAATGTATCAACTTTTAATATAGTGCTCACCATTAAAAAACAGCCGGTTAAGATATCCCTGCCGATACCCATGCCCAAAAATGATCCCACCGGGTTTGAGAGGATAAGGTTAAAGTTTGGAGATGATGGCAGCGGAAGACCAAAGCCACCACCTGTGCAGGTAGTTGTTTTTGAAGATTTTGTTCCAGCAGCTCCCGGACATCCGCCGATTTCTATCCCGGGGGTGATTGTCATTGAGGGCAATATCAGGAGTCTTAAGGAATTTTTCAATGTTCGATTTTTACTGATGAATACATCCGGAATTTTCACACTGAAAGATGTGAAAGCCAATCTGGAGTTCCCGGATGGAGGTCTCACGAGTATTCTTCCGGCGGATGGTGTTGCGTCATTTGGGGATATTTTGCCGGGGACTTCAGATCAGCCTGGGCAGGTGGAGAAGGAGTTTATTATCCGGGGTGATGAGATAGGGACTCGTGATGTGAGGGTTAATTTTGGTGGGTTGGTGACAGGTCCGGGTATTGAAGATCCTATACCATTTAATGGGAGTGCTTTATCGGAGGTTGAAGTAAAAGGTCCACCTACTTTTAGTGTGAGAGTTACACATCCTGATTATGTAGAGGCTGGTGTTCCTTACGATCTCACGGTGGAGATCACAAACACAGGTGAGTTGCCAGCCATGTATGCGAGCCTGGAACTGGATGTGGGAGCCGATGCCCAGCTTGCTCATTGTAAATTGAATGAATCCGGAGATCCGGAATGTGAATATGTAACAGGCGGAGAGACGAGAAGTCTGGGGCATATCATGCCAGGGAGCACGGTAAGTGAAAGCTTTACCGTGGTTCCTGCTACAAGCGGAGAAATATCTTCGTGTGTAGGGGCGTCTGATCAGAATATAACTCTCCAGGTTATAGTTGGCGATATTGGTTGTATGGTTGGACATTTCAGGCCTGAGGTGGGTGTACCTCCTGGGATTCCGACCGTTAATGTGCTGCCGGGTCCCAATGCCACAGGAATAAGTACGGAGTCAGCGGTAACCGCTTTTTTTAGCGAGTCAATGAAGTTAGAGACTATAACTACGGGTCAGGGAGGGAGCTTCAATGTGTATGATGAAGCTGGCAATCTTATTCCGGGTCAGATTCGAATTAGCACGCTTTTTCAAGGAACGGCGAATGAAAAGACAGTGGCCATTTGGCAAGTAAATGATGGCGTAACGAACAGGCTTGCTCCCAATGCTGAATATACGGTGGTGATTACGCAGAGTTGTCAAGATCTTGAGGGGAACGGGCTTTTTAATCAGTGGAGCAGCACGTTTACCACCACGGGAAGCGGTCTGGATGATCATACCGCGCCTACTCTCACTCTGTCGGTCGAACCACCGGTGAATCCAAATCTGGTAATACCGGGAGAGATAGTAAGTATTAATGCATATGCCTCGGATCAAGGTAGCGGCATTGCGCGGGTTGAGCTTAGAATTAAAGACCTGAACGAGGGTGGTGCGCAGTACGAATTAATAGATCAAAAGACTGCCTTTTCAGGAGATAAACCTCCGTTTATTTTCTCCATAGATTCTTCAAACCTTGTCCCGGGTCACAGCTACCAGCTTATGGGGACGGCTTATGATGGAGCCGGAAATGCTCAGAATGCAACCATCTCCATCATTGTAGCCTCATCGGCAGATCCACCCACCATATCTTTCCAGGAAGATTTGCCTGAGGAGGTTTTACACGGTATTTCAATAAATTTTGAACCCGTGGTAACAGGTGGTGTAAACGAGGTAAAGTACTACCTTGATGATTCTCCTGAGCCTTTCAAAACAGTGACTGTTGCTCCTTTCAAGGGAACGCTAGGCACAATAGACCTTCAACTGGGTACTCATACCGTCAGAGCCGTGGCTAAGGACGGGCTTGATCAGACAGGCGAGACTTCCCATACTTTTACCCTTCTTGAAAATGTTAATATGCCCGTGGTGAGCTTCCAGGGTGTTCAGGATGGAGCCAAGCTTCTACCGGGGGATAAACTTCTTATCAAGGGGCAGGTTGAGGATCCCGTAGGAGTAGCATCTGTGGAATATTTCCTCGATGATCCCGCCAGTTCCCCCATTTACCGGGGGACAGCACCGGCTCTCCTGGATACCACTGGGCTGGATGCCGGTGAACACAAGATATACTTAAAAGCTACTAATCTGCTAGGGATATCAAACGACTTAAACGATGCCGATTCTATCCTTGAATTCAGCATTGTTGAGCCGGCAGCAGGCGAACCTCCTGTACCTCCGACCATCTCTGAAGTGACATGGATAAGCGACGGAACGATCAGTTTGAGGGGAACAAGTATTCCCGGAGCCAAAGTGGAAATCACGAACGTTACCAAAGGGTTAAGCATTGGCGTTAACGCCAATAGCGCAGGTCAATTTACAGTATCTATGGATGCGAGTGAAGGCGATTCGCTTATTGCCGTCGCTTATGACTTTTCCCAATCGAAGGATCCAAGTGAGGAAACTACACTGGTGGTGCCTGCTGCACCTGTTCTGGATCATATTGAGGTATCACCTGATTCTATGACTTTTGACAAGGCAAATGCTTATAGGGATATTTCTGTTATCGGTTATTATCAGGATGGAAGTACGCTGAATATGGCTTCAGAGGCTACTTTTTCATCAAGCGATCCCACCGTTGCTTCTGTGAGCAGCACAGGTCGTGTGGTAGCTCTTTCTTCTGGTACTGTTAACATCACTGTCAGTGTCAAGGGATTCGAGGAAACAATACCGGTAGTAGTTAACATTGTGACGCTGGAATCCATAACGGTAGAACCTGCCAGTATTGAACTTGTGTCCATTGGCCAGACCGTGCAATTGAGTGTTACGGCACATTACAGTGACGGGTCTACTAAAACTGTTTCGACTGGCATTTCCTTTGCCTCGGGCAACACGAACGTGGCAAGGGTAAACTCATCAGGACTGGTGCAGGCTGCGCATGATGGTACCACTGCTATAAGTGTTTACTATCCGGGTACACCGAGTGTTTCTGTGCCTGTGTCGGTAGATTCAGGCCTGGATCCGCCACCCACAGTGCAGATCTTGAGCCCGTCCGATAGTGCAAGTGTAGAGAGGGGACAGAATGTTTTAATAACAGTAAAGGCCGAGGACTCCATTGGTGGAGTTGTAAGAGTATATGTAGAAGCCAGCGGGGAAACCTCATATTCTGATTTTCACCAGGTCTCCCCGCCAGCATCCACGACCACTGAAAGTTTTAACTTTATGGTATCAAATTCTGCCACTGTCGGTGGTAGCATAACAATAAAAGCCTGGGCCGTGGATACAAGTGGTCACAGCTCAAATGAGGCAACTGTCACGCTCAATGTAGTGGATAATACGCCACCTCAGGTGACGATTACAGAACCGGCACAGCAGACTCCTTACAATTACGGAGACACGGTAAACATTACCATCACTGCGATTGACGCGGGAGGGATATCGCAAATTCGCTACGAAACCACAGGTGCTCTTAATTTCTCTGGTATCCGGGATTTTTCCCCATCGGAACAAAGTGCAGTGGCAACTTTTAGTTTTACGATTCCATATGGAGTGGCGAACCCCGATGTAAGGATACATGCGTATGCTGTCGACGCACACAACAATGAGGGCGCCGCAGTTCCGATAGATATAATTTTGACCGATGCTGATATCACGCCACCTGAAACTGTGGCGACGGAGGTGAGCGACCCGGGTTCAGGAGCGGTGGCGACAGTTACGTACGAAGTAACTTCAGGTCTTGAGGATCTTGACCATGTGGAACTTTATTTTAGGCGAAATGGGATCGGTACGTTCAATCTTTACACCGGTCCTGAGGGGAGCGGAGACGGTAAATATATGCCGCAGAATGGGAATACGGGAACGATAGAGTTTGATTCCACTCGGATGGGTGGTGACGGCGATTACGAGTTCTACACGGTTGGAGTGGATAAGGCAGGAAACCGTGAACCTGCACCGGTGGATGGATTGGACGATGTTGTCCCCGATCAGACGACTACTTTTGCTTCTGGAACTCAGTGGACAACGATTCCTGATGGCACGGTAATTGACGAGAACGATACTACCTATGATAACTTGAATATTCGCATAGACGGTGGGACAGTGGTCATTAATGGTGCACACAGCTTCCATAACGTTGAGCTTCTAAACGGTGCTGTGCTAACTCATTCTGACACGACTTTGAGCGATGAGTATGGCATTGATATTCACGTATGGACGCTGACTATTGATCAGACAAGCTCTATCGACGTAAGTGAGCGCGGTTATCTGGGTGGAAACCATAATGGTAATGACTGTTCTGGACAGACGCTGAATAATGAAGATGGTTCTACGTATCGGTCAGCAGGATCCTACGGTGGTTTAGGTGGTAGTATTGATGGTACACGTAATGACCTTTATGGAGACCTTACCAGTCCTGTTTATCTTGGTTCAGGCGGTTCGTGTGGTGGTTATGGTCGTAGCGGTGGTGATGGTGGTGGAAAGATTCAGCTGAAGGCCATCAACGTGATCTGTGACGGCGGCTTATATGCTGATGGCGAAGGAGGTGAAGGTTATCAAGCAGGAAGTGGTTCCGGTGGATCAATCTATATAATTACCTCTACGGTATCCGGTACAGGAGAAGTCACAGCCGACGGAGGGGCCGGTGAGGTTGGCGGCGGTGGAGGAAGAATTGCCGTCTACTACGTCGATATCTCCACGATGGATCTAGGGTTAATCCATACCCTTGGTGGCCAGGGAAGCAGTTCCACTGGTGGTAACGGTACCGTGTTTCTAAGAGGTGTTGATGAAAACAATGGTACTCTTGTGGTGGACGGCCAAGGCGCTGCTACTGCATTTTCTCCTTTGCCCATTCCATCAGGTTATATTTTTGACAACGTGATCATAAGGAATGGGGCTAGGGTAGTAGCAGATGATCCGCTTGTGGTGAACGACACTTTGAGGATAGAAGATGGAAGTATATTGACGCACAGGGTTGGTTTGGAGTCTGGTTTAAGGATCGAGGCGAAGAGGGTAGAGGTAGACGAGACGAGCAGTATAGATGTATCTGGCAAGGGATACAGGGGTGGACTCAATGATGGTAATAGCCGGAGCGAGGGCACAACGTTAGGTGGGTTACCTGGAGCGGCGTACAGGTCAGGGGGTAGTTACGGAGGATTTGGTGGAGTTCGTGACGGGGCGGGTAGTAATGTTCCGTATGGTGATCCTCTGGATCCGGTTTATCTTGGATCTGGTGGCTCAAGTGGAGGTAATAGTCGAAGTGGTGGCAACGGTGGAGGTTTGGTAGTTATTGTTGCTTCTGAAGCTGTAGTGGTGGATGGTAGTATTTTGGCCGACGGAGGTGAAGGTGCTGGGTTTGAAGCCGGGAGCGGTTCGGGAGGATCGATCAAGATAGAGACGTCGCTTCTGAGGGGAAGTGGTAAGATTTCAGCTGATGGAGGAGCCAGAGAAGTAGGAGGTGGAGGTGGCAGGGTAGCCATCGTATATGATTATTTTGGAGGAGAAGGAGATGATCTGAATGGTCTTCGCAACATAAGTGCTTTTGGTGGTCATGGTAGTTCGCGTTGGGGAAGTGCGGGTACGGTTGTGTTAAGGAGAAGTGATCAGGCATATGGTGATTTATACATAGATGACAACATGGTTGACAGTACTTCTTCGGTGTACACACCGCTTCCTCATATTGGTTTTGGTCATATTTTAGGTTTGACGGAAGACACCATTACCACTGACGGAGTGGTAAAGATGGTGCCCAACGGGCTAGTGGGTGTGGAGATCAACCCGAACATAAACCAGGATGAGACATTTATCATTGTGTCAAATACGGAAGATAGTATCACTGTTGATACCTCTGGTGGAAAGAGTCTTACCGATGTTGCTGAAGTAGGTGATACCTATGCGGGTGTATACCGGTTTGACAACGTGTATTTCAGGCGTGGTGGATTTATGGTGATAGGGGACAAGCTTATTGTGAGCGACACCATGCTTATTGATGAATATGGGAAGTTGACGCATTTTGATGCGGCAATGGATTTTGAGTCCAGGCTTGATCTGACGGTGGGCACCCTTGAGGTTACAGATACTGGATCTATTGATGTGGACGGCCGGGGATACCTGGGTGGAAATCACAATGGTAATGACTGTACTGGTCAGACGGACAACAATGAGGATGGATCTACGTATCGATCGGGTGGTTCATATGGTGGTCTGGGTGGAAGTGTTGGTGGTAGTCCCAATGCTGTGTATGGGAATGTGACGAATCCTGCTGATCTTGGTTCAGGTGGTTCATGTGGAGGTTATAGCCGTGCAGGAGGAGATGGAGGGGGCTGGATAAGGATTGTTGCCGATACGGTTGTTGTTGATGGAGTTATTACAGCGGGAGGAGAAATAGGTGAAGGTTTCGAAGCAGGTAGTGGTTCTGGTGGAACAGTAAACATAAGTACAACTACCCTTGCTGGTTCAGGCACCATAAGTGCTGATGGTGGTGCTAGAGAAGTTGGAGGAGGCGGCGGTAGGATTGCCATTAGGTATGAAACCTTGGATTTTGCTGATGGTGGTATTCATGCTCTTGGTGGCCAGGGAAGCAGTAGCCAAGGTGGTAATGGCACTATATTCCTGAAGGGAAATGACCAGGCCCACGGGGATCTCATAATTGATGGGTTGGATAATAAGACGCCTCACGAATCATCTCCCATTCCACCAGGTTATGTCTTTGACAACGTAATTATAAGGAATGGGGCTAGGGTAGTAGCAGATGATCCGCTTGTGGTGAACGACACTTTGAGGATAGAAGATGGAAGTATATTGACGC
>Ga0116200_10000549_pt1 | contig 12560 bp, 10 predicted proteins | sample Mar14436cmmetaG_FD_94478 | JGI IMG/M metagenome (GOLD analysis project Ga0116200, IMG submission 94478) | Marine hydrothermal vent microbial communities from Guaymas Basin, Gulf of California to study Microbial Dark Matter (Phase II) - Marker... ... | reverse complement strand
TTCGTAACTTTCTCAGCTATATGGCGATCACTCTCACTACCCATTATCACAGCTACTAATGGGTCTCTATTCATAAACGATGCCCTCCTCCAAAATATGAGCAGCCTTCATAGCTTTTTCGCGTGCCTCAATAGTGTTCTTACCGATAGCTAGCACAACACCCATTCTGCGTTCATAATAAGTTACTGGTTTACCAAATAATCTAAGGTGTATTCCAGGTATTTTAAGAGCGTCCCAGACGCCAGAGTAACCGGGGGCCCAGTAGCCTGCTTTCCTAGCGAGTACAACATGAGAAGCGCCTGGAGTATGTAGGTATATTTTCGGTATTGGTAATCCTAAAATAGCTCTAACATGGAGAGCCATCTCTGATAGATCTTGCGTAACTAGAGTCACCATTCCTGTATCATGGGGTCTTGGGGATATCTCGTTGAAGTAAACAACTGGTTTCTCACCACTCTCTATATCCCCTATTTTAACAAATAATTCACATCCAAAAATCCCGAGACCCCGCAGTTCTCCGCTACTAGTTTTGAGCAATTCTCTAACGACCTTACCAGCAACTTCATAAATCTGCTTCTCTATCTTCTCAGCAATATCTATCGGGATTCTCTTACCGTTCCAGGGAGATTTCCATAAAAGCTCGCTCTTAGGAGGATCTTCGCGTAGGTGTAGCTCACTACCATAACCATGTATCGGAAGCGTATAATCTGGATCATTAGGATCTGGCTCAAGGAATGGTTGCCAGCTCACGTGATAATGAGTACCACTTCTAACGTGAGCGACTGGTTTGCAGAAACTTATCGTTACTTTCCCATCCTCATCTAGGTGAGCAAGAGTTAGCTCTGTTATCTCAAAGTCATAGGTTACGATACTCTCAACTATAACCTCATCGCCTCTACCCCTTGCCTCTTTAATGGATTTCTCATAGGCCTTTGGAATATCCTTCTCTGAGAAAATAATGCTTGATCCTAATCCACCAGAGCTCATTCTTGATTTAACCAAGCATGGATAACCTATTTTTTCACACGCGTCATATAGTTCATCCAAGTTAGTGGCGAAGGCGTATCTTGATGTTGGTACCTTAGCTTGTTCAGCTGCCAACCTTCTTAAGAGGATTCGATCCATCGTGATTTTTGTTGCCTTTGCATTAGGTATTACTAAGAAACCTTCTTCCTCAAGCTCCACTAACGCATCAGTATTTATTGCTTCAATTTCGGGAACAATGACATCGGGTTTTTCTCTATAAGCTATTGCTTTTAGAGCCCTACCATCCATCATGTTGACCGTGTAATGCTTATGAGCCACTTGAGCTGCTGGGGGGTTATCATACCTATCTACAGTTATTGTCTCAACACCAAGCCTCTGTGCCTCTATAACGATTTCTTTACCAAGCTCACCAGCACCGAGCAATAACATTTTAACAGCATTACCAAAGAGGGGTGTGCCTATAAAATCTCTCCTTCTCATAACACCCCTCTCCTAAGATTCATATACAATTTTTCCACGACCTGGGATCCAATCGATATACTTACCAAGAATACCACGCGATTTCCGATAAGTGTAAACAGATCTAACAAGTTCAGCAAGCTCAATCATCCTCTTAAGAGAAATCGGGGAACCAATATCACTTCTATGGAAGAGAGCCCAGCCATCAGCTGTTCTTACGTAACGGACGCATTTCTCAGCAATCTCAGCAGCCTTCTCAATGGATTCCCCTTCAGCATAAATCTCCACAGCTCTAGAACCACCAGTTAGCATCTTGCCATTAACAAGATTTACAGATCCGTAGAAAACCCTTCCACCCAACTCCTTTATTTTCTTCTCATCTATGATTAATGGATGACCCTTTGCTAAATCTCTTCTATTGGGATATCCTCTAGGGGCTATAGCTTTAACCACGGTAGCCTTATCCCTGAATTTAAGCTTTACCTTATGAAGCTTCCTGCTTAATATTGCCTCGCAAATATCAATCATATCCGTTTCAAGTAGGGGTAAAACATTAACTGCTTCTGGATCACCAAATCTGGCATAGAACTCTATTATTGTTGGGCCCCAAATCATAGTAAGCATCATTTGACCGGAGATAACTCCTCTAAAGTCCTGATTTACCTCTTTCCTAAGAGCTTTGACAACACCCTCGATGATCTTAACAGATTCCTTGTATTCTTCCTCTGTAATGAATGGGAGGATATTTCCTCTCCCAGATATAGAACCCATACCACCAGTCTCTGGCCCCATCTCCATTTCAAATGCGTGTTTATTATCCTGTACTGGTGGGAAGGGGAGAACGCTTTCACCATCCGTCATGCACTGAATCGTGTACTCTGGTCCCTCAACTTTCTCCTCAATTAATATCTTATCCTCTATGTCTCTATATCTAGCCATTATCTGAGAATAAATTCTTTCAGCATGCTTCTTTTTTACCTCTTCCTTCACCTTCTTAAGATATGCCTGAATATCCGCTATCACTTTAACTCCTTTCCCTCCCGCCTGTCTAGCGGGTTTAATAGCTACGCTCTCAGCATATTCTTCAATATAAGCTAGAGCATCCTCAATGGACTTAAACGCTTTAAATCTGAGCCTTCCAGGGATCTTGTATTTCCACATAAGCCTTCTCATAAACGCCTTCGATTTCTCTATCTCGCTAGCTTTACTATTTAACCCTATAACTGGTACACCACGGTGCTCGAGCTCATCGGGAACTCCATGAAATAATGGTTCTTCGGGACCAATGAAAACTAAGTCAACAGATAATTTCTCTGCCATATCCGCAACGAACATTGGGTCATTAATATTACCCTTTATTAGTTCGCCCCCAGTCTTCTTACAAATTCTCAATATCCCTGGATTAGCGTTACTTGAAATAGCATATATTACGGGCTCGTGAACGCTTCTATAAAACGCATCTGTTATGGCATGTTCTCTTGATCCACCACCAACAATTAAAACTCTCATAACTATTCACCTCCAAAACACTTCAAACAAACATTCTCCTTCTTCAAACCAAGAGCCTTAACCAAATCATCATTCGATATCCAATGGAAGGAATCAGCACCAACAACAATCGCTACCTCCTCCTCGCTTAGATGAGCGGCTATTAACTCATCCTTTGGAGGGATCTCTACCCCATATGGACAGCCAGCCACTATCCTTGGACTACCAACTAATATGTGAACCTCCTTAGCTCCAATCCTATTCCTTAGAAGAGATACGGTATTCTTCGTTGTGGTACCGCGGACGACACTATCATCTATAATAATCACTTTTTTCCCACGAAATACTGGCTTTATAGGATTAAGCTTCAGCTGGACGCCTATCAATCTTTCAAATTGATTTGGCTTTATGGCGGTTCTTATCTTTCTCCCAGTAGATATGAAGCCGAGTTCTACAGGTATTTTAGTCTTATTAGCATATGCCATCGAGAAGGGGATCGCAGTATCAGGTATTCCAACCACAAGATCAGCTTCTATCTTGTATTTCTCAGCTAGAATTTCTCCTATCCTTCTTCTCACATCATATATCCATATCCCATTTATCCTTGAATCGGGCCTTGCTAAGTAAACATACTCATACGCGCAGTATTTGGGCTTAGGCTCTTTAATTTGTTCTCTCTCAACAGTGTATTGATTTAAGTAATAGAATTCCCCAGGTTGAACATCAGCTTTAAGATCAGCGCCTATTACATCAATAGCACAACTTTCAGAAGCAAAAACACCATAGTCAAAACCGAAACTCCCAACCACTAGAGGCTTTAAACCAATTTCATCCCTATAAACGATCATTTCGCCAGTATTATTAATCGCGATAATATTACTCACACCCTTGATTTTCTTAACAACATTTAGGCCCGCTTCTTTGAAATCGTCCACCTCACCGAATTCTTTAAGAAGACATTGAGCGATGATTTCGCAATCCCTAAGAGTATTTTCTAAATTATACTCCGTGATGAGCTCTTCTCGGTTGAAAATTTTCCCAGAAAATACAAGGGCAATTTGCTTGGAATTATCACCGACTAGAATAGGTTGCTCATCATTCGGATCTGCACTTACTACGCCTATTCCATACCATCCGCGAAGCTCTGATAAAATTTTTTCATTAAAGATATTTTCTACTAAGCCATTCTTACTGAATACTCGGATCTCCTTACCATTACCTGTAGCTATACCTGCTCTTTCCTGCCCCCTATGTTGTAGACCTAATAACCCATAATAAAGTATGCGGGAAACGTTCCATAATTCATCAAACGCGAAAATACCTATCAAACCACTCATTTCCTCACACCACCAAAAATTTTCTCAAGGACGGGAATCTGAGCTCTTTTAATCGGGTACTCACCAGTTAGACAAGCAAGACATAACTCGTTCTTGCCCAAACCAATAGCCTTAATAAGCCCCTCAACGGTCATATAACCAAGTGAATCAGCACCAATAATTCTTCTTATCTCCTCAACACAGTGGTTAGAAGCTATCAGCTCTCTTCTCATCGGGAAATCAATACCCATGTAACAGGGATACCTAATCGGTGGACAAGTTATACGAACATGAATTTCCGCAGCACCAGCTCGTCTTAATAACTTAATTATCCACTTAATAGTCGTGCCCCTAACAATACTATCATCAATAAGCACAATTCTCTTACCGCTAATAACCCTTCTCACAACACCCATTTTTAATTGCACAGATAGTTCTCTGAGAGTTTGGCTTGGTTTAATAAAAGTTCTACCCACATAAGGATTTCTTATAAGACCCATTGCAACGGGTATACCAGAGACACGTGAATAGCCTAGAGCTGCTATAACCCCCGTATCTGGAACGGGAACAACGATATCAGCCTCAATAGGATAAAGCTCGGCAAGAATTTCCCCAAGCCTAAATCTCACATCATATACAGAAATGCCATTAATCACCGAATCTGGACGGGAGAAATAGATATATTCAAACATACAGTGAGCACGCCTATTACTCCTAATAACAATCTTACTAAAGACATCATCATCAAAGATACTAACTATTTCACCAGGAGCAATATCCCGTAATAATTCTCCACCTAAGGCATTTATAGCAGCGCTCTCAGAAGCAATAATGAATATCTCATCTCTTTTACCTAATACCAGAGGTTTAAAGCCCAGCGGATCTCTCATAGCGTGGATCTCTCCATTCTCTGTGAGAATTACTACAGAGTAAGCACCATCAAGATCTTTCATGGATTCTTTCAAAGCTTCAAAAATATCTCCAGTGGATTCCCAGTGATAAGAAATTAAAGCCGCAAGAACCTCGGTATCAGTATCAGTATGAAATCTATAACCTCGCTTATTAAGAAGTCTCTTCAATTCGTGGTAATTAGATATTGTTCCGTTAAATGCTATTCCAAAGTATATCTCCTTATTATTAATATTAGTATGATAAATCATTGGCTGAGCTTCATCAATAGTGCTATGGCCAGTTGTACTATACCTCACATGACCAATTCCAGCAGAGCCCTTAAGTCTTTTAAGATCTGAGAATTTAATGGCCTCTATAACTAAGCCCAAATTCTTTAATAAGGTGATCCTATTTCCACTAGAAACTGCTATTCCAGCGCTTTCTTGTCCTCTATGTTGAAGAGCGATTAGCCCCTCATATATCCTCTGGGCTACATCCCTGCCATCGATATCTTTAATAGCAATAATGCCGCAGTGTTCCTTTAGCATCTTTTAAACACCTCCAAGATACTTTCTTAGCCCATTCTCGAAAGCGTCTCTAGCATCTCTTAAATCTATGACAATCTCTCTGTCTTTATGGAGTATCCTTATGCTTTTATCTTCGGTGACTTCGCCAATAATTCCGAGAAATGCTCCAGTTTCCCTAGCCAACCTGGTGATCTCATTAATGGTGGTTCTTCGAATCTCTATTACATATCTAGCATAGCTCTCCGAGAACATGATCTCATCAATTCGCAGGTTCTTCTCTCGAGGAACCTTATCTAAATCAATAATGACTCCTTTATTCCCCTTAATAGCCATTTCTGCTATCGATACTGCTAAACCACCGTGGGAAACATCATGAGCAGATACAATATACCCCCTCCTAATTCCCTCTAAAACAACCCTCATAGAGCTCTTTTCTAGCTCAGGATCAGCAGTAGGTGGTCTACCACCAATTATTTTATGAATCCAGTAATAATACTCTGAACCACCTAACTCATTCCTAGTTATCCCAACGACTGCAATAAGATTTCCTTCCTGCTTCAAATTCATCGTTCTTATCCACTCGTAACTCTCTATCAATCCCACAGCAGCTATTACCATCGTTGGTTTCACAGCAGTTCCAGTTGCCTCATCTTCGTTATAAAAACTTACTTTCCCACCAACACAGGGGATGCCTAAACTCCTAGCCATCATTGATAATCCGTGGAAAGCTTGGGAAAACTGCCAAAATACCTCAGGTTTTTCTGGGTTTCCGAAGTTTGCCTCATCAACGAAAGCTAATGGTTTAGCTCCCACAGAAACCAGATTTCTACAAGCTTCAGCGAGTGATCCAGCTGCGCCATTATAAGGATCCAAGTAAGTATGCTTGGAATTACCATCTATCGTAATCGCAACAGCCTTGTTTATCTCAGGTATTCTTAAAACAGCAGCGTCTCCTTGACCGGGTTTAATAACTGTTCTTATACCCACCTCGTGATCATATTGCTCATAAACCCATGACTTAGAAGCAATGTTAGGGGAAGATAGCAATTTTAACAGCGTATCTGATAAATCTTCTGGAATATCTGGCTTCTTAATATTCCTCAACTCATCGATATAATTAGGTTTCTTAGTTCTTCTCCTTATAACTGGAGCTTTAGCAAGTAGTTTAGCTGGGAGATCAACGACTATTTCTCCATTAAACTTTACAACAACCCTTTTAGTGTCAGTAACCTTACCTATAACAGCGTATGGGAGATCGTATTTCTTAAAGATTTTTTCAACATTTTTTAAGTGGCGAGGATCAATTGAGAGGAGCATTCTCTCCTGAGACTCACTAAGCATTATTTCATAAGGAGTCATACCCTCCTCTCTTAGATGAAGCTTCGAGATCTCTATCTCAACACCTTTATCTCCATCAGCCGCCATTTCTGAAATAGCACAAGTTAATCCTCCTCCTCCAAGATCCTTCGCGGCCTTAACATACCCTGCCTCTATTGCTTCAAGCACAGCATCCATCAGAAGTTTCTCTGTGAATGGATCGCCTACTTGAACAGCTGGCCTATCACTTTCCGATTCAGGTCCAAGAGTTTTTGATGCAAAACTGGCTCCTCTTATTCCATCTCTACCTGTTGATCCTCCCACAACGATGATTAAATCTCCGACATCAATGAATTTACTCGGGATTATCCTATCTTTCCTAGCCAATCCTACACAACCAACATTTACTAAGCAGTTGATTCTAAAACTTTCATCAAATTCTACTTCACCAGCGACCGTTGGTACACCAATGCAGTTTCCATAATCAGCTATTCCACGGACAACATTTTTCAATAACCATACACAGTGGGGATCGCTCGGAGGACCAAATCTAAGTGAATCAAGAAGAGCTATCGGTTTTCCACCCATTGCGAGGATATCCCTTATAATACCGCCAACACCCGTAGCCGCGCCATTGTATGGATCTATTGCTGAGGGATGATTATGAGATTCGATTTTGAGAACTATTGCGTATCCATCACCAATATCTATGACGCCAGCATCTTGGCCTGGACCGACTATTACGTACTTAGATTCTGTTGGGAGTAACTTTATTAATGGCTTTGAAGACTTATATGAGATGTGCTCGCTCCACATAACATCAAACATTCCCCACTCAACAAAGTTAGGTTCCCTACCAAGCTTCTCTCTAATGTACTTTACTTCCTCCTCAGTAAGACTAACATGCTCTGGAATCATAACGCTCCCCTTTTAATTGTCTCAACCATGGATAAGAACAAAAGCTTACCATCATCAGTCCCGAATGGGCTTAGAATTCTTTCAGAAGCTCTTTCTGGGTGCGGCATCAAACCAACCACATTCCCTTCAAGATTTGTTATTCCAGCTATATTTGATATTGACCCATTAGGATTGGCCTCATCACTTATTTCCCCATTCTCTGTGGAGTAGCGGAAAACGACCTGATCATTTTCCTCAAGCTCTCGTAAATCTTTAGGATCTATATAATAACGACCTTCCTTATGAGCTATTGGCATCCTTAGAACGCTTCCCTTCTTAATAATTCTAGTAAATATTGTTCTATTCGTCTCAACTCGCACATTAACCCATCTGCAAATGAATAAGAGATTATCATTAGGTAGGAGGGCTCCTGGCAATAATCCTGCCTCAACAAGTATTTGGAAACCATTACATATCCCTAAAACGGGTTTCCCTTCCCGAGCCATTTCCTTAACATATTTCATGGCTGGACTATGAGCCGCGATAATCCCTGCTCTTAAATAATCACCATAGGAGAAACCACCGGGTAGAATTACAGCATCCCAATCACTTGAATTGAATTCCTTATGCCATACGAGACGAGCGTCTACTCCTATAACGTTTCTAAGGACATATACAACATCTAAGTCACAATTAGAACCAGGGAATTTCAGTACAGCCACACGAATGCTCATTCTTTAATCCCTCGTATCTCCACCCTATAAGTATGAGCCACTGGGTTGTATATTCTAAGATCATTGCACGCTTTGAAAGCGATTTCTTTAGCCTCCTCCTCATTTTTGGCCTCAATTTCCATCATCAGAAGCTTGCCCACTCGCACCTTTTTAACGCAAGAAAAATTGCTCCTCAGCAATAAATCTCTGTGAATAGTTTCTCCCTCAGGATCCTTGGCGAGAGGTTTATTAGTTATTAAAATTTCCACAAGGTACACAGGCATTTTACGGAACCTCCTCAAGTACTATTCTCCTATAACACTCTTTGTAAGCCTTGAGAACCTCGCTCAATGGCTCTCCTTTTCTATAAAGATCCTTATCCAGTATCCTGCCAGTTTTAGAGTCCCATAACCTCATAGTGTCCCCTGTTAGCTCGTCTCCAAGAATAAGATCTCCATTTAAATCCCAACCATACTCAAGCTTAAAATCAACTAAGGTAATCCCTACTCGTGCTAAAAAATCCTTGAGAACATCATTCACCCTACGAGTAATCCTCTTTATTTCATTGAGCTCATCTTCTCTCACGATTTCGAGAGAAATTATATGCTCCTCTGATAAGAATGGATCCCCAAGCTCATCATTCTTAAGGAAGAATTCAATTATTGGCCTATTAAGCTTCTGTCCCGGCTTAAAGAGCGGAACTCTCTTAATAAGACTCCCATAAGCAATATTTCTGCAAACAACTTCAAGTGGAATCATTTTAAGTCTCTTAGCTAGGATTGTTCTCTCATCCACTTGTTCTATGAAGTGAGTAGCGATGCCGTTCTTTTCTAGAATGGTGAAGAGCTTAGCAGATATAGCGGCATTAAGAATACCCTTAGATGCGATAACATCGTGTTTCTTACCATTAAATGCTGTTAAATCATCCTTAAACTCAATCAAGACTTTATCAACCTGATTAGTTTCATATAAACGCTTTGCTTTCCCCTCATAAATAAGCTTAAGCTTTTCTGGGACAGTCAGCGTGGTCATAAATGAACCCACAAATATTTCCTTAAATTCATGTAAAGATGGTAATACTATATAATCATAATTTTACAAGATATTGTTAAAGCATGAGTGGACTTTAACAAGAATCTGTTAAAGATAAAATTTAATATGAGTATTTCAACAAAAAATGTGTTTAAAAGAAAACATTCCCTTACTTATTCATGAGTGATTTTGATGAATATTCACGAGCGTTTACTCGTTATTGATTTCGGTTCCCAGTACACTCATTTGATTTGTAGGCGGGTTAGAGAGCTTAAAGTGAGAAGCGAGCTTATTCCTTGGGATAGGTTTAGTATTGATCTTATCGAAGAAGATGTTAAGGGAATCATTCTATCTGGTGGCCCTAAGAGCATTTACGAGGACGATGCACCTACAATTGATCCCTATATATTCACTTATGCAAGGAAAAGAAAGATTCCTATCCTCGGGATATGTTATGGACATCAGTTGATGGCTCATCTACTCGGTGGTGATGTATCTAGAGGTAAGAAGAGAGAATATGGGCCAGCCATACTAGAAATTGTGGGAGAGAGTAAGCTCCTTACTGGATTGCCTAAGAAGTCTAGGGTATGGATGAGCCATGGTGACTTGGTCATTAAGCTTCCAAGTAATATGAAGATTAGTGGAAGAACGGAGAACTGTCCAATTGCTGCCTATGAATCGATTGATGGCCTATTTTTTGGTGTTCAATTTCACCCAGAGGTTAAGCATACCGAGTACGGTATGAAAATACTTGATAATTTCCTTAAATTATGCGGATTCAGAAGAGATTGGGTCATCTCAGATATCATTAATCAAAAGATTAAGGAGATAAGACAGAGAGTGGGTGGATCTAGAGTTTTACTAGCAGCTAGTGGTGGGGTTGATTCTACTGTTACCGCTAAACTTATTCATGAGGCTATTGGGGATAATCTACATTTAGTCTTTATTAATACTGGTTTTCTCCGCGAGGGGGAAGTGGAGTGGGTTCTTAACATGCTGAGGAACCTAGGGTTTAAAAATATTCATTACGTTGATGCTTCAGATAGGTTTCTTAAGGCGTTATTAGGAGTTGAGCACCCAGAAGAGAAGAGGAAAATATTTGCTCGTATTTATGCAGAGGTTCTAGAGGAGGCTGCTAAAAAGCTCGAAAGAGAGTATGGAAGATTCCGTTTCCTAGCCCAAGGTACGATTTATCCAGATAGAGTAGAAAGTGGGGCTACAAGCTCTACTACTGATAAAATAAAAAGCCACCATAATGTAGTAATGCCTACTCTTTCCTCCCTAGAAAAACTTGAGCCTCTTGCAGATTTCTATAAAGATGAAGTAAGGAAAATAGCTAGATTACTGGGTATTCCAAAAGAGGTTTGGGGGCGACATCCATTTCCTGGGCCAGGACTACTTGTTAGGATACTCGGCTCTATTACTGAGGAAAAAATAAGAATAGCTAGGAGGGCTCATAAGATTGTTGAAGAGGAAGCTAAGAAATGGGGAATCTATGATGAATTATGGCAAATCTTCCCAGTAGTCCTTGATTCTAAAGCGGTTGGTGTTAAAGGGGACGCTAGATCATACGAATACATTGTTGCTATAAGAGCTGTTAAGAGCGAGGACGCCATGACAGCAGAATTCGCTAGGTTACCATGGCAATTCCTAGAACACGTAGCAAAGAGGATAGTTAATGAAGTGGAGGGCGTTAATAGAGTAGTCTATGACGTAACTCATAAACCTCCAGCAACCATAGAATATGAATAAATTCTCAGAACCGCCTGAGCTCATCACTCCAGTCGGCTCCCAAGGGGGCTCATCATCGTCTAATGAATGTCTTAACATACTAGTTAAGGATGCATCATAATCAGGAATAGTACTAAGGGAAGCTTTTAAAATTATAACTAAACTAGATCAAGTAAGAGTGGATATACCATGGAAAGACTAGCATAAACTTCTAAGATAAATTCATCATTTCTAGTAAGCATTATTCCTGCCCCTCCTTACATGCGTTGCACACGTCTTTACCTCCTTTCTTCGCCTCTGACACATAGACAAACTCGCCATCTAAGTGAAAGTACACCTTAACCATGTAGAAGGCTACTGCAACATCATCGTACAATTCTTTGAAGCAAACTTCTGCATAGGGCATTTCGAATCTTTCATCACCGACTTCTTCTACTTCGAGATAAAAGTTCGCTCCTATCGGTTTAAGCTTTCCTCTAACTCCTTCTTTATACCGGAGATACTTTTCCGCATCTCTAAAGATCTTTCTCTTAATCTGATGTTCTACCCATGGATTAGCAATCCATAACCTATACCTCTTCCTCCTAAACCTCAAAATGAAACACCAAGTATAGCAGTCTAAAGAATAAATCTCGTGAGTATGCCTTAATAAACATGTTCAGGAAATTCTATTCCTTCTCGAATTTATAAAAAGAAGTAGTTAAGCATTTCTTAGGAGCTTCCAGCCTTTTTTTCCAAGGATGATCCCTCTCTTAATGTAATTATGAATCATCCATGCTATTTTTTCCTGCTTTACCCAGTTACCATATAGTTTTCCACGACCAGTCATTCTTGACAACTCTTTCTTAAGCCACTCTGGTATTTTGCCAGGTGGAGCATTTTCAAGAGGAGTTCCTGGCAATGGCATAAATGTGTGAGCATGGATTCTAGCCCCCATTTCAATCAATCTCTTTGCCAGTCTTAAACTATCCATTAAGTCCTCCCTATCCTCACCTGGTAGGCCAAAAATGAAGTCCACATGAGGAATGAAACCGTATTTTCTACAAAGTTTTACTGCTCTTAGTACACAATTTGTATCGTGACCTCTTCTAATCAGTTTTAACACTTTCTCGCTTCCACTCTGAGCACCAATTATTAGGACCTTGTTAGCTACTTTGCCTCGTAAAATTCTCAACGCATCTTCTGTCACAAAATCTGGTCTA
>Ga0116200_10000548_pt1 | contig 12562 bp, 11 predicted proteins | sample Mar14436cmmetaG_FD_94478 | JGI IMG/M metagenome (GOLD analysis project Ga0116200, IMG submission 94478) | Marine hydrothermal vent microbial communities from Guaymas Basin, Gulf of California to study Microbial Dark Matter (Phase II) - Marker... ... | reverse complement strand
GTATGAGGTTATGGGATTTAGAAACTGGAAGAATTCTAGATAAGGATCTTTATCGTATGGGTAAACCAATAGATGAAGTACACCGTGCATATTTAACCTGCTACGAAAGAATTGTTTTAAGGTGAAATCATTGCCTATATACCTCGTTGAAGTATTAATAGAGAATAAACCGCTCGCTAGGGATCCTGAGGGCGAGACAATTTATAAAGATCTAATTCTAAGAAGCGGATACGACTCAGTTCGTTCTGTAAGAGTAGGAAAGATGCTGAGACTGGAAATAGAAAGTGTTAATGAAGAGGACGCCAAGAATCTCGCCATAAAATTATGCGACGACTTGAGAATCTATAATCCCGTTGTGCATACTTATCGTGTAGAAATTAGAGGTAAAAAGGATGAATATAAGTGATATCAACGTAGCAGTAATAAGATTTCCAGGGTCTAATTGCGATTTAGACACAGTGTATGTACTCCGAAGAGTATTTAATTTAAATGCTCAATTGGTATGGCATAAAGAATTTAAAGATACTAAGTGGGATGCCGTTATAATCCCAGGAGGTTTTTCTTATGGAGATTGCCTAAGAGCAGGAGTTATTGCTGCTAGAAGCCCAGCAATGGAACATGTTAAAAAGCTAGCTAAAGAGGGAAAACCAGTATTAGGAATATGTAATGGGTTCCAAATTCTAGTTGAATCAGAGTTGCTTCCTGGAGCACTGCTCATGAATTCTACACTAACTTTTATTTGCAAGTGGGTTACAATAAGAACCGAGACAAATAGAACAGCATTTACTCTTAGCATTTCAAGAGGCGCTCTCTTAAAGATACCAATAGCTCACAATGAAGGAAGATACTACATTGACCGGAAAAACCTAGAAGAATTAAAAGAAAATGATCAGATAGTTTTTAGATACGTTGACGACCGAGGTAATCCTTCTTCAGATGCAAATCCTAATGGCTCCATAGATAATATAGCTGGAATTTGTAGTCTAGAAGGCAATGTTGTGGGTTTAATGCCTCACCCAGAAAGAGCATCAGAAAGTATTTTAAGTCCTTCAAAAATGGATCATGGTAAACTCATTTTCGGGTCAATGGTGGAGTATATAAGGAGGTATCTATAATGGAGCAGTTACAGATCAATTTGACTAAACAAGAGATAGAATTTATAAGAAAGGAGTTAAAAAGAGAACCAAATCTAGTTGAGTGGGGCATCTTCGAAGTCACATGGAGCGAACACTGTTCATATAAGTCTTCTAGACCCGTGCTAAAAATCCTTCCAACGAAAGCAGATTATGTGATAGTAGGTCCAGGCCAAGACGCCGGGGTAATAGACATTGGGGACGGGTTAGTACTAGTATTTAAGATAGAATCTCATAACCATCCATCAGCAATAGATCCCTATAATGGAGCAGCTACAGGGATAGGGGGGATAATTCGCGACATAATGTGCATGGGTGCACGGCCAATAGCCTTATTAGATGCACTCAGATTTGGTCCACCAACGAATCCGCATTCGATTTGGTTGCTTAAAAACGTTGTTAGAGGAATCGCGGATTACGGTAACTGTGTTGGAATACCAACAGTTGCTGGAGAAGTAGAGTTTGATGGAAGCTTTGAGAGAAACTGTTTGGTTAATGTCGCCTGTCTTGGAATCGGAAGGAAAGATAGGATTGTACCTAGTGCTACCTATAGGCCGGGAGATCTATTCGTACTCGTAGGCGGAGCTACAGGTAGAGATGGGATACATGGAGCTGCATTTGCTTCTAAGACGTTATCTGATAAGTCGGAGGAAGATCGACCTGCGGTTCAAATTGGCGATCCTTTCGCTAAGAAAGTTTTAATTGATGCGACTATGGAGGTTCTGGAGACTGGATTTGTGAATGGATTGAAAGATTTGGGTGGCGGTGGACTAGCTACAGCGTTATCTGAAATGACTGCTTTGGGGAATACTGGTGCTGATGTTGATTTATCTAAAGTCTATCTTAGAGAAGATGCTATGACTCCTTATGAAATTATTTTAAGTGAATCTCAAGAGCGTATGCTATTTGTGATAGATCCTCGTGGTTTTGAGGTTGTAAAAAAGATATTCGAGAAATATGAGGTTCCTTACTCCGTTATAGGACGCGTAACAAATACTGGTAGGTTAATTGCGAGATTTAATGGTAAAATTGTTGTTGATCTGCCTTCGAAATTAGTTGCTGAGGGATCAGTTATAAAAAGGGAAGCTAAAAAACCAAAATATATTGATGAACTTAGAAGAATAACTCCTCCACCAATGCCCGATGATTTAGAGGATACAATACTAAAGTTGTTATCATCACCTAATATAGCCTCCAAGGAATGGATATTTACGCAATACGATCATGAAGTTGGTATACGAACGGTAGTTAAACCGGGTCAAGGAGACGCGGCAGTTCTTCGAATATTAGATAAGAATAAAGCTATAGCTATAAAAGCAGACGCTAATTCGAAACACACTTACCTTGATCCGTATAATGGAGCCGCCGGATCTCTTGCTGAAGCATGTAGAAATGTTGCTGCAGTAGGGGCGAAACCTCTAGCTTTTGCTGATAATGCTAATTTTGGTAACCCAGAGAATCCAGAAGTCTTTTGGCAATTTAAAGAAGCTTTTTCGGGATTAGCTTATATGGCGAAAGGATTAGGAATCCCTTGTGTTGGTGGCAATGTAAGTTTTTACAATGAGGATGAAGTGACAGGAAAAGTTGTTAAGCCTTCAATAGTTGTAGTTTGTGTCGGATTAATAGAGGATCTAAGTTACATAACAACGATGCCTTTCAAATTGCTGGGAAATTATATCGGAATAGTCGGATATACAAGACGAGAGTTAGGAGGGTCTGAATATTATTATTGGATACACAAAATCGCTGGCGGAGAGCCTCCAAAGGCTAATGTGGAAGATGAGAACAAAGCAATAAACTTTGTTCTAAGAGCTATTAAGCAAGAAATAATTGTATCAGCGCACGATATATCCAATGGCGGATTAGCAGTAGCTGCTTTGGAAATGGCTATTACCGGAAACCTAGGTTTTCGTATAAACCTTGAGAAAGTACCAAGCGAATCAATGCGAATTGATGAATTACTCTTTTCTGAGAGCTACGCAAGATTTCTAGTCGAGATTCGTAGGGAAAAAGTGGAGGATTTTAAAAATCTTGTAAGAGAAATCAATGTCCCAGCAGCGATTATAGGCCGTGTAATGAGAAACGAAAAAGTAGAATTTTATGGTTTTGGTGAGAATATTTCGTATGATCTTAAAACAGTTAGTGATGTATGGCATAAATCCTTAGAAAATAATATTAGAAGGCATTTATGATGATTAAAGAAAAATGTGGCGTATTCGGAATATATAGTCACTCAGACAGACAGGTCTCCAAAAAAATATTTCAAGGATTAATAGCTCTTCAGCACAGAGGACAAGAAGGATGCGGTATTTCCGTATTTAATGGGGAAAAAATAAAAACTATGAAAGGTCTAGGTCTCGTAACAGAAGTATTTAGCACTAATAGAGTCTCAAAATTACGTGGTAATGTTGGAATAGGGCATGTTAGATATAGCACGACAGGATATGGTAAAATTGAAGAAGTGCAACCATTTGTGGAAGAGATTAATGGAAAGAGATTCGCATTGGCGTGGAACGGAACGATAGCTAACTTTTATGAGATAAAGCGAGAGTTAACGCAAGTGGGGTTTAAATTCTTTACGGATACGGATACCGAAGTGCTAGCTAAATTGATAGCATATCAACAGTCTGAAACAGGAGACTTCATGAATGCAATAAGGGAAAGTATGAAAGAACTTGATGGATCTTTTTCTGTGGTTCTTATAAATGATGAGGGGGAGTTATACGCTTTTAGAGACGCAATAGGTATAAAGCCACTAACTTATGGACTTGGTGACAATTATGTAATAGTAGCCTCTGAGAACATTGCGATAGAAAGTGCAGGCGGAGTTTTTTGCGGAGATATAAAACCTGGCGAGATTTTGAGGATAGGCGATAATGATTTAGAGAGAAGGAAATTCACGAATAAAAGTAAACACGCGTATTGTATGTTTGAATACATATACTTCTCGCGGCCAGACTCCATAATAAATGAAATACCCGTTTATAACGCTAGATATAATCTAGGAAAAATTTTAGCTAAGCTATATCCTGTTGATGCAGATATCATAGTGCCGATTCCAGATACTGGAAATATTGCAGCATTAGGTTTCTCAAGAGAATCTGGAATTCCTATATCATTAGGTCTGATTCGAAATCCATATATAGGCCGGACCTTCATAAGACCAAGTCAAAAACTGAGAGAATTATCAGTCTCGTTAAAATTAGGTCTTGTAAGGAGCGAGATCCGAGGAAAAAGAGTTGTTTTGATTGATGATAGCATCGTTAGAGGAACTACAATAAGAAAAGTTGTAAACCTTTTGCGAAGTATTGGTGCGAAAGAAATTCACGTAAGAATAACATGTCCTCCTATAAGGTATCCCTGCTTTTTGGGAATTGATTTTCCGACAAGAAGAGAACTGATAGCTAGCACAAGGACGATTGATGAGATTAGGAGATCAATAGGTGCTGATTCTCTAGGATATATGACGATTGATGGATTAATTGAGGGAATTGGAACAGATAAATTATGTTTAGCGTGTTTAACGGGAAATTATCCCATCAGAAATGTTTGCTTAATGAAATTAGAAAAAATCTTTGGGGTGGTGAGGAAATGAGTGGGATAATAGGAATATTTGCTTTTGATGAACTATGGAAAGTTTCACGTTTTGTTTATTACGGATTACTAGCGCTTCAGCACAGAGGACAGGAGACCGCTGGTATTGCGATTGGCAATAACGAAAGAATAAATGTATACAAAGGAAAAGGAATGGTTGATCAAATATACAATGATGCTGTATTAGAGGATCTATTAGGATGGTATGGTATCGGATATGTTGGAGCCTCTACAAATGATTGTCAACCCGCTCTAGTTAGAGACAATAATTTAGAAATAGCTTTAGTATTATCAGGAAAAATATTTAATGAAAACGAAATAGCAAACGCTCTAAATATAGCTCGCTGGAATAGCTCTGCGGACCTTTTAGCTAAAGCTTTGACGAAAGAACTGAAACAAAATGATTTAATAGAAGCCGCAACAGAATTAATGCGCATGATTAAAGGAGGTTATGCATTTATAGCCATTAATAATCAAGGAGAAATGATTGTTGCTAGAGACGCAACAGGAGTTAAACCTCTAGTAGTTGGTAGTTTCGGATTTGATTATGGAGTTTTTGCTTCGGAAAGTTGCGTATTAGATGTTATAGGTGCTGATTTAAAGGCTGATGTCAATCCTGGTGAAATTTACTATGTGAACCAATTCACTGTTGAAAGACGCCAAATAATGGATCCAAATCCAAAATTCTGTGTATTTGAGTACGTTTACATGGCGCGGCCTGATTCTTGCATAAATGGAATATGGATACATGAAGTTAGAAAGAAGATTGGAGAGATCTTAGCTGAAAGATTTAATATTAAAGCTGATCTTGTTACTGGAATACCAGATACTGCAATACCCTTTGCATTATCTTTTTCTAATAAGAGTAAAATACCCGTAGAAATAGGTTTTGTAGCGACAGGTAGGAAAACACGAACTGCAATAAAGCCGACACAATTTGAACGTCTAGTCGGAGTTCAACTAAAATTAAATCCAATAAAACCAGTTTTTAGAGGAAAGAAAGTTATCATCATTGATGATAGTGCTGTTCGAGGGACAACGACTAAGAACACTGTCGCTCTATTGAGAAACCGAATCGGGGCTCGAGAAATACACGTTCTGATAGGTAGTCCTAGATTAGTTGCAAGATGCCCATATGGAATAGAAGTTCCTTCTGAAGACGAACTGATCGCTGTCCATCTCACCGATGAAGAAGTTGCTAAGGTTGTTGGAGCAGACTCTTTTCATTGGTTATCTCTCGAAGATTTCATTAAAGCCGTTGGAATTCCACGCGAAAAACTATGTTTAAAATGTTTTGGAGGTGAATAGTAAATGAGAGTTTTAATAATTGGAGGCGGTAGCAGAGAACACGCAATAACATACGCTTTTTCAAACAGTGTTTATCAGCCACAAATTTATGCTATGTCTCCATTATGCAACCCGGGAATTCAGAGATTGTGTAAGATCTCCGGTGGAGAGCTTATCAAAGGTAATATATTAGATCCTAAATTCGTTGCAGATATTGCTGAAAAACTCTACGTAGACATGGTGTTCATCGGACCCGAAGAACCATTATTTCACGGAGTTTCTGACGCGCTGGAAGAAAGGAGGATTCCCTGTATCGGATTAAACAGCAAAGCAAGTGAAATCGAGAAATCAAAAGCTTTTATGAGAAGATTAATGTGGAAGCATAAAATTCCTGGACGATTGAGATTTAAAGCTTTTAAATCCATTAAGGAGGCCTTAGCGTATATAGCAGAATATGCTGAAAGCGTTGCTATAAAACCAGCTAGACAGGTTGGAGGAAAAGGAGTAAAGGTGATTGCTGATATTCAAGCTTATCTGAGACAAGTTAAAGAGGAGGTTAAGAAGAAGCATGCTGAGACAATATACAATAAATTCATGCAGTCTTATGAAGATATAGAAGATAAGATATTAATAGAAGAGAAAGTTGAAGGGCCAGAGTATACTGTTCAATGCTTTACCGATGGTAATACAGTAAAGCCATTGCCTCCAGTCCAAGATAATAAACATGCATTTGAGATGGATATGGGTCCCGAAACTGGAGGAATGGGATCGATTGCGGGACGGGAAGGCCTGCTTCCGTTCCTTACTGAGGAGGAATATAACGAATCCGTTAAAATTATTGAAAATGTTGTTAAAGCTCTTAGAACAGAGACTGGGATACCGTTTAAGGGAGTTGTTTCTGGTCAAATGATGTTAACGACTCTTTGGGGGCCTACGATAATAGAATTCTATGCTAGGTTAGGTGATCCAGAAGCTGTAAACGTGCTTCCGATACTGAAAACTGATATTATAGATATTTGTGAAGCGATTATTTCTGAGAAGCTTCATAAGATAAAAATTGAGGTAGAAGAATCAGCTACAGTTGTAAAAGCAGTAGCGCCTCGCGGATATCCTAACAGGAAAGATTTAGCTAAAGGCCATATTATAAAAGTAGATGAAGAGAAAATAAAGAAGATCGGAGCAAAAATATTTTATGGATCTGTGGACCTAGTAGATGGAAAACTTATTACGGGTGGATCCAGAGCTCTGGAAATATTCGCTGCAGGAGATTCCATTGTGAAAGCTGCTGAAATCGCAGAAAAAGCTGTCAGATATGTGTATTCTATGGATGGATGGAGATTATTTCATCGGAGCGATATAGGATCCGAAGTTGCGTTGAAGAGAATGATGAAAATTGCTAATTTGGTAAGATCCGTTTACTCTTATCGCAAATCTAAAGGTTTATCTGGTAAACATATTGATTGGATTCCTGGCTACGGAAAAATAGAATACGAATTTTAGGTGATCGGAGATGAGGATAATGAAACGCGAAATGATTGGTACACCCCTATTCGATAATGCAGCAAAAATATTATTGCTTGGTGCCGGAGAACTAGGTAAAGAAGTCGTTATAGAGGCTCAGAGACTAGGTGTAGAGACAGTAACTGTGGATCGATACGATAATCCGCCAGCAGCACAAGTTGCACACAGACATTATACGGTGAATATGCTAGACGGAAGAGCTCTAAAGGCAATAATTTACAGAGAAAAACCAGATGTAATTGTTCCAGAGATCGAAGCTATTAATACAGACGCCTTATTAGAGCTGGAGGAAGAGGGCTTTTTTGTGGTTCCTAATGCAAGAGCAACGAAAATTACAATGGACAGAATTCTGCTCAGGAAATTAGCAGCAGAAACAGCAAAAGTACCTACGTCTAAATATGCATTTGCATCCAATCTAGATGAACTTTATGATGCGTGCGAGAGGATAGGTTATCCTTGTATAGTAAAATCTAGAATGAGCTCTGGAGGCTTGGGTTCTAGTATAGTTTTTTCTAATAAAGATATTCCTAAAGCATATGAAAAATCGATCAAAGAAGCCAGAGGACAAGGGGATGAAGTTGTCGTAGAGAACATCATTAACTTTGATTTCGAGGTAACGGAATTAGCTTTAGCTCACTTAGATGAGAATGATAAAGTCAAAATAAGTTTTCCAAAACCAGTAGGCCATGTAAGAAGCGGATCACATTATCATGTTAGCTGGCAACCATTTCTAGAATATGATGAAGAAAATGGAGTTTCTATCCCTATTATGGGATACGGAAGCGAATTACACTTGCAGGAGGATCCTCCACATAAGGAACTATTATGGAGATCTAAATGGAATGGTAAGGAAGCGCCTGCAGAAATAGCTAAGGAGATTGAGCGTCAAATCTATGATGTAGCAGGTAAAGTGGTTAAGGCATTATTAAATACTAAAAACAATATGTACGGCTTAGGGATCTTTGGTTGTGAGTTATTTATTAAACTTGGTGATGAAGAAACGGGAGAGAAACCAATGGTTTATTTTAATGAGATATCCCCAAGACCCCATGATACTGGAATGGTTACACTAGTTACACAAGATTTATCAGAGATGGCGCTCCATGTGCGTGCTATTCTGGGATTACCGATACCGAATATACGCTTACTTGCACCAGGGGCTTCTCATGTTGTATTAGCTAGGAGGAATAATTATTGGGCACCTAAGTACTCTGGAATATGGGGCGCTCTTGGAATTCCTGGTGTTGATATTAGATTTTTCGGAAAGCCCTATACTTACTATGAAAGAAGAATGGGTGTTGTATTAGCTCATGCAGAAAATACGTTAGAAGCACGTAAGAAAGCTATGTTAGCAGCACACATGCTAGAAGAGGGAATTATTTATGAATAAAAGGCCCTTAGTTTCCATCATTATGGGTAGTAAGAGCGACGAACACATCGCTAGACAAATAGAAGAAGTTTTCCAAGAGTATGGGATACCATACGAGAAGAAGATCTTATCAGCGCACAGAAATCCCAAAGAGCTCGAATTGTACACTGCTAAAAGTGAAGCTGACATATTTATCGGAGTAGCAGGATTAGCTGCACATTTACCGGGATTTATAGCTTCAAGAACGCATAAACCAGTGATAGGGGTTCCAGTAAACGTAAAACTAGGAGGCATAGATTCCCTTTTTTCTATTGTTCAGATGCCTCCTGGAGTGCCTGTGGCAACAGTAGGGATAGATAATGGTAAAAATGCGGCTTTTCTGGCTATTAGGATACTTGCATTAGTATATCCCGAGGTGGAAAGCAAACTTATAGGCAAGAAATAGGTGAATATGGTTGAAGAAATCATGGACATACAAGAAAGCGGGAGTAGATCGGGATGCGGCCAAATCTTTTCATGATATAGCTATAAGGAAAATTAGATCTATTTCAAATGCACTTAATCTTAATGTTTTAGGCATAGAAGAAGGACGTTTTACAAATTATGTTCAACTTGGTGATTATAAGTTAACTCTTCATGCAGATGGTGTTGGTACTAAAGTCTTAGTTGCACAACTAATGAATAGGTACTGGGAAGTAGGATGGGACGCCGTTGCGATGAATGTAAATGATCTTGTTGCAGGGGGAGCTAAACCTCTAGGAATTGTGGATTACATAGCTTTAGAAAAATCAGATAAAGAGATTTTGGAAGGACTGTTAGACGGTATTGAAAAAGCTTGCATAGAATCAAAAACCGCTCTGATTGGCGGCGAAACAGCGATTATGCCAGATGTAATTAAGGGAATTAGGCCTGGCAAAGGTTTTGATGTTTCGGTGGCTGCTCTAGGAATTGTGTTATGGAATGTGCAGAAGGGATCTTACGGTGATGTTATTATAGGATTTAGAAGTAATGGAATTCATAGTAACGGATTAAGTCTGGCTAGGAAAATCCTTTTAAGTAAATTTGATGTGAATGACCCAGCACCTTACGACTCCAGCGTAACTATCGGTGAAGAACTCCTGAGACCTACTAGGATCTATGTGAAAATTTGTGTTAAATTGTGGGAGAAAAATTTAGTGAAAAACTTTGCACATATTACCGGGGGAGCTTTCCTAAAAATAAGACGCATCCTAGAGACCAATAGCGGAGTAGAAATAAATGTTCCAGATCCTCCAGATATATTTAAACTAATTATAACAAAAGGAAATGTGCCTTGGGATGAAACATACAAAACATTTAACATGGGTATCGGCATGGTTGCGATTACGACAAAAGATCTTGCAGAAGAAGTTATCAGGTTATGCAAAAAAATGGGGTACGAAGCAGATATAATAGGAAAAGTAGATAAAGAGCCTGGAATAAGAATTAATGTGCCAGGTATTGGGATGGTGAGAATCCAATGCTAGAAATTGAATCTATAGCTACTATAGCGAGTCATTCTGCTCTTCAAATTATGAAAGGCGCTAAACAGGAGGGATTCAGAACAGCACTTATTTGTCTTAAGGATAGAATTAACGTTTATAGTAGATTTCGGCACTTAATAGATAACTACCTCATTATACGCGAATACAAAGACATAGTTAGTAAAGGTATTCAAAAATCACTACTAGACTTGAATGCAATTATAATTCCGCATGGAAGTTTTGTTGAGTATGTTGGAGTAGACAACATTTACAGGATTGAGTGTCCTGTGTTTGGCAATAGAAAGCTCTTAGAATGGGAGCATAATCAATTTAAAAAATATGAACTATTAAAGAGCGCTGAGATCTCTGTTCCCAAGGTTTATAATGATCCAAGCGAAGTTGATAGGTTAGTAATAGTTAAATTGCCTGGAGCTAAAGGCGGTCAAGGATATTTCTTAGCTAAGAATAAAAATGAATTAATTAGGAAAGCTGACAAATTGAAAATTAACTTAGCTGAGGCCCTTATACAAGAGTATATTATTGGCACTCCGATGTATTTCCAATACTTCTACTCTCCTCTATTTAATAGATTAGAGCTTTTAGGTTCTGATATAAGATATGAGAGCAATATAGATGGTTTAAAGAGGATTCCATTCCACATCGCGGATCCGACATTCACTGTTGTTGGTAACATACCAGTTGTTCTTAGAGAATCGCTTTTATCTCAAGTCTTTGATTATGGAGAAAAATTTGTTTCAATCACAAAAGAAAAAGTACCACCTGGTGCAATAGGGCCCTACTGCTTAGAAGCAGTTTGTACAAATCATCTTAAAATAATAGTCTTTGAGTTCTCTGGGAGAATTGTGGCAGGAACAAATCTATACATAATGGGCTCTCCTTATAGTTGGTTATATTTTGATGAGCCGATGAGTATGGGGAGAAGGATTGCTAGGGAAATTAAGCTTGCACTTGAAAACAATGAGTTAAATAAGGTAATATCTTAAATGGGTGAAGTGCATGATCGACCTTAATAAAATAAGAAAAGTTGTGAAAAACGAATATGATTGGAGTGATATCCACATAGGCGTTTTAGGGAGTCACTCAGCATTAGATGTTTTAGATGGAGCTAAGGATAAAGGTTTTAAGACCGTTGTCGTTTGTCAAAAGGGCAGAGAACTACCATACATCAGATTTAAAAGAATATGTGATGAGATAATCATTCTCGAAAAATTTAGAGATATTATACGGCCAGATGTGCAACAAAAACTACGAGATCTTAACACGATTTTTGTCCCCAATAGAAGTTTTTCTGTCTATGTGGGTTATGATAACATAGAAAATGTCTTTAATGTCCCAATTTATGGCAGTAGACACCTGCTGAGGGCAGAGGAGAGAATCGGCGATTTAAATTACTACAAGATTCTTGATGCTACAGGAATAAGAAGACCCAAGACATTTACCAATCCATCCGAAATCGACCGCCCAGTAATTGTCAAAGCCATGGCTGCAAAAAGTGTTGAAAGAGCATTCTTTGTCGCAAAAGATGAGGATGAATACTGGGCTAAAGCAAGAGAGCTCATTGATAAGGGAATTATAACGGAAAAAGAATTATTTGAAGCATCAATCGAGGAGTTAGTCATTGGTGTAGACTTTAACTTTAACTACTTCTACTCAGTAATAAGAAATGATGTTGAGTTTCATGGAATTGATAGAAGGTTACAAACCAATATTCATGGATTCGTACGATTACCAGCAAGAATTCAGTTAGATTTAGATATTGTGTTAAGAAATGTGGAAATCGGGCACACGTGGGCAACCTTACGCGAATCGCAACTTGTTAAAGTACTCAAAATGGGGGACATTTTCGTTGAGGGCGTTAAAAAATTTTATAAACCAGGCATAGTAGGCCCATTTACTTTACAGACAATAGTTACTCAAGATCTAGAGTTCGTTGTCATAGATATAGCTATGAGAATAGGTGGTGGAACAAATATATGGGCAGGGATAGGGAGTCAGTATAGTAAATTTTACTTTGGTGAACCAATCAGCTTGGGTAAAAGAATAGCTATAGAAATTAAAGAGGCCATTTCTAGTGATAGAGTAGATGAAATCGTAACCTAAGCTTGGCATTTTCGACGTTTTTATTATTTTTAGCT
>Ga0116200_10000546_pt1 | contig 12572 bp, 13 predicted proteins | sample Mar14436cmmetaG_FD_94478 | JGI IMG/M metagenome (GOLD analysis project Ga0116200, IMG submission 94478) | Marine hydrothermal vent microbial communities from Guaymas Basin, Gulf of California to study Microbial Dark Matter (Phase II) - Marker... ... | reverse complement strand
TGACCGCCGAACGAATCACCACGACGGTGATTCGCGGCGGGCACCTCACAGCTGCACACGATGTGCAGCGAGAATGAGCGAGAGCCATGCCGGAACAGTCTTTAAATAATTTTTTTCGGCTGTCTTTTCATAACTCAGAAAGTTGAGTAAAATTATAACCAAACTCAAACTCAAGCTGCATCTTTTTTTGCTTTCAACAATAAAAAGATATTTTAAGGGTTGATATTCGCAATAGATATGCTATATCAAATGATTGTAAGCAATATAAATTACTTTCTGAAAACCTGGGGGAAGGAGTAAAAAGTATGGAAATAAAAACAATCCTGGCGCCAATTGACTTCTCCGAAGATTCTTATTATGCCCTTGAATATGCCCTTGATCTGGCAGCCAGCCATGACAGCACCCTGCATATTCTCTACGTGAACCGCGATGAAAGCATGCTCTATCACTACCTTTCCACCAGTGAATATGAGGCCATTCGCAACCGAGCCCTCGAGGACGCGAAAGCAATGCTTAAAGATCTGGAAAACAAATTTCCCAAGTTAAAAGATATTGAATACCATTACCATGTCCGCCGGGGAGTTCCCTATGTTGAGATACTGGAGGAACTGGAAAAAAATCCAGTCGATCTGGTGGTTATCGGCTCCCATGGCAAACACGCATCGAAAAAATACTTTTACGGTACCACGGCTGAAAAAGTCGTCCGCCGCACCAATAACACCATTTTAGTAACCAGAAAACCTGACTAATCAAACTCATCAGAAAGGAGGAATGCCGCTAAAAACAGGATGTGACGCAGTTAGTTCTGATAAAAATTTCATCGTCAAGACAGAAGAGCAACCTAAAACATACAACCAAAGGAGGAGATTCATGAAAAAATTAACCGTTCTCTTGCTCAGTCTGGCACTGCTCTGCCTCTGTGCCCCGATTCAGTCATCCGCCCGGATGCGTTTTGTCACTATTGGAACCGGCGGAGTCACCGGGGTTTACTATCCCACCGGCGGAGCCATCAGCCGCATGGTCAACAAAAAAGCCAAAGTATATGGCTTGAAAGCCACGGTTGAATCAACCGGCGGCTCAGTATTTAACATCAATGCAGTGGTGAATGGCGACCTGGAATTCGGCATCGCCCAATCCGACCGTCAGTACCAGGCATACCATGGCATGAAAGAATGGAAAGGGAAACCCCAGAAGGATCTGCGGGCGGTTTTCAGCATTCATCCGGAATCCATCACCCTGATTGCCTCTGACGCCAGCGGCATTAACTCACTCAAAGATCTGAAGGGCAAACGAGTTGCCATCGGCAATCCCGGTTCCGGACAGCTGGGAAATTCCCGGGATGCCCTGTGGCTGGCCGGGCTGGACGAAAAAAAGGATATCAAAGCCGAATACGTCAAAGCAGTAGAATCAGCCAGCGCCCTGCAGGATGAACGGATTGATGCCTATTTTTATACCGTTGGCCACCCAAATGGTTCCATCAAGGAAGCCACTGCCGGCCGGGTGAAAGTCCATATCGTCCCGATTACCAATGTAAAACCGCTGACGGATAAATTCCCTTATTATGCCGCAGCCAATATCCCGATGAAATTCTATCCCAATGCCACCAACAAGGAAGAACTGGTCCCGACTTTCGGCGTTAAAGCAACGCTGGTAACCTCGGCCAAGGTTCCTGATGATGTGGTCTATGCCATTACCAAGGAAGTTTTTGACAACTTTAAAGACTTCAAAAAACTCCATCCGGCATATTCAGTCCTGACTAAGAAAAATATGCTCGAAGGGCTATCAGCTCCATTCCATCCCGGCGCCATCAAATATTTCAAGGAAGCCGGTCTGATGTAAACCAGACAAACAGGCAATGTCATTTTTGACATTGCCTGTTTTTTTCATTCAACATAATAGCAGACCAAAAATTCAGTAACATTATTTAAAATCATATATTCTCATGACTCAGGGAGGATGGCAATATGGCGGCAAAAGAAGACAATCATCTCGAGCAAAAGATTCAGCTGGAGGAGATCATTGCCGAAGAGACCGGGGAATTCAGGATCCTCAAGGGCTTGGAGCGCTATTTTATTCCAGTGATAGCCGTTACCTGGTCCCTTTTTCAGCTATCCATCTCCAGCTGGCTGCTACTTGATTCCATTACCATCCGAGCCATTCACCTGGCATTTGCGATGCTGATTATCTTCCTCAGCATTCCTGTATTTAAAAAACCTCGCAAGCATCTGAGGTTTCTGGCGGCCCGGGACCGCATTCCCTGGAATGACTACCTTTTTGCCATCGTTGGCGCCATCAGCGCCCTCTACCTCTATTTTAACTGGGAAGGCATTTCCGGCCGAGCCGGAATGCCTTCTACCCTTGATCTCGTTTTCGGTGTCATCCTTCTGGTCCTGCTTCTGGAAGCCGCCCGCCGGGCCATCGGGCCGGCATTACCAATTATCGCCATTGCCTTCAGCCTTTATGCTTATTTCGGCCCCTACATGCCGGAGGTCCTGGCCTTCCGGGGAGTTTCACTGAACCGTTATTTCAGCCAGATATCGTTATCTTCCGAAGGCATTTACGGCATCCCGCTGGATGTTTCCGCCCGGGTTGTCTTTCTCTACGTCCTGCTGGGCGCCCTGCTGGAAAAAGCGGGAGCCGGGAAATTCTTCATAGACCTGGCCCTGTGTTTCCTGGGCAAATTTAAGGGTGGACCCGCCAAGGCCGCCGTTCTGGCCAGCGGTTTTACCGGCATGGTTTCCGGTTCCAGCATCGCCAACATTGTCACCACCGGCACCTTCACTATCCCTTTAATGAAAAAAGTCGGCTACCCAGCTACCAAAGCGGCCGCGATTGAAGTGGCAGCCAGCACTGATGGCCAGATAGCTCCACCCATTATGGGCGCGGCAGCTTTCATCATCGCTGAATATGTGAATGTCCCTTATGTTGCGGTGGTCAAAGCGGCAGCTATTCCGGCTTTTGCCTCCTATGTGGCCCTGCTCTACATCACCCATATTGAAGCTTCCAAGCTGGGGCTACGGGGCCTGCGTAAAGATGAGCTGCCAAGGCTGATAGAAACCCTGCTGTCCGGCCTTCATTTCCTCTTGCCCATCGGCATCCTGCTCTATGAACTGATCATCCTGCGGCATTCACCGGATAAGTCAGCCTTTAATTCCATTCTCTGGCTTTTTGGCGTCATTATTTTGAAAGATATCTATGACTGGCGGCATACGCGCGGCCCGATCAGCGCAATTCTGAAAAAAAGTGCCACTACTATTTTCGACGGCATGTCCTCCGGTGCCCGCAATATGGTCAGCGTTGCATTAGCCTGTGCGTCGGCCGGCATCATTGTCGGAGTGGTCAACATGGGCATTGGCGGCATGATCACCCAGATTGTCGAACAGCTCTCCGGCGGCAACATCTATTTGATGCTGATCATCACTGCCATTGCCAGTCTGCTGATTGGCATGGGACTGCCAACCACCGCCACCTATATCGTTATGGCCTCCTTGACCGCGCCCATCATTGTCAATGTCGGCGGCGCCAACGGCTTTATCGTCCCCCTGATGGCCGCCCATCTATTCTGCTTCTATTTCGGCATCCTGGCTGACGATACGCCGCCGGTGGGACTGGCATCATACGCGGCCGCCGCCCTGGCTCATTCTGATCCAATCCCCACGGGAATACAGGGATTCATGTACGATATCAGAACAGCGATCATCCCATTCATGTTTGTCTTCAACAGCGATTTGATTCTGCATAATATCAACAGCTGGCCCCTAGGCATCCTCATTTTCATCATGGCCTGCATTGGCAGCTGCAGCTTTGCTTCAGCCACCCAGGGCTGGTTTATTACCAAAAACAAATGGTATGATCTTTTTCTCCTGCTGGGAGTTACCATTATAATGTTCCGCCCCGGCCTGCTGGCCAACTTGCTGTCACTGCCTAACAAATACCTGGCCTATCCTGCCGGTCTGATTTTATGGGCGGCTATCTATTGTCTCCAGAGCTATAGAATGAAAACTAGCATAACAGCTTAATTTTCCGGAGATGTCACCCAGGTTCTCAATTATCGTATGCGGAGGATGTTATGGGGAAAAAATTCATTATATTATTTATCGCTGTCATTGTGATTATGTTGATTTCTCCCCTGCCAACAATAGCTGGTGATAGATTTATCAACAATGAGGATGGCACCGTTACGGATAGGCAACTGGGATTAATGTGGGGAGCATTCGATAACCAGGGGGATATTAACTGGCAGGAAGCAAAAAGATGGGTTACCTTTACTTTTCCTTACACAATCGAAAAAAGCTATGATAACTGGCGGCTGCCAACCATCAAAGAACTTCGCAGCCTTTATGTAACCGAGCAAGGCGATCATGGTTATCAGACTGACTGCGGCAAAACCGTACACATCATTCCAGAAATCCGGTTAAGCTGCATCTGGGTATGGTCAGGGGAAAATAAATCGATTACGGCCAGGGTTTTTAATTTCACCCGCGGCTACAGTTATATGGATCGAATGGCCACCAAGAGGGGTTTTCGGGCACTGGCAGTACGAAACCTTAAATAAAAAAAATTTTGATGTGACACAGCGTTGGGGGAAAAGGGCATTTTCGGACAGCCTCCTAGCTGTCAATCCGTTCAAAAACCTCATTTGCCGGCGAAATCTGAAACAAAGGATACAGCGGATTATTGCGGTAGAAACCCAATAATGTCTGATGTACCTCAGCTTTGTGAGCACAGCTGCCATCTTCAACAATAATGGTCCTGAAATCATGACATAGGGAATCAAACGCAGTGGCCAAAACACAAAACGTGGAAGTAATGCCGCAGACAACCACCGTATCAACCTTCAAGGTTCGTAAAGTCTGATCAAGATCGGTCTTGAAAAAGGCAGAAAACCGCCGTTTGGGTAATATTATATCCCCTGCTTCCCTTGACAATGCATCAGTCACCTCGGCTCCTGCTGTTCCTCGAATGGCATGGGGAGCCATTTTACCGCCAAAAATAAAATCGCCCTCAAGAAAAGAATCACTGGCATAAATAACCGGCCAGCTCCTTTGGCGAAAATCAGCAGCCAAACCATTGATAACCGGAATTATAGCCTCGGCTTCCCGGGCCACCAGGTTGCTCTCAGGATTCGCCAGATTATCTTTAACCATGTCAATAACAACCAAAGCAGCCTTACCCATATCCAACCTCCATAAACACTATTGTTTTTCAGCTGTGTTATTCAACTTCCGCCTTCAATCACTCATCCAAGCTACCTTCATTTATTATCAGCTCAACTTTCTGAGTTATGAAAAAACACAGGATATTTCGGCATGGCTTTCGCTCATTCTCGCTGCACGTCGTGTGCAGCTCCGAGGTGTACGCCGCAAATCAGTCGTGGTGATTTGTTCGGCGTCCAATACCGCTACAAGCCAAGCTCAAACATCCTTATAGCATATTTTGGTAATACAAGTCAGAAAGTTGTGTTATCAGTTTAAAAGACATTCAGCAAGAATCTCTTTTTTTGCTCTCCACCAGGAGTTCATATTGACAACATGGAAGATTTGCTTCATTATCATGACCATCAACCCAGAAGAAAGGAGCCCGCCCATGAAGACAAAACTAACCATCCTCTGCGAAAATTCCGTTGGCATTCCCTTCGGAGGCATCGGTGAACATGGCTTCGCCTGTCATGTCGAAACAGAAAAAGGTACTTATCTTTTTGATACCGGTCAGGGACTGGGGATAACCCAGAACGCTACCGTACTGCAAAAAAACCTGAGCAAAATCGACAACATCATGATCAGTCATGGACATTATGACCATGTCGGTGGCCTGCCGGCAGTATTGCAACGTTGCGGTCCGGTGGATGTTTTCGGTCACCCGGATATGTTTGTGGATCGCTTCTGGGGTGAAGCCCAGCGGTTTATCGGCATTCCTTATCGGCGTACATACCTCGAATCATTGGGAGCCAACTTTAAACTGGGACGGAAGATGATTGAAGTCGGCCCATCCGTTTACCTGACCGGAGAAATCCCGCGCCAAACCAGTTTTGAAACCGGTGATCCCCAGATGACCGCCTATACGGCTGCAGGAGAAAAACAACAGCCTGATCCCCTGCTGGACGATCTTTCCCTGGTCATCGACTCGGATAAAGGTGTAATCATCGTTCTCGGATGCGCCCATGCCGGCATGGTAAACATAATCCGCTACGTACTGAAAGAACTGAACCGGGATCGTATTTACGCCATTCTTGGCGGCACCCACTTAGGTTTTTCCAGCGACGAACAATTTAGCGAAACCATGAAGGCTCTTGACCAATACCAGATAGAACTACTGGGGGTTTCCCACTGCACCGGACTGGAAAAATCAGCTCAGATCTATGCCCGCATGCCCGAACGATTTTTCTTTGGCTGTGTCGGCGCCACCCTGGAAGGATAAATGTGAGTACTATAACTGCAGAAATTAACCGGATTGCCAATCAGCGGCTGCATGGTGGCCGCATCAGCCTGGCTGAAGCCCTCTTTCTTTACCAGGAAGCTGACCTCTTTACCCTGGGAGAGATTGCCAACGAAATAAACCTGGCAGCGAATGGCACCACTGTCTTTTACAATATCAATCACCACATCAATCCCACCAACATCTGCGTCAACCAGTGCCGGTTCTGTGCTTACAGCAAACTGGAAGGGGAAGAAGGAGCATACGAACAAAGTATTGCCGATATCCTGGAGGAAGTAAAAGATGCAGAAACCCAAGGAATTACCGAATTCCATATTGTCGGCGGGCTGCATCCCCATCGGCCATTCAGCTTCTATCTGGAATTGCTGCAAACGCTCAGGGAAGTTCATCCACAAATCATCCTGAAGGCCTTTACCGCGGTGGAGATTGAATATTTCAGCCGCATCGGCGGCCTGCCGGTGCGGGAAGTCCTGAGCCAGCTCAAAAATGCCGGGCTGCAGGCCATGCCCGGTGGAGGGGCGGAAATTTTTGCTCCGGGAATCAGAAATCAAATATGTCCGGAGAAAATCAGTGGTGACAAATGGCTGGAAATCATCTCAATCGCCCATGAGCTTGACATTCCCACCAATGCCACCATGCTCTATGGACATATCGAGTCCATCGCCGACCGTCTTGACCATATGGAACAGCTCCGCCAGCTGCAGGACCGTACCGGCGGTTTTCAGGTCTTTATCCCCCTGGCCTTCCATGCCACCAATACCGATATCAGGAAAATGGGAGAAACCAGTGGCGTTGACGACTTGAAAACCCTGGCCCTGGCCCGTCTTTTTCTCGACAATTTCCAGCACCTGAAGGCCTACTGGGTAATGCTGGGAGAAAAAATCGCCCAGGTCGGACTTAATTTCGGGGTCAATGATCTGGATGGAACGGTGATCAAGGAGAGAATCACCCACGCTGCCGGGGCTAAAAGCGCTAAAGGTCACAGTGAATCATATATCCGTAATCTGATCGTTCGCGCCAACCGGCAACCGCAGGAACGAGATACCTTTTACCAACAAGTTAATCGTTGAATTTCAATCGACAGACAGGAACATCATGAATGAGCGCATTTCCCGATCGAAGGCCCTGCAGCTTTTCCAGGAAGAAGAACTTCTTTCCCTGGGCCGGCGAGCACATCATCTCCGCCTGGCCAAGAACCCTGAAGACCAGGTCACCTTCGTCATCGATCGCAATATCAATTACAGCAACATCTGCATCTGTCAGTGTCGATTCTGCGCCTATTACCGGGAAGAGTCTGACCCTGATGGCTACATCTTGGACCAGGAAACCTTACATCAGAAAATCGCTGAAACCGTTGACTTGGGAGGCACCCAAATCCTGCTCCAGGGCGGCCTTCACCCACACCTGACCATTGATTATTACGAAAATCTGCTGACAGATATAAAAAAGAACTTTCCCACCATCCATATCCACGGCTTTTCCGCCCCGGAAATCTGGCACTTCAGCCAACAATCCGACCTGACCCTGGAAGAAACCATTTCCCGGCTGAAAGAGGCTGGACTTGGCTCCATTCCCGGAGGTGGAGCGGAAATTCTGGATGACCGGGTACGCAGTCACATCAGCCCCAATAAAATCGGCTGGGAACAATGGATGCAGGTGATGGAACTTGCCCACGGGCAGGGACTTCGATCCACCGCCACCATGATGTTCGGCACGGTTGAAACCCCGGGAGAGTTGATTGATCACCTGCTCAGGGTCCGTGAACTTCAGGACAAAACCGCTGGCTTCACCGCCTTTATTCCCTGGAGTTTTCAACCTGACAATACCGATCTCTATGATGATGTTTCGATCGCCGCGACCGGGGTCGATTATCTGCGGGTCCTGGCCCTATCACGTATTGTCCTGGATAATATCGATAACATCCAAGCCTCCTGGGTAACCCAGGGAGCCAAGATGGCCCAGGTGGCCCTGTATTTCGGCGCCAATGATTTTGGCAGTACCATGATCGAAGAAAATGTGGTGGCTGCAGCCGGCGTCCATTTCCGCATGTCCCTTGAAGATATGGTCAGTACCATAAAAGAGGCCGGCTTTACGCCGGCCCAGAGAAGCACTTTATACAAAATCATTAAGAAGTATGATTAGGAATTGTCTCTGACTCTCTCTATTTCAGGTTGTAGAATACTTCCGGACCAAGAAACCGAGCCTGCTCTCCCAGCTCATCTTCAATACGCATAAGTTGATTATATTTACAGATTCTATCGGTGCGGGAGGCTGAACCGGTTTTAATCTGGCCGGTATTGAGGGCCACAACAAAATCAGCAATGGTAGTATCCTCGGTTTCACCTGAACGATGTGATACCACCGCAGTATAACCGGCTTTTTTAGCCATCTCCACCGTTTCTATGGTTTCAGTCAACGTCCCGATCTGATTCAGTTTGATCAGAATGGAATTTGCTGAACCTTCTGCAATCCCCCGAGCCAGCCGTTCGGAATTGGTGACAAAAATATCATCACCAACAATCTGAATCTGCTTCCCAAGCCGATCCATCATCAGTTTCCAACCATCCCAATCATCTTCATCCAGGCCATCTTCTATGGAAATAATCGGGTATTTCTCCACCAGATTGGCATAAAAGTCCACCAGCCCAGCTGCATCCAAGACCTTACCTTCAGCATCCAGATGATACTTGCCATCACGATAAAAGGTACTGGCAGCCGAATCAATGGCAATCATGATATCCTTACCCGGTTCGTATCCCGCCTGGCTGATAGCTTCAACTATCAGCTGGAATGGCTCTTCATTGGAGGTCAGGTCAGGAGCAAAACCGCCCTCGTCACCAACCGCGGTATTGTATCCTTTTGCTTTGAGGACTTTCTTCAAATTATGGAAAGTCTCAGCGCCCATCTGCAAGGCCTCGGCAAAACATCCGGCGCCAACCGGCATCACCATGAATTCCTGGATATCAACATTATTATCGGCATGCTGACCGCCATTAAGAATATTCATCTGCGGCACCGGCAACAGATGGGCATTGACCCCGCCAAGATACTGGTAGAGAGGCAAGCTGAGAAAACCAGCCGCAGCCCTGGCCGCGGCCAGGGAAACACCCAGGATAGCATTAGCTCCGAGTTTCCCCTTATTCGGAGTCCCATCTAATTCAATCATTACCTGGTCCAGTTCACGCTGACGGGTGGCATCAAAACCGATGACTTCCTCAGCGATGATATCATTGACATTATCAACCGCCTGTAAAACCCCCTTGCCCAAATAACGGTCCTGGTCACCATCCCGCAGTTCAACCGCTTCATGAATCCCGGTAGAAGCTCCGGAAGGCACCGCCGCACGCCCTACCGCCCCACTTTCCAGCAATACCTCTACCTCAATGGTGGGGTTCCCCCGTGAATCCAATATTTCCATGGCTGCAACATCGACAATAAACGGCATAGCATGACTCCTTCCCACCTGGCATCAACCAGGGATCATCAGATTGTTCTAAATTCAAATATCTATAATTGTTATTAAGCAAATTTTTCACCAAATAGCAAACCAATCCTGCACAAAATTAGCTGCAAATGGTAAAATCTTATGATTTACCTCCCATCCAGTCGTTAAAACGGTAAGCATGAAAGGCTTGGGGGTCCTGCTTACGAAGGTCATCATCAGTTAAAGAAATGCTGACATTTTCCAGATAAGAAACCATCAGCTGGTAGGCATGAGTGATTTCTGCCAGAGCTGGAGCTTCATCCCCGTCAACGGCAGGACTGGCGGCATCAGGATGGAGACGTTTGGCCAGAAGGATATATCGCTCACGCAGAGTTTTTAATGAAATGCGATCACCAAGACCAAGCACTTTCCTGGCTCGAAGGATCTCAGCAAAGTTTGACATAATCTCAATACTCAACTTTCTGAGTTGGACTTTCAGGATACATTGTCAAGCTGTTCGGGCTTGGCTCATAGCGGCATTGACCGCCGAACGAATCACCACGATGGTGTTTCGCGGCGGGCACCTCACAGCTGCACACGATGTGCAGCGAGAATGAGCGAGAGCCATGCCGGAACAGCCTTTAAATAATTTTTTTTCGGCTGTTTTTTTTCATAACTCAGAAAGTTGAGTCAATAGTGTCCGGTATGCTTTTTGTGTATTCTTCTATGTTGTTAACCGGAAATCTGTGACATAATCTGAATTAACGTCGAAGGCCAGCTACCAGACGAAGAGGATGGAGAAATAATTCCAACGCTGCCCCGGTTGACGGAACAATAAGGTCGGCATGGGTAATGGTCAGGGGATGAGCACCTTCCTCGCCAAGAACACAGATGCCCAGAGCTGCACTTTGTAGCATCAAATGATCATTGTAGCCGTTTCCCACCGCTGCAAGAGAAGAACTATCCCGGGAATCGATAAATTTTTTCTTCTCCAGAAAACCCGTCTGCCCTTTGAGCCGGCAGATCTCCAACGGCAATCCGGCAAACATAGTCGCAGCCGTTCCAAAGGTGTCGGCAGTCAGGACATAAACCTCCAACTTCCCGGCCAGGAGCATAAGAAGCTCACGATCCTTTGCAGCCAGCTCACCGTCCACCGTCAGGGTGCCATTCATATCAAAGACAATCCCCTTCAGGAGAATATCACTGCGACCGGGGATTTCAAGCTTTAGCATTTCCCACCTCACAGGGGGTAGTAATCTGGCGGAAAATATATTCGGAAGCCGCCCGTTTCATGGCTTCAGGCCCCATGAGTGAGCAATGTTTCTTCACCTCCGGCAATCCCCCCAAAGCGTCCACGACATCCTGATCATCAACCTCCAACGCATCACTTAAGAACTTTCCTTTGACCAGTTCGGTAAATACGCTGGTAGTGGCAATAGCATAAGGGCAGCCAAAAACCCGGGCAGCAATGTCAATAATCCGCTCATTTTCCAGCAATAATTGCAGCTCGATATAATCACCACAGCCATCAGGGTCGCCACCCCGACCAACCACCGTTGGATTTTCCATCTCTCCCATGTTTCTGGGGTTGGTAAAATGATCTCGAATTTTAGGATTTATGATTGCCATTTTTCACCTCAGAGCTGTCCAGGCACCATCATGCCACATAAAAAGTTATACCCTCATGAACGGATGCCCTGACTGTTCCCTCATTTTTTAACAAATCGAGAAACTTGACGACTTCCGCCGGGACCATCGCACAGGAAGCGGCCAGATCCTGAACCGTGCAGGGTCGTCGTTTAAGCGTATTAACAATCTGTTGCCGGCTATCCTGTTGACTGTGATTCAGTTGAGTACTGCTGAATGAAGCAACGATCTCCGCCCGTTCCCCCCAACGTTTCTGCACCTGCTGCAAAAATTCCAGGGATACCGATTGCGCCTCCTGGTAGGCACCAGGTCGGGCAACCGTATTAAGCTGGATTTTATCCGGCTGCAGACCTTGAAAGGCTTTAGTCAGGGCTTCAACCTCAGACTCAGAATCATTAATATCCCGGCAAAAGAGGATTTCAAGCCAGATTTCACCCTTAAATTCCTGTCTAAGAGCTGATAGACCGGAAAGGATTGAGTCGATATGCACCTGGTCAACAGGTCGATTTACACGCTTAAAAACTTGAGGTGTCACTGCATCCAGGGAAGGAAGTATCACATCCACCGGCTGAACAGCTCGGCGAACTGCAGGATCATCCATAAGTGAGCTGTTGGTCAACAACGCCAAAGGTCTATCGGTAATATCTTTTATCCCCAAGACGATATCAGCCAGATTACTATGCAAGGTCGGCTCACCTGAACCTGACAGGGTCACATAATCACAGGAAGATTCGCCGGCTTCCTGGAAATGGGACCGCAGCTCATCAAGCACGGCCATAGTGGGGACATATTCCCGCCGCTCACTGGTGTGGGAGGTTGTTCGTCCCAGTTCGCAGTAGAGACAATCAAATGAACAAACCTTGTAGGGAACCAAATCCACGCCCAAAGACAGTCCCAGTCGGCGCGACGGTACAGGACCAAAAAGATATTTCATATGTTAGTGCCTTACTCCTGAAAGGCTGTCACTCTTTTCAGTACCCCCTTGAGGGGTATAAAAAACAAGAAATTGTCGGGAATACATTCAGGATGTTCGGGCTTGGCTCATAGCGGCATTGGGTGCCGAACG
>Ga0116200_10000544_pt1 | contig 12578 bp, 10 predicted proteins | sample Mar14436cmmetaG_FD_94478 | JGI IMG/M metagenome (GOLD analysis project Ga0116200, IMG submission 94478) | Marine hydrothermal vent microbial communities from Guaymas Basin, Gulf of California to study Microbial Dark Matter (Phase II) - Marker... ... | reverse complement strand
CTCATTATTTCCTCTCCTCTTTTCCCTTCTTAACCGCATTCAATATCAAACCTGTGAAGAGGCTGAACACCCCGATAACAATAAACAGCACCGACAAAATCGCAGAGCCAACCGCGATCCGCCCAATTCCCCCTCCTGTATTTGCAATGTACAACACATTCGCACCCAAGACCAGCCCAACAGCCGCTAAAACACCACCCACGAGACCGAAGAAGAAGAGCGGTCGCCGCTCCGAAGTAAGAGAAATTAACCAGCCCAGCACGCCAAACCCGTGAGAGACAGGGTTCTTTGACGATGTGTTAGCAATGTCGTATCGCGCGGTTATCGGAATCTCCACCAGCTTCAAATTGCAGTCCTTTGCCTGCGTTAAGATCTCTGAGCCTGCACCCATTCCGAGATTTCTTATTTTTACCTTTTCTATCGCCCGTCTGCTGTAAGCCCTGTAGCCGCTTTGAGAATCCGTAGTCTTTATGTTCCCGCCAATCTGCGTGAACAAATTCAAGACCTTCATTCCCACAATCCTGTATCTGGGGATTGTCCTGCTGTTCTCTCCGTTTCTCTCATAAAACCTCGAACCCACCACAACATCTGCTTTACTTGTCTTCACTGCTTTGACAAAATCAGGAATGTAAGCAGGGTCGTGCTGCCCGTCGCCGTCCAAAATAATCAAGACCTCAAAATCGCTCTTCTTGGCATAACTGAAGCAAGATTGAATTGCTGCACCGTAGCCTTTATTCTGCTCGTGCGAAACGACTACAGCACCTGCTGCTTCTGCTACTTCCGCGCTACCATCGGTAGAGCCGTCGTCCACCACCAGAACCTCGTCAACATATTTCCGTGCTTTTAATACGACCGTTCCAATTGCCAGTTCTTCGTTGTGGCAGGGAATTGCCGCGAGTGTCTTCATCTTTAACAATCAAATTTATGAAAGGTAGGTAGTCTCTGCTGCCCTGCCCGTGCCGACCCTCTTATCACCGTGCAAAACCGCTACTCAATTCAGGTTCGACACTTTTATTGAACACATTTACAATATTTTTGAACTACGCTATTAAATATTTTTTCCTGCTCAGACCCAGTCATTGAGTAGGTGTCGTCAAAGCCCACGCACTCCAACTCCTTCACGACGAGACGGAGCTGAACCTTTGTAATAGGCATTCTCGCGAGTTTATTCGTGTAAAAACCCATCGGCTTCGCCCTGTCGGGAGAGATATTTTTGACAACGCCGCAGTGGACGCAGTAAGAATGCGGTTTCAACCCTCTTCGCCGCCCCTTAACTTCGTAAGGCAGCCAAACCTTTGCCCCCGCGCCGCAACTTTTGTGCTTGCAATCTGCCATTTCCTTCGTCCGTTTTGTATTACTTTTTAATTAATTTTATTATTTAACTACCCTTGGTTTAAACTAAAGTAATGTAATCTAAAATGTAATCTAAAGCAATGTAATGCTCGACTTCTTTGACCTCAGCCTGCACTTGCGCCCACGCCCAGAGACCGAGACCGAAGCGTCTGCGGAAGAATTGATCAAAACAGCGAGGAGGTTCGGGTACGCTGGCGTAGCAGTAACGAACCACAACGACTACGCGGAAATCGGAGCGGGTGCAGGAGAGAGTTCGAATTTCGCCTACAAAGGCATCGAGATAAGGGCTGATTCGGTCGCTGTGCTGAAAAGAAAAATAAAAATTCACTACGGCAGAGTGGCGGTCTTGGCGGTTCACGGCGGCGATGAAAAGATAAACGAGGCGGCGTTGCAGGACTACCGCGTGGATATTTTGGCGCACCCCTGCGGCGAATTTGGGAGGGGAAAAGGGAAAGGGAGGGGAAAAGGGAAAGGAGGAGGGTTAAACCACGTGCTGGTCCGCTACGCTGCCGAGAACGGCGTTGCGCTAGACTTCAACATGAACGCGATAATTCAGAGTAGGGGGAGAGGGGAGAGGGCGCGAGTTCTTCGGAAAATGCGGGAGAATTTGAAACTCGTGCGCAAATACGACGCCCTCCCGGTGCTAACCAGCCACGCAGAAACGGTCTACGATTTAAGAGCCCCGCGGGAAATGGTTGCGCTGGCGGGTTTGTTTGGAATGACGAGAGAGGAGGCGGTGCGGGCGTTGAGCGAGGTTCCGCGGGGGATTTTGGAGAAGCGGTGGAAGAGGTGGAAGAAGGGGCGGGAGGTGGAGGTTTTGTGAAATTTCAGAGACTGCCGCCAACACTGCGGGAAAGGAAGCGGTACCTCGTGTTTGAGGTGCGGAGCGAGTGGCGGGGTGAGCGAGAAGAGGAGAAGCGGGAGGTGTTGAGGGAGATTTGGAACTCGGTTTATTCGCTGCACGGTGAGGTAGGGGCGAGCGAGAGCAATATTTGGCTGATAAATTACGCCGCAGGCGTGGGAATTCTTAGGTGCGCTCACAACAGGGTTGAGGAAGTGCGGGCGGCGTTAGCCTGCGTTCACTCGCTGAACGACGCAGCAAAGGTCGGCATCCGAGTGCTCGGCGTCTCGGGCACGATAAAAGGTGCGAAGCGACTCGCTCACCTCAGCATTTCAATGTAATCCGACAAATCCCGTCGCGTTATAATTCCCACGAACTCGCCACTCACCGCGTCCCTCACTGCCAAGACCTTCCGCCTGCTTTTCATCATCTTTTTCAACGCCACTGCCGCTGCCTCTTCCGCAAACACGAATTCTTCAACGCTCTCGAACGCAGCACCGCCACCTCTTTCTGCACGAGCCACGACATCCAAAGCCGTTAAATGCTGCTCGGGTCTCACTTTTTTTATGTCCTCCCAAGTCACGAACCCTCGTAATTCGCCGCCCTCGCTTACCACCGCGAACTCAACAGTCCTCTCCTCGAGCATCTTTTTCGCAACCTCCGCAACCGTCGCCCCCTCCGGCACGCTCGTTCTCTCGGTCCTCATCACATCCCGCACCTTCACGCCCTCCAACGCCGCGAAAGTTGCGGTCGCGTTCTCCTCCTCGGTCGCCGCGATGAAGAGGAAAACGGCGAGCAGCGGAAACCAGAAATTCCCAGACACCACCTCGCCACGCAAGAAAAATGTAATCGGGTCTGCGAGGAAACCGCCAACCGCCATCACGACCGCGAATATTTTCCCGACCAGCACCGCCCGCTTCGTCGCCTTTAGAAACGGCATTCGCGTCGCGAGGAACGCCCTGAAGACCCGCCCACCGTCCAGCGGGAACGCAGGCACCAAGTTGAAGACGCCCAGCCCTACATTGAGAAACCCGAGACTAAAGACCAAAATCGTAACCGGGCGAAGAACAGAGGCAGGAACTCCAAAAATAAGCGTAGCCAATTTTAAGAGCCAAGAAGTGAGAAGAAAGAGACCGCCGAGTGCAAAACTCATCAACGGTCCCGCAATCGCAATCCGCCACTCCTCTCGCGGGCTCTTCGGCAGGTCTTCCATCATCGCCAAGCCGCCGAAGAAGAAAAGAGTTATGCTGTGTATTTTCGTCCCGAATTTCATCGCAACGTACGAGTGCGACATCTCGTGCAGCAGCAGTGTGAAGAAGAAGAGAACCGCTGCCGCAGTGGCGAGCGAGTAGCGGACGAACGGACTCATCGGGATTCCACCCAAGCCCAGCGGAACGCGATATTCGGTGGCAGGAAGGGTCGCAAATCCCCCGATAATCCCGACCAAGATGAACAAGAAAGTGAAGTGCAGTCTTATTGGGATTCCGATGAGGGTCCCGACTTGAATTGAGGTTCGCATTGTTTTTGTTTTGTTTTTTCGTATTATTTGTCGTATTCTGTTTTATTGAATATTTAATTTATATTTCTCCTCCTCTCATAAATAGGATTATGGAAATAGAACTGTCATCGTTGTACGGGCTGGAAATGTACACAGACAAGGGCGTGCGTGTCGGCGAGATAGAGAATGTGAGTGTGGACATAAAAGAGAAGCGGGTGGCGGGGCTGGCGGTGAAGAACATAAATCCAAACGTCTTCGCCTTCGATCTAGGCAGCGAGGGGAGGCGGAGAGGCGTTATCGTTCCGTACCGCTGGGTAACGGCAATCGGGGACATTGTCCTGATAAAACATGTTAAGAGACGAGTGGGAGCGGCGGAGAGAGGAGAAGCGGAGAGAGGAGAAGCGGAGAGAGGAGAAGGCGAGGAAGAAGAGAGAGAAGAGCAGAGACAAAGATAAAGAAAAAGAGAGGGAGATTTACGCGGAGGTAAGGGCGGTTCCGCCGTTGGTCGTGCGTGCAGACGGACGGGGCTTCAAGCGCGTCTTGGGCGACAGCGAGAAGTTCGCGAAGCCCTACGACGAGCGGTTTGCGCGGGGAATGGCAAAGGCAGCGGAAATGTTCTTCAAGAAGAGCGGCTTCGACCCCGTGCTCGCTTACACCTTCTCTGACGAAATAAGTTTCTTCTTCGAGCAAGTCCCGTTTAGAGGGCGAGTGGAGAAGTTGGACTCGGTGGTTGCGGGCTTTTTGGCGAGTGCTTTGACGATTGTTTTGGGTTTTGAAGAGCCGGTCGCGTTTGACGCAAGGGTAATTCCTGTCTGCGCGTGCGGGGGTGAGAGGGAAGAAGGAGGAGCGGTTTTGGAGTACCTCACGCAGCGGCAGGCAGAGGCGTGGCGAAACCACCTCAACGCTTACGCTTACTACGGGCTGGTGCGAAGCAAGGGGTTAGGGGGCGAGGAAGCAGAAAAGCGGCTGCGGGGAATGAAGGCTGGGGAAATTCACGAGATGCTTTTTCGCGACTGCGGGATAAACCTGAACGAGACGCCGAAATGGCAGCGACGGGGAATTCTCGTCGTCAAGCAGCGCTACGAGAAAGACTACAAAATCGTTCAGCACTGGAACCTGCCGTTGTTTGGAAAAGTTTTTTCTAAAAAGTTTTCTTTTCTAAAGAAAAGTTTTAGTGGGCCTGAAGGGATTCGAACCCTTGACCGCCCGGTGTCTCACAAGAAAATCGGTTAGGAGGTGATACCAATTCACTTTTTTTGTTCCTTGTTATGAGCCGGGCGCTCTGACCAGACTAAGCTACAGGCCCCTTTCTTCTCTCCTTTCTCTTCTCTTTTAGTGCATTTGTATTTTTTATTTAAATACTAAATCTTTCGCTATAAAAAGCCTTAGGCAACTTTTATTTTATACCGCCTTTGAAATCCTGCTTACCGGCTCCGAAATTGTAAAATTCCCCTCCAAAATCTTCTGTTTCAGCACCTCCGCCAGTTTCACCGCTCTTTTTCGGTCCGACTGCCGCAGCGTTACCGGGACCGCTCTACCCAAAACCGAAACCGTGCCGAGATTGCCGTAAAACGCACCGCCCTCGCAAGACCGAACGCAAGTTCCACAGTTGCAGCACAACTCCTCGCTCACTCGCTTGGTCTGCGGGTCGAACGCGTCTGTGGGACAAACGCCCGCAACCCGACAGTCCTCGCACTCAAGACACCTCCGCCTGTCAAACCGCACCGAGAGGTCGCAGTCCCGCTGCCAGACGTCCGCGTAAGTTACTTCTTCTCCCGCTCCTGCACCCTCTCCCGCACCCACCGGCAGCCGGTCGTGAACATCCAGCACGCCCAACTTTATCTCCTCGTCCAGCCTCTTAACGCTCTCCAAAATCCGCTCGTTCAAGACAGGAATTGGCACTGCCCACGAACTCCAGACCTCCGGTCCCGCGGAAGTGCGAAACCCGCCCAAGTACTCTGGAAGCATTCCGTGCATTTCAGCAAAGCCCATCAAATTCGGCTTCTCCGCCGTGCTCCGCGTCCCTTCTCCGACGACAAAACCCTCTGCACCGTTCATCAAAATCCTCGTGCCCACACCCACGGTCTCAAGCAGCGGGTCCTTCTCCAACGGGTTCAACTCGCCACACCCCGAGAAGGTTAATTCCTTTAACGGTCCCGCGAACTTGCGTACTGAAAAAATCGACGCTACTTCTCCCTCTTGCGAATTCACGAACGCAAAGTAGTTCTTGTAAACGTTACGAGTGCTGCAAAGCCGCGCAAACGGAATCTCCTCGAGGCTCGTCCTCGTCTCAACCTTCCCTCCCTCCACAGTCTCTACCACGACTTCCACCTCCTCCCCAGCGACCAGCGCCCGAAAAAGATGCCCTCCCCCGTATTTCTCGTCCCGCCGAGCAGTGCCGTAAACGATGAGGTCAACAATCCCGAGCCGCTCGTTCGGGCAGGGACCCGGAAACGCGGGCACGCCGTTCAAGAAAACCCGCTCCGCTCTTTCAAACGCTTCTCGCCGCTCCGCAACCTTAAACGAGAGAACTGCAAAAGTCCCACTCTTCACTCCGCAGGTAGCCGAAGTAACGACATCCACATCTTCAAACTTCACCTCCTCTCCGCTCCGCACGCGGTCGCAAAGTTCGTCGGCAGTCAGCACAACCGCCTCCCCTTTTTCGATTTTCTCCTTTACCTCGGTTACGGTCCTGCTTTTCTGTTTAGAGCCCATTTTGATGAGTTTTTTCACTCAACGCCCTTCGTATATTTTTTACAATTCTATCATTGTTCTCTTATCAACTCTTTTAAGGAATTTATGACTGCGACTACTAATCTCTCACTTCAGCCGCTTCGTGTGAATTCCGCACTCGCCGCCGCACTTGCTCGTCCCTTTCCAACGTCCCGCCCGCTCCTCCTGCCAGTCGTAAACAGGCACGGTGCAGGGTTCGCAACCGAGCGACCTTATCCGCTTGCCGCCTGGAAAAACACGGCTGTACCACGGGTGCAACGGCACACCCTTCACCGCCAAGTACCCCAGCACCTCCGCCTCCGTCCAAGTCAAAATCGGGTTCACCTTCGCCAGCCCCCTGAACTCCACCTCCTTGTAGTCCTTCCTCGTCCGCCCCTCGGTGTTCCGCAGCCCGCAGACCCACGCGTCGTAGTCCTTAACCGCCTCCTTCGCCGGCTCTACCTTCAGCAACTCGCAGCACCTGTCCGGCGCCACCTCGTAAATCTTCTTCCCGTAAACCAACTCCGCCTCCGCACTCTCCTCCTCAAACCGCTCCGCCAACGCCGACAACAACCTCACTTCTAACTCCCCCTGCTCCTCTCTCTCTTTCAGCACCGCCGGGACTTCCGCCTCCCGCGCCACCATAAAAACCGTCACATTCAAGCCCAACTGCTCGTTCATCCGCACCAAATAGTCAAAGGTCGCCCGCGGCTTGAAGACGGTCATTATCGAGAAGACTGGAATTTTGGGCTGAACCTCCCGTGCAAGCAGAACCGTCGCCATGCTGTCCTTCCCGAACGAGCAGGCAACCGCGATCCGTCGGTAGTCTCTCACTGCATTTTTCACAATCTCTTTTGAATGCTCTACCTTTTCCTGCATTTTTTTATACATTTTTTTACACGACTCTCCCTTACACCTCTCTTTATTTAAAATTTTCTATTTTTGTCTATTAAATTGCCTAATTGTATAATTTTAAAAATATAAATAAAAAGTCTTTTGTTTGTTTTATTGCAAATATGAACATCGCGGACGGCATCGTGACCGAAATCTTCAGGAACGGCAAAGAACTGCCTGCACTGCTAACACGGGCGATCAAACAGAGCCTGGGGGTCAGCGTAGGCGAGTTCAGCGAAAAATCGGGCGTCCCTGCAAGCACGCTCTACAAAATCCTCTCAGGCCAGCGTGACCCGAACCTGCAGACCTTCCGACGAATAATAAACACGATTCGGGCGATTGAGGAGGCAGAGCTGGGGGGGAAACGTGGGCGAGGGAGTGCGGCGAAAGAGAAGAGGAAATTCATCGCAATTATCTGCTCTCGGGGGTGCTTGGATGTCTTAGAACGAACCACGATAACGACTGAAAATCCGAGAGCGACCTTTGACCTCAAGGAGTACGCGGTTGCGAGCATTGAAGAGGCGATTTTAGCCGCGGTGCAAGCTGAGAAGGACGGTGCCTCCGCACTTGTCTGCGCCCCGATCGTCAGTTCCACGGTCGAGAAGGTCGTCAGCATTCCGCTCACCACGATTAGACCGAGGTCGAGCGTTGCGAGGGCGATTGAACTGGCAGCGAAGAAGACGAGTTAAAATCACTCTAATTCCCTCCTCTCTCCTCTAATCATATAAATTTTTCTCTTCGGCTTCGAAAACACTGAACTCTTTACCTCTACTCTTTACCTCTATTTCTTTTACTCCTCAGGTCAAGTTCTTCAGGTCAAGTTCTTCAGGTCAAGTCCCAAATCATTCGACATCTCATAAATATATGCAGTTTCATTTTATAAGGATTGGAAGTAGAAAAAGGAAGAGAAGGCAAGCGCGGCGGAGATGAAAGCAGAGAAGAGGAAAAAGGCGGAGGAGGAAGAGAAGCAGACGCAGGAGGGAGACCAGGCACGAGAGCAAGCACGAGAACGGCAGGCGGTCTGGGAGTCGCTGCCTAAAGGAGAGGTCTACTACGCACCAACCGACCCAGACGAGTTCTTCAATGGAATAAAATATGACATCTCGCCGAGGCAGTTCGGGCTGCGGGTGCGGAAACACGATATGTTCTGCGAGTTGGGCGGTCCGAGACACAGGTACAGCAGTTTCTTCTTCATAGAGGTAGTTGCAGACGCTGGCGAGCAGAACGCTGACGGGAACGGGCAGAAAATAAAAATAGAAGACGGGCGAGTGGAGGTGGTGGGACCTGAGATAAACGAAATCGAAGGGCAGTCGCTCCCGTTTGGGTTTTGGGTGCGGTACTCTGGGAAGGAACTGACCGAGGACTACCTTGACCTGCTCACGAGGTGGACTTACTTCGCACTTGAGGAGGGCGAGGGCTGGATGCTTCTTAACACCCGCGACACGATTTGGCTGCGACTGCATAAAAAGTACGCGGCTAAGCACGACTTCAAGCACCTCGGTCAGGCAATGCTGAACCTCTGCAAGATTCAGTTCCCACTCGTCGAGAAGGCGGAGGTGAAGATTCTCGTGGCGACCGAGGAGCTGGGCGGTGCGAAACTGACGCGGGAGATTGTGGAGCGTGTTTGCAAGCCGTACTGGGAGCGGGTGGACGAGAGTGCGCGGAAGTTCTCGGACGAGGACGCGGACACTTTCTACGGCTGCACGATTTGCCAAACCTTCGCACCGAGCCACGTCTGCGTCGTCGCGCCGGACAGACCGCCGTACTGCGGAATTATTACTTGGATCGGTGCAAAAGTGATGTGCGACCTCGACCCGTACGGCTACATTTTCGAGATGCCACTCGGCGAGTGCGTCGACAGGTGGGGTGGGGAGTACACGGGCGTGAACGAGAAGATCTACGAGAAGTCGAACCGGACTTACAAGCGAGTGGTGATGTATTCGGCGGTGACCTACCCGCAGACGAATTGCGGCTGTTTCGAGGCTGCGATCTTTTACATCCCCGCGGTCGACGGGCTGGGGCTGGTAGACCGGCGGTACAGCGGCGAGACGCCGTTGGGAATGACTTTCTCGCGGCTCGCAGGACTCATCAGCGGCGGGCAGCAGAACCACGGCTACTGCGGGATTTCGTTCAGAAGCCCGAGCTCGCGGAAGTTCGTCCGTGCCGACGGCGGGTGGCGGCGCGTCGTCTGGATGCCGAAGGAGTACAAGCAGTCGCTCACAGAGTTCATTCCAGCAGAGCTGCAGGAGAAAATCGCGACCGAAGAGGACTGCGTTGAGCCGAGCGAGTTGAAAGCGTTTCTGAAGCGCGTGGGACACCCTGTCGTGACGTTGTGGAAGAAAAAGGGTGGTGAGGGCGGTGAAGACGGCGAGGAGCTAGAACCCGAGCCTCTGCAGGTCCCGACGCCAAATTCGGACTGGGACGCGGAGGCGGAGCGGGCGGCGCGGGAGAAGGGACGGAGGTTGCAGAGCTGGTTGCAGAGCTGAGAGAGCTGAGGTTACAGAGCTGAGAGAGCTGAGGTGGAAATGATTCTGAAGACGCTGGCGCTGCGGAATTACCGAAAATATAAGGACGCGAATTTGGAGTTCCCGGACGGCGTTCTCGGAATTGTGGGGCTGAACGGCGTAGGGAAGACAACGCTCGTAGAGGCGGTCGGCTGGGCTTTGTTCGGGCACCACGCGGCTCGGACGACGAAAGAGCTCATAAAACGCGAAGGGGCGTCGCCGCACGAGGTTTGCAGTGTCGCTTTAGAATTCGAGTTAGAGGGCGACAGCTACAAGGTGGTGCGGAAAATGGCGGGCAGGAATTTAGTGCCAAAAGCGAGCCTCGTCGTGAACGGGCGACTCGAAACAAACAACCCTGACACGGTCACGAAAGTCGTAGAAGAGCGAATGGGAATGGACTACAAATCTTTCTTCACCTCGGTCTTCGCAAGGCAGAAGGAGTTGAACGCACTCTCCTCGATGAAGGCGGCGGAACGGAAACGGCTCGTGCTTCGAATGCTCGGCATTGAACAGGTGGAGAAGGGAGTGCAAGCGGTGAGAGAGGACAGACGCGGGAAAGAGAAGAAGGTAGAGGGGCTGAAGGCGGCAACCGTTGACAGAGAGGGCAGAGTGAAAGCAAAGGTGCTCGTGGGTGAGCGAGAGGAGTTGGAGAAGGCGAAAGAAAGGCTCTTACCGCTTCTAAAAAAGACCGAAGCCGCTGGAGTAGCGAAGGAGAGGGAGTTGGCGGAGGCGAAGCAGGAGTTGGAGGCTGCCACGAGGAAGTACGAAAAATTTGTGGCGTTGAGCAGTGAGTTGACTGAGCGGAGGAGCGTGTTAGAGAACACGAGGGAGCGGCGGGGAGAGAAAGAGCGAGAATTGGAGGGGTTGGCGGAGAAGAGGAGGCGGCTTGAAGGGCTTGAGGGGAAGGAGGAGGAATATTTTAGGTTGGGTGCGCGGAAGGAGTGGCTGGACGCGGTGCGAGAAGAGTACCGGCGGAAGCAGGAACTGCTGAAGAGCGAGCGGAAGACGAGGCAGGAAATAACGAGGCGGGAGGGAAAAATAAGCGGGCTGAAGGAGAGTGTGGCGGGGTTTGAGGGCGTCGAGGAGGCTTTTGCGTCGCAGGTTCGGCTGCGCGGAGAACTGGAGGCGGCGAGGGAGAAATACCAGCGAAAGAGGGAGTTAGAGAGGCGAGAAGAGCGGACACGACAGGAGGTAAAGGAAAGAGTAGAGAGGACGAAGCGGTTAGAAGAGGCGTGGCAGGGGTTTGTGGCTCTTGAAGTTGAAGAGCGGGTGGAGGAAGTGAAGCGTGAGGTCGAAGGGCTAAAGAGGGAGCGGGAGCGTGTTCTTTCTTCGCTCGGCGCTCTTAAATCCGCGGTGGCACAGAACGAGCGGGAGATTGAAGAGGCGAGAGAGAAGTGGCAGAAGGTCGCAGAGTTGGGTCCAGAGGGCGAGTGTCCGCTCTGCGAGCGGGAGTTGGGGTCGCACTACGAGGTGCTGAAAAAGAAGTTGTGTGCAGAGTTAAAAACGAAAACAGAGCGTTCAAATTTGCTCTCTGAAGAGCGCAGGCAGAGAGAGGCGGAACTTGCTTCAAAGGAACGAGAGGAGACTTTGCTTGAAAAGAAGGTCAGGGAGTTGGAACGCGGCGTAGCCAAGAAGCGAGAGTTAGCGTTAAAAAAAGAGAAAGAGGCAGCGGAGTTAAGAGTGTGGAGGGAGGAGTTAGAGCGGTTAGAAACGGATTTGAAGCCTCTTGCAGGCGTGGAATTTAACGAGGGCGACTACAAAGAAGTTGTTTTGAAGTTGGGCGAGTTTGAAGACCGAGTTAGGCAGAAGAAGGATTTAGAGCAGACGGTAAGGTACGAAGAGGGCGAGTTGGAGCGGTGGAAGAAAGAATTAGAGCAGTTAAAAAGAGATTTAACGCTGCTTAGAGAGGTAGAATTTGACGAGCGTGAGTACAAGGGTGTTGTTTCTGGTTTGAAGAATCTTGAGCAGGTGTACGAGGAAATAATCGGGTTGCGGGCGGAGGTCGGAAGAATTGGCGAGGTGAGCGGCAGTCTGGGGCGGTTAAGCAAGTTGGAAGGGTGTGTTGCGGAGAGCGTGGCAGCGTTGGAGCGGCAAGTGGCGGAACTGGGGTTTGAGAAGACCGCGTACGAGGAGTTGAAGGCAAGGCACGAGCGGAGGCGGGAGGAATTGAGCGAGTTGGAGAAGGAGCATTTGAGGAAGAAGAACGAGTTCGAGAATGTGTGCAGGGAGGAGGAGCGAGTGTTGGACAAAATAGAGGAGCAGAGGTGGTTGCTGGCGGAGAAAGAGAAGGAGGAGACCGAGATAATGTATTTCCGCCTGTTGGAGCGGTTAATGAGCGATTTCAAGGTGCATTTGGTTGGCAGGATTCGCCCGATGCTCTCTGATTACGCGTCTGAGATGCTTGGAAAGATGACGGACGGAAAATACAGCAAGTTGGAGTTGGACGAGAACTACGATGTTTTTATTTACGACGAGGGCACACCTTACGAGTTGAGCAGGTTCTCGGGCGGCGAGGAGGACTTGGCGAACCTCTGCCTGCGGCTTGCGATTTCCGCAGTCGTCGCAGAGAGGAGTGCGATTCAGACAAATTTTATTATTCTCGACGAGATTTTCGGGTCGCAGGACGCTCTTCGGAAACGGAATATTATTACGGCGTTGAACGAGCTCTCGAAGAAGTTTCGGCAGATATTTCTGATTACGCACATCGAGGAGGTGAAGGATTTTATGGAACACGTGCTGCAGGTGACGGAGGACGAGGCGGGGGTGAGCTGGGTGG
>Ga0116200_10000543_pt1 | contig 12579 bp, 26 predicted proteins | sample Mar14436cmmetaG_FD_94478 | JGI IMG/M metagenome (GOLD analysis project Ga0116200, IMG submission 94478) | Marine hydrothermal vent microbial communities from Guaymas Basin, Gulf of California to study Microbial Dark Matter (Phase II) - Marker... ... | reverse complement strand
TTATTTATTTCAGTATCTTCATTGGCTTATGCCATTAAGCTATCTGATATACTACATATCCTAAGCCCTAAATCCAAAATATCAATCCTAATCTATCCCTAACATCTTTTTATCATGGGTGGTTTTAGATGAGTGAATTAGATGATTTGCTTAAGGAGTTTGCGGTTATTGGATTTAGTAAATTGACTAAGGTTAGGAAGATTAGGGTATTGGAGGTTCTAGAATATTATGACGGGGATAAGCTTCTTCTTGAAGAAGTAGTAGATGTTATTCTAGATGAGCCTATATCCTGAACACACTTTTTATCTTGGGTGGTTGAGATGGGGTTGTATTTTAAGGAGGGTTTTCTTTTGATAAATACTGTTGATTGGGTTGCTATATCATGGGAGGTTATGCCAGAGTTATCTAGGGATGAAGTTGAGAAGATTGTTTATGAGCTTCTGAATAATGGCGATATAGAGATTAGTGAAGATAAAATTGATGATTTGATTAATGATATCACAAGCGATTTGAATGGTGCGACTGGAGATGTTTTTGTACCTAAAACAACGTATGAGGTTAATCCCAAGTATTATCAGGCATATATGGATGTACTAGAAGAGATAATAGACAGATACCTATAACACCTTTTTACCATGGGTGGTTAGAAAAATGGTGTTGTATATTCTTAATGCTCTATCTCCATCTATGTTTAGTAAGCCCAGTATTATCTACATTCAACCTATAAGTCTGGATTATGTAAAGAAGCTTCTTAAATGTAACACTAATTTTGTGTCTGCAGTTGGTCATCAGTCAACAGCCCAGCTTCTTAGTCAAATTCTAGGTGTTTCTATAAAAATGAATAGGATATCAATTCAGTTAGAGAATGGGGATTTAGCGATAATCGTGGTATTAGGATTTAGACCACCAGAGGGAAAAATATATAGCAAGGATGAATTGGAGCAAATTACTAATAAACTAAAGTTCTACATGGCAACTGTCCGACAAGATACCTATATAATTAGGGAGTTCCTTACGACATAACCCTCCTTTTTTATATTGGGTGGTATTATGGAGGATATTGGTAGGATTGTTGAGAAACTTGAGAATTACAGGATAGTTACTAATAGGATGTTGTCTTTGCTTAATAAGATTCATGATTTTATAGTGGCGATAATGAGGGATGCGAATATTGAGGAGGTAGAAACTGATAAGCTTATAGTACGTAGGAGTACATATAGTGCGTATGACCTTAGATTCACGGTTAAGAGCTTAGCTGAAAGCGGGTATCTCCCTTCAGATACCCAGAGGCTTAGCTATGAGGGGTATTGGGCAGGGGACTTTAACAAGCCATTTAGGAATCTATCTAGAGAGGGGGTATTAGAGGTTGCAAAGAATATAGATGGTGTCTTCATCAAGTTAGTCGAGGAAGTAGATAGATATACTAAAGATGCATCGGAGCAAGTTAAGAAACTACAGAAAATCGTTGAAGTCATACGGTCTACATAATACTCCTTTTTATATGGGTGGTATTATGAATAAGAGATTTGAGATAGCTAGAGAGCCTAGTGAAGATGAGGTTTATGAGATTGAGTGCCCCATTTGTGGACGTGATAGTCCGCTGGTTGGGGTTAATGAGGAGAATGAGGCGTTCCATAGATGTCCTAAGCATGGATTGTTTTTAATTGCTTGGGATGGAGCGATTTATCTTATTCGTGGCGATGAAGTTATCGAGATTGAATAGGTTTTTCATCTTTTTTGCTTCTTTTTATGTTGGGTGGTGGGTATGAATAAGGAGATTGTTTCTAAGGCTGAGAGGATTATGGAGTATGTTGATTCTATGGAGGGGGATTATCTTAATGGGGATATTGAATATGATGATACTGTTGCCGAGGCTTTAGCGGTTATACATGACTTAGCTAGAGAGATAAAGGAGATAGCGATGAATCTATAACCTATTCTTTTTACATGGGTGGTCTATATGGAGTATCATATTGATAGGGAGATTAGGGAGAGGAGGGTTTCTATATGGGAGATAGATGAGTTTGATAAGTGGGTAAACGACGCTACCATAAAGGATATTAGGGATATCGTCAAAAAGTATAATGTATTTGGGCTTAGGATATGGGAGTACAAGATTATTAATAGGGATGAGCTTCCTAAATATGCACATCCATTTGGGGTTGACCTAATATTCCTAGAGAAGAATAAGGATGAAGTGCTTAAGATTATAGAGATGCATAAGAGAGGAGAGATTGACGATATGACATATCTATCAAAGCTATATACGATATCCTTCTACTCGTGTACGTGGGTTTGAAGCCTGTTAATCAACTGTTAATCTCTTATAAACTTTTTATATACATACCGATAACATCCATGTAATACCGTGTTAAATTCCTGTTAAGGCACATGCCAAATGGGTGGTTAAGATGGGTATAAGTAAAATAAGTTTGTATGGAGAGTATAAGGGGATTCCTATTTTTAGGGACTACAATGTTGTTGATGAGGAACAGGTATATATTGGTAATGGTCAGGGATGTGATACATTCTGGTTTAAATCTGTAAGAGACGCTAAAAGATTTATCGACAAATATAGGGATAAGATGAAGCCTAATGCGTTTGGACTCGGATTAATACCTCGTAGTCTATGTATGAAATGTAGAAGCCATTATCCATTTGGTACAGAGGAATGGAAGAGATATCCTGATAATGTATGTGAAGAGCTAAAGAATAGACTTAAGAGAGAAGCGTTAGAAACATAATTCTTTTTATCATGGGTGGTCTGTATGTCTACTGATTTGATTACCGTGTTTATAGACTTTGTTATCCCTAGGAATGTCGTTAAGAAGCTACTTGAACTTGATGAGGCAGAGATGATACGTATTGGAGATTCCTTCATCTTAGCGGATGAGAATTTTGAGGTAAGTGATGTTACGGTTGGTAGGCTTACTGTGGTTATCGACGAATATAATTTAGGTAAGCTTAAGGAGGCAGTAGCTAGTAGCCAGATGATTATTATAAGGACGCCTAGTGGAGACACAAGGATAGTAACTAAGAATGTCCCTGAAGATTTAATGAAGAAGGCTAGTGAAAAGAGAGACAAATAACTCTTTTCTTTTTATATGGGTGGGGGTATGTATAGGAGGGGGTATCGAGCTGAGAGGAAGGTATTTAAGTATCTTGAGAAGAGGGGGTTTTATGTAGTTAGAAGTGCTAGGAGTAAGGGTCTATTTGATTTGATAGCTATCCGTAAGATTAGGGGGAAGACTATTGTACTTGGGATTCAGGTTAAGCTTAAGGAGTATCTAGTTAAACGTGATATAGCATATACCGATATGTTTCATAGGCTTAAGGACGCTTATGAACAGTATGGGATAATACCATTGTATGCGACTGCATATAGGAAGATAAGGTTCTACACGTATGAAGGGTTTGAAATTGAGCTAGATAAACTACTTGATTTATTGGGTGGTGAAGATGGTTAGAGTAGATATTCCTATAGAGGGATTGAAATATTTGAGTACAGCGGTTAAAGTATTGGATTCCTTCTCGAATTATATTACGATATCTAGAAGCTATTTAATGGTATCTCAAATCGATGGTAGTCATACTAAGGCGATTCATCTTGTGATTCCGACGGGTTCAGGCAGGTCTAGGAGTAAGACCTATGAATATGATGCATATCAGTTGCAACGTGCAATAGACAATATACTCTCAAATTGCAAGAATGGTACATTTATAGAGACCGATAAAGAGGATGATAGAGAGGTAATGATTATCGGGGGGTATGATGGTGATGTCTTGATTACGATGGAGGTAGATATATCCGAGTCCGACTATAAGGGTATGAGGCTAGACCGTATCAAGCCTAGATATTATATTAGGTTAGAGCCTAAAAAATTGGTTAGCATCTTCAAGCCATTCACTAGGCAAGAGAGGTTTAGCGAGCTTCATATAATCAGGGAGAGAGGTAAATTATATATTGAGACATATGACGACTATATAATTGGCAATAGAACTAGAGTATATATCCCATCTGAAGTAAAGTATAATATTCCGATGGGGACATATAGATTTAGGATAGTATTGGCTAAAGACTTAATTACATTAAGTAAATTATCGGGTGTCGAGGAAGTTATTATACGGCTAGACTTAAACTATCCTCTTAAGGCTATATTCAATAATAAGCATGGATTCACATTAGAGTACTACCTAGCACCTAAATCCATATAACCTTTTTATATTTATGGGTGGGGTATATGGAGTTTATCCCTGCTAAGGAGTTTAGGGAGTTGGATATAGATGGCGTCATAAGTAGTATTGACATCGCAATCAATGTATTGAGGGATAAGTACGCTAGGCTCAAGCTCACCTATGGCGATAAGGATTGGATGAGGGATTACGATAAGAGAATCACTTATCTAGCTTATCAACTGTTAGATATAATTTGTAAGCATCCAATTTTTAATCGGTGATTGGCATGAGCCTAGACGATTGGGATGAGGATTGGGATGAAGAGTATATGGAGGAGGAGTGCGACGGTTTACCATGTGAATGCTATGGATATTGTGACCCCTCGTGCCCATACTGGCTTGGAGATGGGCTGTGTGAACTGGGTATTGAGACTCAGGCTGAGGCTAGTAAAGAGTATCATGAGAAGTATGTCCATGAAAATATAGAGTGTAAAGTATGTGGAAAGAAGTTGAGGATGTATGACTTAGATGAGAAAGAGCCGTTTATAACATCAGTGGATATATGGTTTATAGGGCTTGAAGTATATGGGGCTTATTCTGTTCCTAAGGAAATCCTACATAAATATAGGGATGATGAGGGATACAGAGTGATACACCTATACTTCCCAGGAACTGGAGACGAACATCTAGTTAGGCTATTGAAGGATAAGTCAGAATCCTAATATCTTTTTATGGTGGGTGGTGTTATGATTGAGAGGATTCATGAGGCTACTGATAAGGTTAAGAAGCTTCTTGAGAAGCTGGGTTATACGGTTGAGAGGATTAAGGTTGTTCATTTTGGGAGGCATAGGCTATTTGAATTGAGTAGGCTTATACCCACATTCTCTGGATATAATAAAGTTAAGTATAAGGTCTATGTTGTATATCAACGTGAGCCTCTAAAATATTTTTCTAAGATGTATAAGTATGAGGAGGATGTCGAGGCTATAGGGATTAACTATAGTGTATTGAAGGGGCTTGTCGATAGCAATGTAAATCTAGTTATATTTGTATTTAGGGATGGACGTATGTATGCTGGGAAACCCAGCGAGATTCTAATGGATGCGGAGGATGAAGGCTGGATTAGGACGAGTAAAAAGACTGGGGAGAAGATAGTTAATTATCCAGTTACCCTACTAACTCTATTGAGGGATGACATATGAAGAGGTTTAGGAGGCTCAAGCTAACTGTAATGTTTAGGAATGAATTTAGAAGGCTATTGAATGGAGCTAGGGAGGTAGATGGATTATCATATGACTCAGCTGGGGATACCGCATATATTACTGATAAAAATGTATATATCTTCTCAAGAGATATGAAGTACTATACTAAAATCGCTATAGACAAATACCTTAAAATAAGGAATAAACTCAATAAAAAGGAAATTATCATACTATAACTTTTTATGATGGGTGGTTTTATGAAGTGGATTTATGAATGTATTAAGTGTGGTCATAAATTTGAGTCTAATGAAGCACCTTATGATAAGGTTATTATAGACCCTCCATACTGTCCTAAATGTGGGGGATATACAATAGCGTATAGGAAATCTAGGTGAGACTATGGAGTGGATTCATGAACTCGCTATTAAGAGGAAGAGTCAGAGGAGTACGGTATTTATTGTAGGTACGATGGATTCAGCTAGGATACAGGAGTTTCTAAGGCTTAACCATGATGAAATTCTATTACCTACTGGATTCGAATATGCTGAGATTATACAGTATAATATGCTTAATGGAAAGGTTTTAAAGAAAAGGAAGTGGAGTGAACCGTTTGAGAGTAAGTGGGATGTGGTTGAGTTGGATGAGCCTCCATTATCATATATTGATAGTCTGATTAGGAGGAGGACTACATTAGCCATAATCTATTATGTATATACTGAGGAGCAGGCGTTACAATTATCTAATGCATTACTAGAGTGGAGTCTAGATGTAGATGAAAAGATATATGGGATACATAGTACTGTCGTGGTATTTACATCTAATACAGAGCTGTTTCCACAGGTTCTACGTAAATTCTGTTACGTAATGAATATCCCACCAAGTACACCATTAGAGAGGAAGAATCTCCTAGAGAGGCTTGTTAATGAGATAATCGAGGGATATAGATTAAGTAAGGGAAATAAAGATATAATAAAAAGGCTTAAGCCAACTGCAGAGATTGTAGTAGCTAGTGCTGGACTCGATTTACATATGGTTGAGGCAGCTACTTCAGAGTCGATAATGATGGAGAGAGCGTTGAAGCCAGAATATTATACCAAGTATAAAATCGATTATCTTAAAGAGTATGGGATAGAATATATAGAGCCTAAATTCGGGTTTGAAGCTGTAGGTGGGTATGAGAGGCTTAAACAGTATATCAGAGAGAGAATTATAGATTTAATAAGGAATCCCAAGGAAGCTGAGTGGTATGGTCTTACTCCTCCTAAAGGTATTATAATGTTTGGATTGCCAGGTACTGGGAAGACGCATCTGGCAAAGGCACTTGCCAAAGAAATTAAATTACCAGTACTTAAGATAGATGCAGCTACATTCTTGAGGGGGATTGTTGGAGAGACGGAGAAGAGAATAAAGCTGGTTAGGAATCTAATAGAGAATTTCAGTCCAGCTATAGTGTTTATCGATGAGATTGACCAGCTTACGATGGCACGTGGTAGAGTTATGGCTACAGATAGTGGGGTATCTAGGAGGCTCACCAATATGTTATTGGATTGGTTCGGTGATAGGGATAGGGAGAGCATAATTATTGGAGCTACAAACTTTATAAGCGATATTGACCCAGCATTCCTAAGACCTGGTAGGACTGATGTATTAATTCCAGTATTGCTCCCAGACTTCAATGCTAGGAAAGAGATATTTCATATACATACTCAGGTACTACGTAACATACCATTAGCCAGCGATATCGACTGGGACGAACTAGCTGAAAAGACGTTTATGATGACTGGTGCAGAGATTGAGGCTATAATAATTGAAGCAGCTTTCAATGCGAAGAAGGATAAGAAGAAGGTAAGCCAGAAACATCTATTGAATGCCATAGAATCTATGCAGCTTAATATCGAGGAGAGGAGCAGGGACTTCAAGAGATTCCTGAATGAAGCTAAGAAGATAGGGTTTATAAATAGAAAGTTCTTAGACGACTTGGTCAATGAATATACTACAGTAGAGAGGAGCAAGACTAAAGCATTTGTAGAGTACCTCTAATTCTTTTTATATGGGTGGAATGGATGAGCCACCATTCGGTATATAAAACTGATATTAAGGTGGATGAGAAGACGCTTACCAGGGCTATACAGAAGCTAGCTGATGAACTCGGTATGAAGACCAGGACGCATGTATCTGATGCATATGGAAATATCACTTCAGTACTTATCGCATTATACAGCTCCGAACTACCCAGGGGGATAGGGTTTAGCATCGATTCTAGCGGGAATCTACTTATAGAGGGAGATAGTTGGCGTTATGAAAATAAGTTTGCTGAGTTGAGTGAGTTGGCTAAGAACTATATCAATGCATATAAGACGAGAATGAGAGTATATCAGAAATTTCCTAATGCAAGGGTTAAGACTAAGATAAGAAATAGAGAAGTTGTTATGGAGGTGGAAATATGAAGAAAATCACGTTGATATTTAAAAATGGGGATACCATTGAGGTCGATGCAGAGGGATTTACAGGAGACAAATGTATTAAGACTACAGATGAAATCATAGATATCCTCAATCCGAGGCTTATAGATAGGAAGCTTAAGCCAGAGTATTATAGGGCTAAGGCAGCTGCATCTGAGTATGAGGGGATTTGAATGGATATAACAGTACTTGTTAGGAGGGGGCTTCTCAGGAAAGACCTAGATATTTCAGATGGAGATAGTATGATTGCCGAGTTCGAGACACATAAAATCGATGTCGATAGAATATCAGAGGATGAATACATAATAAGGCTTGTAGCTGAAGAGGATAAGACGCTGGTATCTATATCGGTGACAATGAACGAGTATAAAGATATGATATACAAGTTAATCGATAAACTAGGTGAGATACTATGAAGGTTGTTGTAATGATGTTCTACAACGGAGATAAAATCCTTACATACTACGATGATAAAGAGATTATTAAGGAACTTCTAGATGGGGATAGGGAGTGGGATAGTGAGTACTGCGGATGAGCAGGTCATATATAGATGCTGGTTCTGTGGAGGAATATTCAAGTCATACGAGGAATATACAGAACACTTCCCAATATACCATAGTGAACTGAATCATATCCCATTCCCAGAAATGCTGATAATCAAGAAACGTAGGGAATAGCATCTACCCCCTATCTATTTTTTATGGGTGTTGCATAAGATTTATATATGAGTTATTTACTCCTATTTATTAGTGGGCTGGGACGGGGTTCCAGCAGTCCTGTGAAGCGGGACGCCTGCTGTAGGCACCCCTTCCCATTACCCTATGGGTGGTTCTATGTCCGTATCTCTTGAGCCTATTTTGGTTAATGGATACTTTGTTACATTGCATTCTCCATCTGCAAATCTGTTTAAGACTGTTAAAGTTGATTTCAGTAATCTAAGTGGGGAAGAGTTATATAGGATGATTGAGGAGCTTGAGGAGATTAAGAGTGAGATTAACCAGGAGTATAGGAGACGTGAGGTTGAGACGGTAAGTGAGTCAGATATAAGGGCTGAGTTTAGGAGGGCTAGGGCTAGGAGGCAGAGGATAGTTAACTTCAGTCCATATCCAAATAGATTCGGAAATATAGTTAACTCGGTTAGAACAAGGCTATATAATGCATTAAATCAATATGCTATGGTCATATCAAATATAGAGGTTGGTGCATTCAGAAGAAACGTATATCTCCTTCCAAGAGACTCTGCAGACGACTTCCTCAGGGTAGTCGACTCACTAAATCAAGAGCTAGATGAGCTGGATGAAATGCTTAAAGAATATCATGAAAAGGGGTATATGGATAAGATTATAAACATCTTGAGGAAATATAATGTCAACTTCAGATATTATAAGGTTACTCTTAGAAGAATATATGTCAATATGCTGCCGATTATACTAGACCCAGATATAATCAAGCCATATGTAAGCCCTAGAGTTAGGAGAGAGATTGAGGAGATGGAGAGGAAGATGATTATCGAGGCAGTTAAAAATACTGAGAAGAAGGTAGTTGCTATGGTAAACCAGTATATGAGTATGATTAAGGCTAAGAAATTCAATCCTAAGGAGGCTGCTAAACAGCTCGCTGAATTAAGGGATAAGATAAATAGCCTAGGGATAGTTAGCGTCGACAGTATTATAAATCCATTGATAGACTTATGTAACAATCCTGATAAGCTTGAGAAAGAAGCCATGAAGATGATTAGCGGGAAGGTGAAGGCTTTACTGGAGTCTCTTTAGTTTTTAAACCTCCCCCTCTATTTTATATACGTTATGGGTGGTTACATTGGGTAAAAATGGGAGTCCGAGTTTAGAGCAAATTGCTGAGTATATATTTCAGTTGCTTTCTCCATATATCCAGAAGCTTGAGTATAGGCTTAAGGCGTTGGAGGAGAGGCTACCCAGTAGAGTTCAAGTAATCTCTGATTTGAAGCCGCTTAACAAAGGTACTGTATTAGTTGACTTCTATGGAGAATGGTGTCTCCCATGCTTCGAGATAATGCCTATTATAGAGAAGCTGGCTATAGAGTTCCAGGACAAGCCTATTAAATTCTATAGGATTGACGTTGACAAGACTAAGGAGGCTATACCTAGATTCCGTATAGAGGCTATTCCACTAATATTATTGATTAGAGATGGGACGGTTATAGAGAGGCTTGAGGGAGTCCCCAGAAAGAAGGCGTATGACATCCTTAGGTGGATGGTTCTAAGGGGGCTTGTGCCAGAGGATGAATGGAGGAAGACATATGAATTTGCTGAGAGAGTAGCCAGTAGAATGGGATGGAAGCTACATCCAGAGAAGATTATAAGAGATGGATTGATAGCTGCATTAACCTGGAATAAGCTTCAGCATGGAGCATACTATTGTCCATGTAAGCCAGAGAAGGTTCCCCAGAACATATGTCCATGTAAACCATATAAGAATTATCCAGGTTCTATAGAGAGGATAAAGAGAGAAGGAATATGCCATTGTAACCTATTCGTAAGCCAGGAATACTACAAACGATATACATCAAAATACAAGGAGACGAAGTAAACCTCATACAGTTTACTCCAGTAAATAAACCCCATACGGTTTACCCTATTTTTATGGGTGTTGCATAAGATTTATATATGAGTTATTTACTCCTATTTATTAGTGGGCTGGGACGGGGGTTCAGCCCTCCAGGGATTATGGGCACCCACCTGAGAAGGTGGGCGTAAAGACCCCCTTCCCGTTACCCAATGGGTGGTTGTATTGAAGTGGGATGATATTTTAAGACAGTATGCTGAGGATTTTATTAAGAAGAGAGCTGCTATCGAGAGATTCGATTATACTAAGCATGAGTTTTATGTCCATGACCCAGAGATGCAGTTTCTGTCTCTAGCGTTTACGGGATACTTAACAGACTTCTTTTACATGAAGGGAGTTGATGTACTGGCTATATCCATTCCATTGCATAACGTCATACTTAGTAAAGACCCTGAGCTGTATATGGATGTTATTGAGGCAGCTAGATACTATGGCACTATGAAAGACCAGGTATTAATCGGTATGCTTATATTATCTAAGAATGAAGCTAGGAAACAGTATTATGGTAGGATGGTTAAGCTATTGGCTAGCTTCCCTCCAAACCAGCTATATCATAAGTTCGTTAAGGTTAAGAGGAAGGAGAAGATACTAGGTGGATTAGCTTCATTCGATAAGAGGCTCATTCATGATGTGATAAATCAATGGATTAGTGATGGAAGATTCATCTATTACATGGCTAAGTATAGGAAATATGTTAAGAAGATAATTGAATTAACCCATTATCCATTAGACCCAGAGCTATTTAAGTACTTATCAAGACCATCTAAATATGATGGAGATAATGAGTATCTTAAAGGCATAAGCCTATTCTATAGAACAAAAGACTTCAAATACCTACCTCAGAGATTCCCATTCGAGATACTTAGGAGCTATGTAAAGAAGGAGGATTGGACTCTAGATGTGGTACTTAAGAGTGATTTAACGGGGAACACACTTGTTTTGATGGCTGTATCGCTAGTAGATAAATTTGGGGATAAGATTCTCAAGGAGTTCAGTAGGATATTGAGGTCTAGGATGGTTACAGCTGATAAGGTCTTGAAGGCTGCATTTGCAGCGTATGACAAGGGATATACTGAATTAGCTACTGAATTGGCTATGGTATATGCTAAGAAAGTAGCTGAGGCATACAAGGATTTACTGCTTCCTATTGAGACACCTAATATCGCAGTAGTATTGGATGCTAGTGGAAGTATGGCTCCAACAAGCCTTAGAGGAGAGTTTATGAAGGCATTATCTACAGTATCTCCATTAGCTCCATTAATTAAGTACCTGATAGTATTTAGCGACAATGCGGATTATGAGTCTCCAGAGCTGCTTAAGACATTCCTAGGTCTAATACAGCTGCAGAAGATAGCTGAGAAGAAATATGATAGAGGAACATGCATTGCATGCGGATTGAAGCTTGCCCTAAAGCTTGCTGAGAGAGGGGAGATAGATACAGTAATTCTAGTTACCGATGAACAGGCGAATATACTTATGAATACTCCAGACGAGGCTACAGCTATGGAGATAATTAGGAGGCTTCTAAAGAAGGGTATCAAAGTCATCGTATTGAATCCAACTCCATACCCAGTACACGTGACCGACATAAGAGAGAAGGATTTGATATACGTACCAGCTCCTAATCCAGAGTCTCTAGTAGCTGCATTGAAGCTAATACAGCTTAAGAAGGCACTTAAGAAAGCTGGAGCTAAGAAACTCGTTAAGAAACTGGTTAAAGTAGCCGCTAAAACAAAGAAGGCTAAAAAGGAGGAGGAAGAGAAGTGAATATTGACCCCACTTATATCATAATTATAATAGGATTAGCTACGGTGATGCAGGGTCTAGTGCTGGCACAACTATATCTGATTCATAAAATTATGAAAATCTTGAAAACGATGGTGAGCCTAATATCGGATTCAGGGATTAAGATGGCCAAGCTTTTCACTATAGTAGCAGAGGAACTATCCAAATCAGCTGAGGAATAGTGTTAATCAAGAGTTAATATCTCGCTAATATCCTATGAATATCCAGTACATGAGATGGAAATATCCCGTTAATCTGTAGTTAATTTTTATATACCCCTTACACAATTTTTATATATGGGTGGGAGTAGAGGGGAGCATAGGATACGGGGTCACAGGGGCTACCTAGAGT
>Ga0116200_10000542_pt1 | contig 12581 bp, 5 predicted proteins | sample Mar14436cmmetaG_FD_94478 | JGI IMG/M metagenome (GOLD analysis project Ga0116200, IMG submission 94478) | Marine hydrothermal vent microbial communities from Guaymas Basin, Gulf of California to study Microbial Dark Matter (Phase II) - Marker... ... | reverse complement strand
ATTTGGTAGACAATGCTGAAGAAGCTTACTCGCTTATCCTTTCCTATTTAGAAAAGAAACCAGGTAAAAAACGGTTAGAAGGATTTTAATCGGGGAAAATTATTAATTTTCTGATCCTCTTTAAGAAATAAAGATAACTCTCTACGACTAAAGTGAGTAATAGAAGGAATGAAAGGCGAGGTAAATGAAAAATTCTTTTTAGAGTCAAAATTAAAGCCCTTTTCCATCTTACCACTTTTTTAAGTACCTTCCATCCACGACTCTCCAGGATCTTTCTCAGTTCTTCCCTTAAATTTACTACTTCTTGCTGTAGTTTCCCGATCTCTTCCTCTTTTCCTCCATTTGCAACCTGAAGGTTTACGGGAGGGGAAGCAGGTGGGGAAAGTGGATGAAGTTTATTTATTACTTCCACAAGTTCTTTTTCGTTTCTCACCTCTCTTTCTTTCCCCTCAGCAAAATTAACTTCCTGGACAGAAATTCCTTTCTCCCAAGCTAATTTAAGAAGGATCTCTCCCCTCCTTTTTCTTACTTCGTAATCATTTCCATCCTCAGTCCACCATAAATAGTGCCAGTTGTCTTGAGGAAGATGAATTCCGTAACTGGAATGATTTTCGTAAACGTCAGTATCTTCTATAAGATGAAGAGTATTAATGGATTTGATTTTATCAATATAGGAAGCGTTCCTCTCAATAAACTCATAAGTCTGGTAAAATTCCTTTTCTCCCTCACCCGGGAATCCCACCATTATAAATATTTCCACTCCCATCCCTGCCTCCTTTGCTCTTCTTATCACATTCTCTGCATCTTCGGGAGTGTAAAATTTTCTCATCTTTTTGAGAACCTTCCTTGACCCACTTTCCACTCCTATCTGAAGCTTATAACACCCTGCCTCTTTCATTTTTTTGAGTAATTCAAAGCTCATATCTCTTCTGGGAGCCACCTGACCATACCACTCAATATCCAGCTTTTTAGCAAGAATTAAATCGCAGATACCTTCCAGTTGTGGAAGATAACCATTCATAAGTGGATCAATCACCGTGAATTTTCTAACTCTAAGCTTTTCCACATGGTGTTCAATCTCCTCCACCACCCAGGGAGGTTCATGATAACGATAGGATTTAACAATTCGAGGGTTTTTGCAAAAGGCACATCTTCCTATACATCCCCGGCTCCATTCCAGCAAAAGTTCATCTCCCGGGTATCTTCCCACATCAAATCCTGCATAGTCAGGGATGGGAAGAGAATCAAGAGGTTTAATCCAGGGTCTTGGTTGATAATACCATTCATCTCCTTTTTTCACAGCCACTCCTTTAATCCCATCCAGATCCCTTCCTTCCTTAATTCTCCCTGCTATTTCCACCAGAGTTTCCTCACCCTCCCCCACTACATACCCAGCTATCTCATCTCCTACTTCCTTTACAAAAATTTCTCTTGCTTTAGGAGTGGAGGCAGAAGGCCCACCAAGAATAATAGGGAATTTTGCTCCCATGGCTCTCAGTCTTTTAATCAGAGAAATAGTAAGTCTTTCCTTACCATCCACAACAGAAAATCCCAGAAGAGATGGGTTTAAACGAAGAATTTCCTTACAGGCTTCCTCAAGCCAGGGTTCCAAGAGTTTCTCTACAAAAGGGTAGACATTATCTCGAGCCCAAAAATTTTTATTTTCAACATGCCAGAGAAGTTTATATTCAGGAGGGACTCTTTCAAAAAGTTCCAGGTTGAGATCATATACTTCCACCCGGAAACCTTTTTCCCTGGCATAACGTGAAAGGAACACAAGAGAAAGGGGAGGATTCTCCACCCCCCAGGGAGCAGGATTCACAAGGAGAATATCCGTGCCCTTCTTTACTCTGTTAACTGTCTCCAGCGGTAACCCCAAATTTTTAATATCTTTTTCCAGAATATTAACCCTTTCCTCCCTTACCTCTGAAGTATTATTCCCTTCTCTCCAGCGGAACCAGTGTTCGTAAGGAGGTAGATAGATAGAAAATTTCTCCGGTTTTTTCTCAAGAAGTGAGCCTGGCGGGATTAAACAGGAAGACAAATTCAAAACTCCCGCTATGTAGCGGGAATTCCTTTTAATAAATTCTCTGGTCTCTGAAAACTCACTTTCCCCCTCCCCCGGATGTCCTGCAATAAGGTTTACCCAGCATTCAATACCCTGAGAGTCTGCCTCTTTTAAGAATTCTTCTGCTATTTTGGGAGAAAATGTCTTTCGCATTTTCCGAAGAACTTTCTCTGAGCCACTTTCCAGTCCTATAAAGATTCTTTTTACCCCTGCTTCCTTCATAAGGGGAAAAAGTTCTATGTCCTTCCTCTTTATCATGAAATTGGCTTCCCACTTAAACTTTAATCCTGCTTCCTTCACCAAAGTAAGAAACTTACGGAAAACCTGTGAATCAGAATTCACTGCCTGATCCATAAATTGAAAATCTGTAAATCCTTTTTCCACCCAGTATTTTATTTCCTCAACAACCTTCTCAGGATCCCGATATCGAAAAGGCCCTAATAATTCCCTTTCATTACAGTAAGAGCACCTTCCCTTACATCCCCGGGTGAGAAATATGGGTAGTGTTGAAGAAGAATAAAGAGAAAGGGGCATTGCAGAAAAATCAAGTTTGGGATACTCTTTCAGGTTGAGTGGGATGGGCTCCCGGGTTAACCGGAAACCCTCTTCTTTCAAGGCAATACCAGCAAAGGTCCTATTCCCGTTTAAAAGCTGACAAAGCGCTTCTTCTCCCTCACCTACCACCACAAAATCCACTCTTTCAGAAATTACTCTTCTTCTATCCTCTTCCCAGTAGACACCAGGCCCTCCCCAAATAATTTTGAGATCAGGATCTATCTCCTTAATGAGAGAAGAAAAGAACTTTACCAGAGGGAGGTTAGCATAATTGGTGGAAAAACCGAAAACACTGTAACCTTCCTCAACCAGTCTCTCTGCTGTTTCTCTTAAGTAATCCCTGATTTCTTTCTGGTAAAGGGTGTAAAACCTGGATTGTTCAAACAGCTCGCTTTTCCCCCTTTGCCAAAAAACGGGATAATCCTTTCCTAACCTCTGGTAGAGAAGAATATTAAGATCCCTTACCTCACACTGGTACCCTTTATTCTGCAAATAGGAGTAAAGACATACCAAGCCAAGAGGAGGCATCTCCACTCCCCAGGGAGGGAGGAATACAAGACAGAAAGCTTTTTCCTTTTCGTATTCACCAATATTTGTTGTCCATAGGGGGATACCTTTACTTTCCAGAAATCTTTTTACTCTTTTTACCCTTCTTATTCTTGTGGAAAGTGTATTTTCCCCTTCTTCCCAGTAGCGATCAAAATAGCGAAAATCCTCAGGTAATTTTATCCCTCTTTCTATTCTTTCATCCCAGAGAGGGGAGTTGATCAGCAAATGACAGGCATTTAAATTGGTAATCCCTGAAATATAAGGAGCGTTTTCTTCAATAAATTTTAAAGTCTCCTCCACATCTTCCTCTCTTTCTCCCGGGAAACCAAGAATAAAGTTAAGCTGGGTGTTTATTCCTGCTTCATAAGCCATTCGTATACTTTTAGCAATTTCTCTTGAGGAGAAAGGTTTGTTCATTAATTTAAGCACTCTGTCCGAACCGCTCTCCACACCAAAATTGAGAGTATGACAACCTGCCTTCTTCATTTTCTGGTAAAGATCTCCCATGTCTGGTCGGGGGATGGCAAGAGCCATCCAAGAGATGGGGAGCCCTTCATCAATTATGAGATCGCACAGCTTCCCCAGTTCTTTCAGATTCCCATTAATAGCGGGGTCATTGAAAACAAATTCTCTAATACCCCATTTCTCCACATGGAACTTTATTTCCTGAAAGACATCCTCTGCTTTTCTTACCCTGTACCTGCCCATTGCCCGGTGATCATCACAGTATGCACAGTGAAGAATACATCCCCTGCTCATGAGAAGGGGAAGTTTTCTTCCTTCATATAACTGGAGATCAAACTCTTCAAAAGTGGGATGGGGTATTGAAGTGATGGGAATAATTTGAGGAGGTGACAGTATTATTTCTTCCCCATTTTTCACCCAGACCACCCCGGGAATGTTTTCTTCACCATCTCCCTTGAAAAACTGCACCAACCTGTAAAGTGCCTCTTCCCCCTCACCCATTACAAAAGCATCTACAGAACCTGGAGGGAAGTGACTCCGACCCAAAGAATCATAAACCCCTCTTCCACCCAGAATGATTTTTCGAGAAGGATCTCTCTTTTTAATTTCACGAACCACCAGAGAGGTTAGAGAACGGTTGGAAGCATGGACAGAAAATCCTATAATTGGGGCAGGGATGGAAATTATAGCATCAATTTCCTTTTCAATAACTCCTTTTACTTCTTCATTATCCAGCCAGCCTTTTTCCATCCAGTCTGGATTTCGGGAGAAATCCCATTTTTTCACATCTTTCAATTTACGGTATATGAGTATATTTGAATCTCTTACCTCCACCTTTACATTTTTGTATCTAAGATAGCCAGCCAGATAGGCAATGTTTAAAGGAGGCATATCAAATCCATAGGGAGGAAGAATTACCAGGAGAATATCTGGCCTATCCATGGGAGAAGTATCTTCTATGGATTTCTTCGTTATGCATTAAGTTATCACAAGTGAAATAACATCCTATATCATCAAAATATGGATGATACTTGGGAAGGAACTTGGCCCTTCCACGGAATTCATTGTACTGAGGGGAAAACCAAATCTCCTGGAAACTCTTCTCCTTCACATTTCCCATAACTTTTTTCACTGCCCGGCAACAGGGCACTACACTTCCATCTGCCATTATCCGAGCAAATATCCATCCCACATAACAGGGAATTCTATCCACTCTTCCTTTATCATAAAGACCTTTCAAAGCGGTGGGATTGCAAACCCTTTCCTTGAACCCCTCCCAGTTCTCCAGTTCAATTTCTTCCCCTGCTTCTTTTTCCACCTCAATGAGGAGTTCATTTAATTCCTCCAGTTCTTTTTCATCCAAAAGTAAACTTTCGGTACCTGGCTGAGGATCCATCATAGTAAAGTAAATGGCATCTGCTCCTACTTCTTTCCCAAGTTTAACCATATCCACAATCTCACGGAAATTCTTCTTCATGATCACATTGGCTATGGTTACCCTTCCCTTTCCCTTACAAATAAATTTAAGATTTTCCAGAATCTCTAAAAAATCCTCCTCTTTGGTTCCAGGGTGTAACTCTACATAGGTTTCTGGATGAGCAGACCAGAGACTAACTGCAAGTTCATCAACTTTATCTCTTATAATTTCTCTTATCCTCTCCTCAATCCGATAAAGATTTGTGGTGAGACAGAGTACCATGCTGTTTTCCTTTACCTTCAGCATAATTTCATCTATCCCTTTATAGACGAGTGGTTCACCTCCACCTGTGAATCTCACTCTTTTAACATTTAACTCCTTCATTTCATCAAGCATCCTTTTCACAGTATCAACTGGTAACTTCTCTTTGAAATAGGAAGGAGGGGGTGGATTCTTGAGAAGTGGAGAATGGGTCCAGCAAGCAATACATCGGAGATTACAGCTATTGGTGAGATCAACCACCACCTGCTCAGGACCAGTAAAAGCCTTTCTACCATGCATTATTCCTGCAAGTAGTGGATCTTCAAACTTTTCCCTTTTTTCTTCTTTAATTCTTCGATATTTGGGGAGATAAATCCTCATAAGTTTTCTTTCCAGGGGAGAAAGAGAAAGTAGCTCCTCATGAACCTTTAAATTCCTCTGGAGATCATCACAGGACTTATAGCAACCAACCTTGCAATTGGGATCGTTTCCTATCATGGAAAAGAAGGGATCATTTTTGTCAAATGTGAGGGCTTTGTATCTGAATTCCTGATAAGAAGGAGAATTCCAGATTTCAGAGAATTTATTTTGGAAAATGTTTCCCAAAGGTATTCTGTGTGCTTTTAGACAACCATTAACATTTCCGTCAGGAAGTATACGGGTAAATACCCAGCCAATGTAACAGGGGATCTTCCCTATAATCCAGCGGTCATAAAGTCCACTGGTAACATTCTCTTTATTAGCAATGCGATTATAGAATTGATCAAAATTAAAAAGAACTACTTCTCTTGCCCAGCCCTCTTCCCTCCTCCTTTTAATTTTTTCACATAATCGCAAGAGTTCCTCCTGCTGTGAAGCATTTAGAAGGAGTTTATCCGTGGCTCCAGGTATTGTATCTATTACCGTAAATTCTACCGATTCAGAATGAGTAGTTCTTGCAAACTCTATCATTTCCTCCAGTTCTCGATAATTGAGATTGAAAATCACATTATAGAGTTTCACCAATGGTTTTCCTCTCTTGTGAGTATTAAGATAAATAAGATTCTCTTTGATTCTTTCAAAATCCAGCTCAGTTTTATTGGGGTGGGTAATGGCATAGGTCCTGGCTGTCCCTGCCCAAATACTAATAGTCAAATGGTCCACACCCATATCGATTAATTCATCGATTTTTTTCTTGTCCAGGAGAGTAAAATTTGTATTCACATAGCAAACCATACCTTGCTGTTTGGTAAACCGCAATATTTCCATTATTTCTGGATGTGTAAAGGGTTCTCCCCCTCCTGAGTAATAAATCTCTTTACACCCCATATCTCTGAGTTCTTCTATTAATTCCTTTAAAACCGAAAAAGGTAAAAACTCTCGTTTAACCCGGGGTGGCATTTTTTTATCTCCCAGTAAAGGTGAATTGCACCAGCAACCAATACAATTATTATTGCAGGAGTTGGTCACATCTATTTGCACAAAGTAAGGGCCTGTGTAAGCTCTCTTACCATCCATTACCCCCACAAGATGCGGAAACTTCTCCAGATAAAAGGAAGGTGTTAAATGCCTGAGACTTCTCTTCAAAACACCTTTCAATCCTTCCAGTCTCCATGCATTTTTCACAAATTTAAGAAGGGAACGTTTCTTTTCCTCTGAAGGTCTTACCAGTTTCTCTTCTTCGCCTGCCCTGAGGAGTATCTCCCAAACCTTCTTTTCCTTTGGTGAAATAACCACTTCCCAAAGTTTTACCCCGAGAACCCTTGCACCCATGTGTGGCGGAGTATCTTCCAATTCAATTTCTCCCTGAGACAACTTCTGAAGGGTAAGGGCTGGAAGAAGATCCGCCCCTTCACCGCATTCCCTTACTCCCACCCAGTCCACCCATGGATGAGAAAGGGGTAAAGGATGAAATCCGGAAGGATGAGGGAATTTTCCTCTTTCCATATCCGTAAACCAGTACTGGTAGCGAGGAGAAAGATAAATAAGAAACTTCAGTTCTTGAATTCTTACCCTTCGGAAAGTTTTCAAGGTGATTACAAATCTGAAACCTTCTGGATAAGGGAGAACACTTAAAGAAAATGTTATGGGAAGATTATTCCATTTTGAGATTATTCTCAATTTTCGCCATCCTTTCTTGACTTTGAAATTACTTAAAGAAATATCTCTCCAGCTGTCTTTAACTCTGAAAGCAAGGTTCACCCCTGGGGTAAAGGTAAATTCTTTTCCTCTCCAGTAAATTCTCCCCGAACCTCTATCCCAGGCAAAATGTAAAGGAGGATTGTGAAGTGAATAAAACTTATCCTTGATGCATTTAAGGTTATGCTGGAGAATAAATTTTAAAAATTTCGCTGTTTTCCTGAATGCTCCTTTCCATCCGTAATGTTTCAGATAAAAAATAAATGTTCGGAAATATCTTTTTTCTAAGGGAATTCTAAATCTCTCTCTCTTTTTCAAATTCTCTCCCCAAAGTTCATAAGCCATCCTTCGTGCCTCTTCTAAATCTTGGGGTGTAAGATGCTCAGTTCTTATTACACTGGCATAATTCCCATCATATTTGGAGAAATCCTGGCAGACAATATAACCCTCTTTCTCCATCATTTCATAGAATTCTGTACCTGGGAAAGGTGTGGCAATGGAAAACTGCACAGAAGTGGGATTAAGAGAAAGAGCCAATTCTATTGTTCTTTTTATAGTTTCTTTAGTTTCTCCAGGGAGTCCGAAAGTAAAGGTTAAATGGGTCTTTATCCCAAGTTCCTGCGTGAATTTAATCATACGTATTGCTTTTTCAAGATTCATTCTCTTTTTTGCTCTATCCAAAATTTCCTGCGATGCAGATTCTACTACATACTTCACAGAATGCAGACCTGCTTCTCTTAACTTCTCAAGCACTTCTTCATCCATAAGATCCGGTCTTGCCATAATAGCCCAGGGGAATTTAAGACCTCTTCTCAGTATCTCCTCAGCCAGTTTTTTCATCCTGGATTTACCTACATTTGTAGTATCATCATCAATGTAAATAGATTTAAAGCCAAGTTTGGTTAATACATACTCCATTTCATCCACCACTTTCACAGGATCTCTGGCACGAAACCTATTTCCACCATACATCAGTTGTGGCCAGGCACAGAAAATACACTGGAAAGGACAACCTCTACTTGTCCACATCTGACAGCAGGGTAAGGGTAACCCTCCAGGAGCATCTACATATTTCTCCATGGGCAATTCTTCACGTAAAGGCCAGGGTAACCAGTCCAGGTCCTTAAGAAGGGGACGGGGAGGATTGATAATCACCTCGCCCCTATCCCTGTAAATAACACCCTTTACCCCTTCTCCCCCTCTCCCCTTTTCCAGATTGGAAACAAGTTCCAAAAGGGTAACCTCATATTCTCCTACCAGGACAAAATCGATAAAGGGATATTTTTTGAGAAATTCTGGTTTCCTTATATTTAAATCTGCTCCCCCCACAGCCACAGGTATATCTCTAAACTGGGAAAGGATCTCCAAATCGTTATCTAAGGAAACTGTAGCTACTTCTGCAAAAATGAAATCAGGAGAAAATTCTTGAACCCTTAAGTAAAATTCTTCTTTATCTATTTTCTCTGCTAAACAATCCCAAAGGTAAGCAGAAAATCCTTCTCTTCTCAGCAAAGCTGTGGCATATCCAAGATAAAATGGATAAGGTTGATAATCTCCTTCCGTATTGGGGTCCTTCAGATGGGGCCAGCGAGAACCTGCTCTTACTCCCCATCTATCCCCCACTTTCCAGGGGAGATTAACAAGTAAAATTTTCATTGTAGGATAATTTCTCCCGAGAAATCCACTTTTTCTCTTCTGCTTTTATCATTTTCCATCACAAACTCAAGCACTCTGCCACTCCAAAACAAAGGGGAATTTTTTATTATAACCCAGGGGGCTGAACCTCGGAAAGTAAGAGAAGGCACACCTTTACCTTCTGCTTTCACCTTTTCTCTTCCTTTCTTTAGAAACACCCATTCCTGGGTAAATTCAGGGAAGTTACCCCTTTCATCTGGAAGAATATACTTGGAATACTCTTCCCTAAGCATTAAAGAAAAATGTATTTCTTCCCAGTCCTCCTCTGGGGTCTCTATTTCTGCCTTGAATTTTACTCTATCTCATTTTATCTCCAGAATCACTTTACTTTTACGGTAAGGGAATTCCAGCCCTTTCCCTTCTATTACCATCATCTCTTCATTAATTTCCTTTACTTCCCAAAGGGACTTAAAAGACTCTTCCCACTCACCTTTCCGTTTAATACTCCAGTAAAGACCCCAGGAACCCGTAATTTCTCCTTCTTTAAAGAAAATCCTTCCTCGTCCTTCCTCCCAAACAAAAGAAAGCCTTCCCTTTCTGATGAAAAATCCCTTTTTCTCTCTTTTTCTTTTTCTCTCTGTCTCTCTTATCTCTATAATCTTCTCTTTCTCTCCTATATAGAGTACCCCCTCAAAAAGTCTGTGATATCCAGGTAGGAACTTGATACTTGAAGGTAGGAAAAACTGCAGGATACGTGAATCTTTCTCTTTCTGCACTACTCCAAATAAATTCTCCGGATAAATAACCCTTAAAAGAAGGGAGGGAACCTTCTTCCCCTCTACCCCTATAATTGGTGTAATCAAAGAAGGAAGAGAAAGCCAGAAAGAATCCGGTGCATTGGAAAATTCCCCTTTCCCTTCAAGAGTGAACCAATTTGAATAAACAGGGGAAAGATTCAAAATAATCCTGGGTTTGGAAATCTCTATTGGACGCAAATTATTTAAAAAAAACCACCACAAGATTTCTCCTTCTTTTTTCTCCCAGGAAAATTCTATCCAGAAGGGGAATCTTTTTAAGGAAAATCTCACCTTCCCATCTTCCTCCCAGACATACTCCTCCCTTTTAAAAAGGTCAACCAGATATTCCTTACCATTAATAGCAAAACCTGCAGAGAAACCTCCTTTACCTGTAAGTTCTTTCCCTTCCCATTGGATAGAAATATACTCTTTGGGTACTACAATTTTGGCTTCTGATTTTTCAATTTCAGGGATTCTAAACTTTAAATTCAAATCTCCCGCTTCCCTTTTCTCCCAGAAAATTGCCTTTCCTTCACCATTTTCTCCTTCGCTAAATAGACGAATCCTATCCACTGGCTGATAAACCGCTATTTCCCATGAAGGTAAATCTTGGAGGGATTTTAGAAAAATAGGAGGAAAAGAATCTTTTATTTGCTCTATTTCCTTCCATTCTTCACTTCGGATGGAGGGAAAATAAATCTCTATAGGCCTTTCAATTTTTGAGTAATTTCCCTGCCAGACCATACCCACCTGAAAACTCTCCACCTCCACCTTTCTCTGAACAAAATTCTTTATTCTCCACAACCACTCGTAATCATTGAGAAAGGAAATCTTCCACTCCTGAATAACCGGGAAAGCGAAAAACTTTCCCCTTGCTATGATCTCACTATCACTTTTCCTTTCAACTTCCCATTCCTGATGATATGAGACATGAATTTCTTTCTTCTTCATGAAAGTGGTGTAACCGCCGGTAAGAGAAGTTAGCAATTTATCCTTCCAAAAAAGGAAAACTCGTCCCTGATTGAACACAAGTTTCAAATCCCCCCTTTCTATAACTTCTCTTTCTTTTTCCTTACCGGAAAGAGTTACATAGGTTTTAACTATTTCTCCCACTTCTCCATCTGAAATTATTTTTCCTTTATCCAGCCAGATGGCTCGCGAACAGAGCCTTTCTGCCAAAGCAGGAGAGTGGGTAACCAGAATCAATGTAATTCCTTTCTCTTTCATTTCTATCAACTTATCCACACATTTTTTCTGAAAATGGATATCCCCTACACTTAAAATATCATCCACTAAAAAAATATCTGGTTCTGTATGGACAGCTATGGAAAAAGCCAGCCGAATAAACATTCCCTCTGAATATGTCTTCAAGGGTGCATATAAATAATCTCCTAAGGAGGCAAACCTTTCTATCTCCGAGATCTTTTCCCGGATCTCTTCCCGGGAAAATCCAAAAAGACTTCCCTGAAGAAAAATATTCTCAAGTCCTGTAGATTCAGGTTGAAATCCAGCACCTACCTCAAAGAGTGTCCTCACCTTACCTTCTACTTTCACTCTACCTCGGTCAGGCTGAATAATCCCAGCAATAACTTTAAGTAAGGTGCTTTTCCCTGCACCATTATCCCCCAGGATGCACACACTCTCTCCCTTTTCCACTTCGAAAGAATCTATCTCCAGAGCTTTAACTGTTTTCCATATCCTTTTCTTTCCTGGATATAAAAAAGGGGTGAGATAAGTAACCACAACATCCTTCAAACTCACTATTTTCTTTTTCATAAACGTTTTATAGCTTCATTTATTTTTCTTTCAAAAGTTATAAAACCCAAACCAAAGAAAATTATCATATTGAGAATTGCAAGCCCCAACCAGCCAAAGGAAGGAAATTTCCCTTCATAAAGGAGTTTTTGAAAAATTATCACAAAAGGAGTCATTGGATTGAATAAAAGCCAGTTGCGATAAGGAAGGGGAACAAATGAAAGAGTGTAGAATATAGGGGTTAACCAAAACCAGAAGAGAAGAACTAAAGAGATGAGATGTCCAGTATCTCGGAAGAAAACATGAAGCCAGCATAAAAACAAACACCATCCAGTGGTAAAAAGGAAAAAAAGGAAAAGGAATAAAGGAAGAAAAAATAAACAAATAAAGGAAGGTTCGAAAAAAAGAAAAGCAGGAAGAATAACTGTAAATCCAAAAAGGAAATTAAGGAAATTGGCTCCACTTCGTGAAAATGGGATGAGGACAGGGGAGAAAGTAAATTGTTTCAGAAGTGTAGTGGAACTCAGAAGAATATAGCAGGATTCCTGAATTGTTTGTGAGAAATACATCCAGGGTAAAAGACCGGAAAGAACAAAAAGGGGATAGCGGGGCAGATTTATTTTGGCCATCTTTCCAAATATTAAGGAAATTACACCTGCAAGAATAAGAGGGGTTATGAAAGCCCAGGCAATTCCAAGGACAGAACCAATGTATTTTTCTTTAAGAAATCTCCAGGAAAGGACAAATAAATACTTTCTCTCCTTCCATAGAGTTTTTAAAGTCTGCATTTTTTCCTAATCCTTTTTGCTATTTCCTCACCTTCCTTTATGCAATCTTCTATGGAAAAGTAATTCCAGCCCCCAAATCTCCCCCCTAAATAAACATCGTGAACTTCCATAAAAGAGATAAGCTCCTCCAATTCATTTCTATTTCCTAAAAATAAAGGGTATGCATATTTTAT
>Ga0116200_10000541_pt1 | contig 12587 bp, 8 predicted proteins | sample Mar14436cmmetaG_FD_94478 | JGI IMG/M metagenome (GOLD analysis project Ga0116200, IMG submission 94478) | Marine hydrothermal vent microbial communities from Guaymas Basin, Gulf of California to study Microbial Dark Matter (Phase II) - Marker... ... | reverse complement strand
GTTTTAGAGTAATTCATCGAAGAGTTCTACAATATCTTTCACTACAATGTCAGATTTTAGTTTACTAACGCCCTTCTTAAGATTCAAGGCACACGTAGGACATGCTTGCAAGAAAACTTGTGCTCCAGTATCAATTGCTTCTTTTGCTCTCCGCTCACTCACCTTTTCTTTTATTTTTGGATTGTTCGTAGTTAATGCACCGCCGCAACAGAATGATTTGTCCCTTGCTCGTGGCATTTCAATAAGCCTTAAGTTTTCAATTCTGCTAAGTAACTCTCTAGGAATATCATACAGTTTCAATCCTCGTCCAAGGTGGCATGGGTCATGATATGTTGCGCTTAATGGTCTGTCAAAATGCAAGAAAATCCTCCGCTCTTTTAGATAATTATTTATGTACTCTAAAATATGCATAGCCTTAAACGGAAAATGCTCTTTTGTTGCTTTCTCATAGTCTCTTATGAATGTTTTCATACATCCTGGACAACTGAATAGAACTATTTTTGCGTTCGTTTGCTTAAACAGTTTAATGTTTTCCTTAGTAAATTTTGTGCCTTTTTTAAGATCACCCGTTGCATAGAAAGGATATCCACAGCACTTTTCATTAGAGAGTATTGTGAAGTTAGCATGTGTTTTTTTCAATATACTAACAATGGCTTTAGCTATCTGAGTCTGATTGTAAAGTGTTGTACATCCTACAAAATAGATAATCTCGGCATCTTTTCTGTCAAGTACTGACTTATCTTCTAACCAATCAAATTTTTTCTCTTCGCTCAATCCAAAAATATTATCCTTATTCACTAATCTTTTATGGGCACTCTCAATAGAATTTGGTATATATTCACTATGTTCTAGTGCATAGTTCATTAAAGTTCTAAACATTTCTACTAAAGGTAATCCAGCCATACAAAACTCTTCGCAATAACCGCAATCCGCGCAAGAAAATATCCGCTCTGTGAGTTTCTTATCTAGTTTTAGTTTTTCATCGTTTGCCAGGATTCGTTTAATTATTAAGTTCCGCCCCCGAGGCCCATAAGACTCAAATCCCATTACATCGAAAATTGGGCAACCGTGATATGGACCTACCCAACTGTTCTCTAAGCAAAAATTGCAACCAATACATCTGTAGACTATATTTAGATACTCCTTTAATTGTGCTTCAGATTGTACCATTTATAACTCCTCCGGAAACAAAACACCTGGGTTTAAAATATTATTCGGGTCGATTGCTTTTTTCAACAGTTTCATGAATTCATAAGTTGGTCCAATCTTCGAGAGAATTACTGGAGAAGTTGCACTACTCATTGCTGCGGGGCATCCCCCTAACTCCATAAACAACTCAAGCATCTTGTTTCTGAACTGCAGACCAAATTTAACTGCATCAGGATCTAACTTTGGAAACAATGGGTCAAACCATACAAAGCCGCCATTTCGTGTTATAAAGGTATCCATTGCTTTAAAGAGGCCCTTATACTTCTTAATATCTGGATTAGTATTCCACTCTTCCCATACAGCATCGAAAATCTTCGGGAGTTGTTCAAATGGAAAATAGCCATTGACCTCTGGACAGAAGTACGGTATTCCACTTCTAACATAATATTGCTTTGTCGGGTAACCTCTGAGCCAAGAGTAATAATATGTTTCCCAGAAATTCTTAGCATGCTCAGCGTTACTTCGCTCACCGTGATGTGATCTACAAATAGCTTCAGCTAGTTTCTTTTTATATTCGATATTGTTTGCATCGCCGGTTAGAACTATATGTAATTTGCAGATGATATCCTTTTCAAGAATCGCACCTTGTATTAATATTCCGAATTGCATTAGGTTCTGGTGTTGCAACTCAACTATAGCATCAACTGCATCGTGATAATCTCTAAAGGCAAACGAAAGATAATCAGTAATATCCCTTTTACGGCGTATCTTTAAGGAAACCTTAGTAATTATTCCAAATGTGCCTTCTGATCCTATAAACAAGCCTGTAAGATCAGGACCCAATGTATACCTCTCAAATGGTATGCTTTTCGGATTTGCAGCAGACCCTGTCCGTATAACTTGACCGTTCGGAAGTACTACCTCTAAAGAAACCACAGTTTCTCCAAATGCAGTACCATCTTCAGATGTCCTTGCAACAGTATTCGCTGTAACAGCACCACCCAACGTTGATGAAATTACACCTCCATGCCATTGAGCACATAATTCATAACCCTGCTTCCAGAGGGTGGAATTGACAGCCAGCCAAACAGCACCCGTCTCTGTAGTCACTGTCAAATGCTTTTTATCGATATTCAATATTTTATTCATTCCACTTAGAACAAGAACTATGCTGTCCTCCTTCACCCCGAATCCAAAGAGACCAGACCCACGACCCATAACATATATCGGGATTTTGTTTTTGTTTGCAAATGTAACAATTTTCACAATTTCATCAACAGTTTTTGGTAGCAATACAGCCCCAGGCAGCTCAGTAGGATCCATACCTAAGTCTTTAGAATAAAAGACGCGATCAACGTATTCTGTAGAAATTCGTTTTGGTCCAACAATCTCCTTTAACACTTTTACATATTCTTCTTTTAGCACCATTTTATTCACCATTATATGTGACATATAAGACATACAAGCTATAAGCTATAAAAAGATAACTAAAAGTGTAATTAGTGCTAATACAAATGCATAGCTTTTTCATACAATTCCTTAACTGTCGAGAGTTCTTCTATTTTCCTAGGATTCGAGCATACTTTTGCATCATCAAACGCAAGCTTGGATAGTTCATCTATGTCATCTTTTGTAATTCCGAGATCGCTCAAGCCATTTGGAATGTCTAGCTCTTTTAGTAATTGTTTTACCGCATCAATTGATTTTCTTGCATTTTCAACGATATCCTTGCTACCAGCCGTTATACCAAATTTCTCTGCTATATTTGCAAATTTTTCTGTTGCTGCAGGAAGATTAAATTCCATACCGACTGGTAGCAGTAAAGCATTTGCTAGGCCATGAGAAACTCCAAATTTTGCACTAACAGCATGCGAAAGTGCATGAATCACACCAAGCCCTGCATGCGAAAATGATATTCCAGCCAGTGTACTAGCTACTAACATCTTTTCTCGAGCATCAATGTTTTTACCATCTTTATATGCAATCCTTATATTCTTTGCTATCATTTCAATAGCTTTTAGTGCTAATTCATCAGAAAATGGGTTAGCATATGGTGAAACATATGATTCAACCGCATGAGTAAGCGCATCTATTCCTGTCTCAGCAGTAAGTTTTTTTGGTAGAGACAAAGTGAGAGATGGATCGAGAATTACTATTCTAGAAATGATTGATGGTGAGTAAATCACTACCTTTTTCGGGATTGTTTTGTCAATTATGACACAAAATGGTGTTGCTTCGCTACCAGTACCAGCTGTAGTTGGTATGGTAATGATTGGAGTTGTAGCTCTTTGAGGGTTATTAGGAAATTCATAACGAGTGATAGGGCCCTCGTTTGTCAGTCTTAGTGCAACTGCCTTTGCGACGTCCATGACACTTCCACCGCCAAGTGCTACGATAAGATTGCAACTATGTTTTTTATAAACTTCAAGACATTTTTCTACATCGTCATTTGTAGGATTTGGTGTTACATCGCTGAAAATTTCGTAGGATATTCCAGCATCTCTCAATACATTTTCTAGGTTCTTAGAAAGTCCGACCCTTACTATACCAGAGTCGGTAATAACTAAAAGTTTGCACTTACCTTTTTCCAGCCCTATATGTTGAAATACTGATTCAAAATTTTCTAAGGCATTAACACCAACAAAAAATGTGGGAGGAAGATTTATCTCCAACATTTCATTCCACCTCTTCATTCTTATGATTTAATGAAGTTTTCAAGTTAGCGCCACAATAACAACAATATACAGCATTGCTAAGTATAGTACTGCCACAGCTAGGACATTTTTGTGTATAGGGTATTAAATCCTCTTCTTTAACGTAAAAGACTTCCTTCTTTGTTAAAATTCTACCAAACAATGCACCACAGAGGTATCCACAGAATCCACCAATAACACTATCCCAAACAGCTTGTCCAAATACATACTGAAATAGTGTTCCTATGTCGTTATAGAGAAACGGTGTATTAAGCGAATAGTGATAAACTGCCGCTATTAGAATTGCAGTATTTAACACTGCTACAAAGAACGTTGATTGAAGAGCTTTAGATCCATTTCTGAATAAAATACCACCTATGACGCCTATAATTAGCCAAATTTGAATTGAGAACAAAGGATCTCCGATTTTTAAAATCACTGAAATGATTGCTAGAATCAATCCTAAGGCATCTAGTGTATTAAAATAACCTTGCTGTATACTAAGAACCTCCTCAGCGTATAGAAAATAGACAAGTATCCAAGACAACAGCAAGAGGATGATTGTTCCAATTATACTTTTTCCTTTCATGCTGCACACCTTTTATATTTTTACCCAACAAACCAACTGGCGCTTGCCAGGGAACCAAAGCCATAGAGGAAGTGAAGTCCAAAAATGATTGCTGTGATTGTAATAGTAATCCCTAGTACTATGTAATCTCTCGCTGCAAATTTTAATTCAAAATAGTAAGTTCGATCCCCAGAAACACCAAATGCTCTAGCACTCATTGCTACCGTTAGCTGTTGTGCATTCCGCATAGCGTATACAACTAAGGGCACAAGGATTGGGATATAAGACTTTATCTTATCAATAAAAGAGCCTTTTTCTAATAATGTATGACCACGAGAACGTTGTGCTTCTTGAATTGCAAAAATCGTGTTATTAATGGATGGAATTAAATTCAATGCAGTAGTTATTATGAATGAAACTACATAAGGAATCTTTAATTTAACCATGCCTAACACTAAACGGTCTAAGGGAGTAGTGTATATAATAAGTGGTGCGATGAAGAGTATTGCAAGTACTCGCAAGCTCATTGCTGTGCTGAGAACTACACCCTCAAAAGACATCGTTATGTAGGGTAAGTATGAAATGTATGTTGGTATGATAATTAATGGCCTTCCAGGGAAAGTAAGCCCTTCTAGAACTATTATAATGAAAAACATTGCCCATATAAACCTAAGAAACATCGCTATTAGTTCTTTAGGAAGCCTTACATAAAACCAAATAGCTATCATTGCAAGTAGTACGCCAGTAATGACAATGGGGTCATCAAGAATAAAGATTATTAATGTAATACATAAGAGCATAATTATTTTTACACGCGGATCTAGTTTATGGAACAGAGAGTCCCCGGGATAATAAGATTTGAAACCACTACTCATGATTCACCCCTTCCTATTAATGATAAAATAGCATCACAAAAATCTTCAACTTTTGTTATGTTTTCAGGTACGCCATATTTGGAAATTCTCTGGCATAATTGAGTCACTTGTGGCGGCTCTAGATATGTACTTTTGAGTATATTTATGTGCTTCAGTACCTCTTCTGTTCGCCCATCCAGAAGAATTTGTCCTTGACTCATCACAATAGTCCTTTGTGCGTATTCTGCTACTAGTGGAATGTCATGAGTAATCATTATAATTGTTGCTCCTTGCTTGTAAAAGTACGACGCAACATCTAATATTTGCCGACTACCTTTGAAATCTTGTCCAGTCGTTGGTTCATCTAGTATTAGTACCTCTGGCTTCATAGAAATAACTGATGCGATCGCAACACGAAGTCTATCACCCCAGCTCAATGAAAGTGGATGTTCCTCTCGTAAATGTTCTAATCCCATAAATTTTAAGGCCTCGTCCACTCTCTTCTTTATCTCTTCCTCAGGCAAGCCTAAATTTGATGGTCCGAAAGCAACTTCTTTCTCAACACTATCTGCGAAAAGCTGATGATCGGGGTTTTGAAATATATATCCTACTATCTTTGATATTTCGGCTGCTTGAACCATTCTTGTATCTTTTCCCTTTACAATTACCTTTCCTTTAGTTGGTTTTAGTAGTCCATTAAAATGCTTTACGAGAGTTGTTTTGCCTGCACCATTTTGCCCAATTATTGCAATAAACTCGTTCGGAAAGATGGACAATGATATATCTTTAATAGCAACTACACCCTCTGGCTGATAGATATGCCACAAATTCTTAACATTTATAATTGGTGTTTTCTTCTCATTTTCAAGATTCTCTGCTAATTCATATTTTCTTTTCTTAGTTAAACGTGATACTGTGGTTTTACTAGCTTTAAAGGCACGCAATAGTTTTTCAAAGACTTCTACAGCCTCATCAAGAGTTGTAGGAATTTTTTCTAAGGGAACACCTTTCTCCATAAGATAATAAGCAATCTCGCTTACTTGTGGTGGGCGAATGAATGACCTGTCCAATATTGATTTCTTACTAAAAATCTTTGATGGTACATCATTCATAATTATCTTACCATTGTCAAGTACAACAACCCGATCTGCATATTCTGCAATAAACTCACTTTTATGACTTACAAGAATTATTGTTGCACCATACTCAAACTTTAGCTTTTTCACTGTTTCGAAAACTTCACGCGTACCTATTGGATCTAGATTCGATGTGGGTTCATCAAGAACAATAATTTCTGGCTTCATTGAGAGAATTGACGCTATTGCTAGCCTTTGTTTTTGTCCACCTGACAATGAAAAAGGTGGTCTCTTTTCGAGACCTTCTAAACGTGTAATTTTTAAACTTTCACGAATTCTCCTCCCAATCTCATCTCGTGGTACTTTCAAGTTTTCAGGACCAAATGCAATTTCTGACTCAACGTCAGCACAAAATAATTGAGTTTCAGGATTTTGAAGAACAAGACCAACTTTAGCAGAAAGCTCTGTGATAGAATGTTCTTGTGTATCAAGCCCACACACTTCAACTTTTCCTTTTATCTTTCCCTCAAAAACTTGTGGAATTATACCATTGAACGTTAATGTTAATGTTGATTTTCCTGCGCCAGTAGGCCCCATTATTGCAACAAATTCCCCTTTTTTTACTTCTAAATTTATATTCCTCAGTGCATATTTCTTTGTATCAGCGTATTTAAATGACAAATTTTCTATCCGAGCGACTAAATCCATACCGTTCCACCTTTTAACCAAAAACTGTCTTGAATACTCTCAAGAAGTTTTCACCGAGTATTTTTTTAATTTCTTGGTCTGAGTATCCACGAGAAACTAACCCTTTCGCGATATTAACAAACTTGGTTACAGTCTCAAAGCCTCTAGGCCAAGTATATATTTTTCCATCAATTTCTAAAAGCCTTACCCTGCGTTCTAAGCTTTCAGCCCATCCTTCTGCAAAGTCAGAGCCAATGCCAACATGGTTTACTCCCACAAGGTTAACTACATAATCAATATGATCTAACATATCGTTTATACTACAATCTGGTTTCTTGAGCAGCCTTGGAAACCCAGTAATTCCGATGACACCACCCTTTTCCGCAAGCGCTTGAATTTCCTCATCTGTATGGTTCTGGTAAGTGTCCACCAATGCTCGTGCATTCGAATGTGAAAAAACACATGGATATTTTGATAGCTCTATTGTTTCTAAAGATGTCTTTGGTCCAACATGTGCAAGGTCAATCAAAATTCGTGATTTATTCAATTTTTCAACAAGGGCAATACCGAATTTACTAAGCCCAGCATCGATACGCTCGCCACCACCGTCTCCTACAATATTTCTGAAATGATATGTTAGCTGGACTATTCTCAATCCAAGTTTGTAGTAGATGTCTATCATACCTAAAAGACCTTCAAGAGGGTCTACATTCTGGAAACCAATAAAGAAAGCCGTCTTATTCTCCTTTTTAGCTTTAATCACATCATCAGTCTTTGTTGCAAGCATTATCAAATCCTTGCAACTTTCAAAGTATCTGTAAAGCGTACAAAAGCGTTTCATAGTTTCAGATATATCTTGATTCATAGCAATTGTGTAATTTATTGCAGTAACTCCACCTTGCCTTAGTTTCTCAAAATATCCTTTATACATGATTGATGCATTTAATCCGTCTATAACTAAACTCTTATTAAACAAATCTATAGCATGCTCTTCTTGGTCTTTTGTTAAGTCAAACAATTTCTCTTCAACCATTAAACTCACCTCTAATTTGGAATTATATGACATATTACATTCATTATTGTGCTATTTATTATGTTAGAAATAAACACACATAACATAGATATAAATATAAAAAAGAAAAATTGTGCGAATGTCACTCACCTTCACTCTCTTCTTCTGCTTCTTCTACTAAGTATTTCTTTTCGAGTATGTTTCCAAATGTCTTTACTCTTATTTTCTTTAGAGTTATCCATATTGGCGTAGCTACAATACCGCCTATTATTGCTGTTATCCAGTGCACCGCAACATGATAGGCAGTCGTGCCAACCCAGTAAATATATGGAAAGCTCCATCCAGCCCACCAGAGCCAGATATCACATCCCACAGCATTTTCTGCCATATATCCGATGTTTTGAAGTAGTAAGAAAGCGATAGGTAGTTTCTTGACATCTCGTTCTGCAATTGACTTTATTATAAAGTATCTAATTTGTGGAACTAGTATAAAGATCAGAGGAGGAACCCACTGCAGAATAGGAATTATTGGCATTAATTGATATCTACCATAATCATGTGCAAACCATATGGCTATTAATACCACGTATATAGCAGATGCCTCTTTCCACCTGTCATGAACAACTAGACCAGCAACAAAAGCATTAGCTGTTGGACACAAGATTGTCAAAATTCCGAAGAATGCAGTGTACGGAAATAGCATTATTTCCAGAGTGCTAAATACTAGGCCGAATAGCAATCCTGCTATAGGTCCTAGAAGTGCACCTGTCAAAGTAGATAAAATCACAGCAACTGTAATAACGCCAGCCATTCCTGGAACAGGATATGCAGGAATTGCGGTAACTGCAAGCATAACAGCAGTCCATACAGCGATTATTGACACATGAACGCCGCCAATTTCTCCTTTAGCCGGGTCTACTACTTTTAGGCCCCATATTTCAGCCATTTTACCATCTTCTTAATAGCTATACAAATATAGACAGTAGTATCTGATGTACTACATATATGTCATATACCCTAATCTATTGTTACTATAAGAAGTTATATAAAAAACTAACCTTCTTTACTTTTCATTACGGACAAAAATATAAACTTTCTAATGTCATACATTTGAATATTTTTAACTTTTGATTTCAAAATGTTATTACTGCTAATCTCAAATATTATGTCACATAAGAAAAGTACTACAAAATAATTCTTAAATGATAACATAAATAATATAAAAAAGAAAAAAGGGATTTTCGATTATTTCCTTACTTTTTTAACGATAACGTAAGCAACTATAAGGACTACTGCCGCAATCACTACAAGTGGAAGTATTTTCTTAATAAAGGACGTTGTAGTATCCTCTTCCTCGCCACCAGGACCTGCAGTTGTTGTCTCTTTGGATGGGTATACTACAACTTCTGGGTCATTGTATATTGAATAGCCGTCCCACTTCGGGAATGATGTCACTATGAAATATGTTTGTCTGTCAACAATCCATTCTGCAACAGACTCTCCAGTATCAAGTTCATACATTGCTTTAAATGCAGAATATGGCTCTGTGGCGGATGTTGCTGTTTGTGTGCTATTATCTTTACCCCAGACATATGTAGAGCCGCCGAAGTTCATGTCTGCAAACTTTGCAGTTCCATTACTTGCAAAGCTGAAGGATGTTGCATTGTAGGCTTGATCTGAATCAATAACTTGATTTCCTGACTGGAATACAAAAGTTACATTTGTTAACTTTCCAAAGTATGCAATTGCAAGAGAACGATTTGTAAGCATTTCGGTAGTATTATGATCTAGAAGCTCCCAGTTTCCTATGTACTGGTCTATCTTCATTGATGCTTTATTGTTCAGCTCTTCTGTTCCAGTAGTTGTTGCTGTGAAGTGGACAGTAAGTGACATTTCATCAATAGTGGCTCTTGATGGATACTTCTCGAAGTCTTTTTCATCGAGTCCAACCATAGAATCAATTGTGAGATAGAACTTGAGTGCACTTTGTAAACTTCTTTTAACTCTTGTTGGTAGAAGGACGCCCTTTACGCCCTTGATAGTGACTCCAAAAGTAATTGTTTGATTTCCAGTAACAGTTTGCGTACCAGTTGCATTTTCGGAGTCGAATGGTCTTCTGAAGGATACACTAGAGACATTATTGATAAGGAAGACATGTGAAATTTCGTAAGCCATTGGCACGCCATCGGTTACATTGAATGTTGCTGCACCGTTTCCATCTGTGTCATTGAACAATAGTAGCCCAGCATAGGATGTTTGGAATGAAGACCAACCAATACTATTTTCAGAAATAGATGTTCTGTACGTCTGTCTGGTGTGGAAGTGGAACCAAGTCCATTCAAGCTTGCTCTGATTTAGCCACCAGTGTTTACCTTTATATTCCTCTGAAGTCACATTTCTTGTTAAGTAAGAGATACTCCAGTAACCAAACTTAGGCTTGCCCGTTGTAGAGTCCCAGATTGTCGAATTTATCTTATTCATTGTACTTGGGCTTACAACAGTGTTATTGTTTGCGTAATACCAGATGAATTGCTCACTCCACGTGTATTCCCAGATATGATGCACGGTTCCCATCCAGGCAAATGTTCTAAGTTCATCTCCAGGTGCACCTGGAGTTGGGTCCCATAGTATATCAACAAATAGCAAGTCCAGTATCTTGGTCTTATTAATATCTGCTTTCCAAACGCGTTTGACATAGTATTGATCGTCTGTTGTTGACAGATCTCCATCGAGGTCTAGTGCTCCGCTAGGTGTCACGGTCCAGTGTAAGAACCACCAATCGGGGAATGCACCGATTCGGAAGATTACTGTAGGCCTGATTATATATCCTCTACCGAAGATTTTGAATTCTTTGCCATCAGTCTTTTCAAGTTTCACACCTACAAGGTAGAATTCATCATATACAATATCAGTAAACTTCAACTTAAAGTTAAGTTGAATATTCCTTGCTGTTGCAACCTTTGTAGCACCCAGAACCACCAAAGTATCTGGTAGTGTTTCAGTCCTAGAATCGTGCTTTTCTTTTGGGAATAATTGGAATAATGCTCCGAACCATGTTGTATATGTAGCATTAATATAGTATGCTTCATAAGTATCACTAGATAAATCGTATTCAAGGTAAATATCTAATCTTGCCCATCTCTTCTTGGTCAGTTTCTCGATGGTAACCCAGTGATATCGTATTATCTTTAAGTTGGAAATATCAGTAGCTGTGCCTGCGACTTCAATTGTAATGTTAAATTCTGCGTTCTTATTAACATGCCTTATTTCTTCTCCAGTTGTAGCAGAAATTGAGCAAGCAATCAGTATTGGACGTTCTATTCCTAGGACTGTTCCTACAGCAGAAGTTATCTCAGCACGCTTTACATAATTGCCATAATTGTCTTTTACCTCGAATCTCTGAATTGCGAAAACACCTTGAGCCATATTTAAAGTAAATTCACCAGTCCAATTGACCTCATTACCACTTCCACTACTAAGTGTTGCATTTAGTGTAAATAGGTCAGTTGTCTCATTAATTACATAAATGTGATCATATCTATGCGTAGTTGAGTTCCAAGAGAAGTAGTCGTATCCGACGTCAACATCAACGCCTTCACTTGTGCTGTAAGTGAATATAAGCTTATACCAGACTTTTGTATTGAATGTCTTTGTTTTTCCAGTAAATGGGTTATATACAGTTACAGTGACAGTTGTATATATTCCAGTCGGGAAGTACCATCGTGCTTCACTTATATTACCGTAAGAAAGCCTTAATCTGAATGTGATTTGTTCTTGTCGTTCAACACTAATTACTGGATCACCATTCTCATCAAGAACATCAAAGTAGAACTCTCTTGGAGACCCCAGTATTAGTGTGGGAAATAGATCTGTAAACGCATATTGAATCCAGTTTGGGAATATTTTCTGTCCTACTGAGTCAACCACATACATCCATGATTTATAGACTCCAAAAGGAGCATTAGAACCAAATTTACCAACGAATTCTATCTCATATGTTGATGTACCGTTTATAACCTGACTCATTGACTCATTGAAAATAAATACTCTATCTTCTATCTCTGCAGAATAAGTCCCCGCTGACTTGTCAATCACACGTGCAGTGACGAGCCATCTTTCATTAAGAACATCCGCATGTAAAGCTATTTTTGCACTCACATTAATTTCACGCAACTGTAATACTATTGTTACAAATTGTAGCGTTGCATTTTCTTGAATCAGATTCTTTGGCACAACTGCGACTATTTTAAACCACTCATCATAGCCAATAGCAGAATCCTCTAATTCAACCCCGCTAAGATTTTCGAACCTTATCTGCAATGTTGGACCAAAGATCCAACTTGCCACGTTCTTTGTTTCTGTTTTATTTATCATCTCATGAATTTCGTTCCAAGTAACAGTTGTCTCCGCCTCTGTCCCCTGTGCAGCTACAGGAATTGTAACAGTGAGACTTGTTAACATAACAAGTAATAGAAAAATTGCAAAAAATTGTTTTGCCCTCATCATTGAAATCACCCAAACTTTACATGATGTTATGTATATTATAAC
>Ga0116200_10000540_pt1 | contig 12595 bp, 10 predicted proteins | sample Mar14436cmmetaG_FD_94478 | JGI IMG/M metagenome (GOLD analysis project Ga0116200, IMG submission 94478) | Marine hydrothermal vent microbial communities from Guaymas Basin, Gulf of California to study Microbial Dark Matter (Phase II) - Marker... ... | reverse complement strand
TCGATGGCCTCCTCATCCACCCAGTCTTGGGCGAGAAGAAGCCAGGCGATTTCACGAATGAAGCCATAATAGAAGCTTACAAGTGGCTCATAGAGAACGTATACCCCAGGGGCCGTGTTGTCCTCTCCGGCCTGGCCACATGGATGCGCTTCGCAGGCCCCAGGGAAGCCGTCTTCCACGCTATCGTGCGGAAAAACTACGGCTGCACGCACTTCATAGTCGGGCGCCTCCACGCAAGCCCGAGCGGTTGGTACGGCGATTACGACGCCCACGAATACGTCAAGCAGTTCGGGGCGGAAGAGCTCGGCGTGGAGGTTCTGCTCCTGAAGGGGCCTTTCTACTGTCGCGCCTGCGGTGGAACGGCCACCGAGAATACCTGTGGCCACGATGAGAAGTTCAGGATAAGGATAAGCATGACGACGGTCAGGGAGATGCTTAGATCTGGCCGCGAGCCACCACCAGAACTGATAAGGCCAGAGATAGCCAGGATAGTAGCCAAGTATGGCTTCGTATGAGGTAGGAGCAGATGGATGCCCTAGTGCATTTTTTGCTCGTGGCCTTAATTGCCTTCTTATCGGAACTCTTGAGTTCTATCTTTGGAGGGGGATATGGCACCATATTGACGCCCGTTCTCGTGTTGATGGGCTACGAGCTTAGCTTGGCAGTTCCATCTACCCTCATATCGCAGCTTGTATCAAGCGTGCTGCTTGTAGCTTCTTATCACAAGTTAGGCACGATAAAAATAGGCCTCCGATCGGAAGACGTGAGGGTAGGTGCTGTATTGGCTTCCTGTGGCCTTATCGGCGTGCTCATAGCTGTGCTGGCTTTGATCAGCTTGCCGGAGGAGATCATAAATGCCTACGTGGGCTTAGTGGTGCTCGCGATAGGCATAGCCATATTGATTAAAAGGAACGCACATCCATCTAAGCCCTCCCTAGGGAAACTAGTGGCCATAGGAATTCTCTCCGCTTTCAACAAGGGCCTAAGCGGTGGTGGTTATGGCCCTTTGATATCTGGTGGCCAAGTTGCCTCAGGCACGGGCGCTAAGAGCGCCATAGGCAGGATGCTCTTGGCCGAGGTGGTAGTTTGCTCAGGGGCCATTTTGGCCTACCTATGGATCGGCGTGCCCTTGGATTGGTGGTTGGTGCTCGCGGCCACGTTAGGCTCATCGCTGATGGCACCCATATCGGCTTACGCCGTCAAGAGGGCGAGCGAGAAGAATTTGAAGCTTGGGATGGGCATAGTCATAACGGCCCTTGGGATCGCCATGTTGATGAGGCTCTTCCTCAAGGTCCTTTAAGGTCTCTTCTTCCAGAGCTCCTTATCGAAGAACTCCCTTATCACATCGCATACGTAGCTCACCTGCTCGTCCGTCAAGCCGGGCCACATGGGGATGCTGAGGCACGTCTTGGCCGCTTCCTCGGCCCTGGGGAACTCACCGCCCCTGAAGCCGTAGAGGCGCTTGTAAATGGGTTGGAGGTGTATGGGCAGAGGGTAGTAAACACGGCATTCTACCCCCTGGCTGAGCAGCCAGTTCTTAAGCGCGTCCCTGAAGGGCGTCCTTATGGTGAAAAGGTGGTAAACGGGCTTCGCTCGCCCATCGTCGCCTGGGGGGAGCACCAAGCCCTCTATGCCCGAGAGGCGCTTGTAGTAGGCCCTGGCGATCCTCCTCCTGGCCTCGTTCCAGGCATCTAGGCGCTTGAGCTGGACGAGCCCTATGGCCGCGTTAACGGTGTTCAGCCTGGCCGTGAAGCCCACCTTGTCGTGTAAGTAGTGATCGCAGCGACCGCAGTTCCTCAAGCTAGCTGCTTTCTCAGCCACTTCCTCATCGTTGGTCGTTATCATACCGCCGTCCCCGCAGACCGTCATGTTCTTGGTCGGGTAGAAGCTGAAGCAGCCCACGTGGCCTATGGAGCCTACCTTGCGACCGCCGAACTCAGCCCCATGTGCCTGACACGCGTCTTCCACCACCAACAAGCCCTTCTCCTCTGCCAGGGCCATCAGGACATCCATGTCGGCTGGATGGCCGTACAGGTGAACGGGCAGGATGGCCTTGGTGCGTGGCGTAAGGGCTTTCTTGGCCTCGCCTGGATCGAGGTTGTAGGTCCTCAAGTCTATATCTGCGAAGACCGGCTCGGCGCCAGCGTGCAGAACGCAATTGGCAGAAGCTATGAACGAGAAGGGCGTCGTCAGCACCTCGTCCCCTCTCCTAATGCCGAGGGCTAAGAGGGCTATGTGGAGGGCATCGGTGCCTGAGTTGGTCGAGACCGCGTATTTAACCCCTATGTAGCGGGCGAACTCCTCCTCGAACTTGAAGACGCTCTCCCCAAAGACGAGGCGCTCGTTCTGTAGCGCCTGAACGGCGGCCTCCAACATCTCCTCGTCCAGCATGGGCCTCACGAGCGGGACCTTCACGCCTCGCTCACCCACCTCACGACACCTCCACCTAACCCTAGTGGTCCACACGCCCCGGCTGAAAACGGTTAAGAGAGGGCCACGGGGCCAAGGGGTCAGGGCGAGGGCTAGGATGCTGATACGCGAGGTGATACTCGAGAACTTCATGAGCCACAAATACTCGCGCATTCAGCTGGGCCCCGGGGTGAACGTGATCTGTGGCCCGAACGGCGCTGGCAAGTCCAGCATCCTGCTGGGCATATCGCTCGCGCTAGGCCAATCCCACACGGAGCGCTCCAAGCGCCTAAGGGACCTGATAAGATGGGGGGAGGATTTCGCCCGCATCACGCTAATACTCGATAACTCGCCGAGGGATGGGCGTAGGCCCATACCGCGCATAAAACGCGATTACATCGTCCTCACCCGCGTCCTCAGGGCGGATGGCCGCTACTGGTTCGAGGTAGATGGCGTGGCCGCGACCAAGGAGCAGGTCACCCGCCTCTTGGCCAAGCTGGGCGTAGATCCGAACAACATGCTCATAATAATGCACCAAGGCATGGTGGAGAGGTTCGTGGCGCTAGATCCAAGGGAGAGGTTGCTCCTCATGGAGGAAGCAGCAGGACTAAGGGAGTTCAGGGCCAGCGTCATCAGAGCGCGCAAGAAGCTTGAGAAAGCACTAAGCGAGGAGAGGTCCGTTAAGGAGCTGCTTAATAGCGCGAGGCAAACGCTTGAGTATTGGCGCGAGCAGTACGAGCGCTACCAGGAGAAGAAGGAATTGCTCATGAGGAGGGAATTCCTAGAACGAGAATTGGCTTGGTCCCGTGCTCTAAGCTGGGAGGAAGGCGTAAATAAGCTCAGGGACGCCATCAGGAGCAGGGAAGAAGGGCTAAGCTCCATGGAAGGCGAGTTCGAGGAGCTGAGAACGAGGGAAGAGGAGATCACGGCTAGGATCAAGGCGCTGAGGGAGGAAATGCGTTCTAAAATCGAGGAGGCCTTTGCCCAGGGGAGCTTGGCTTCGAGGGCAGACGTGCTCCTAAAGATCTCCTCTAGGGCTGGGGAGGAGCTCTTGAGGGAGATCGCCGAGATATGCTCCTCCGAGCTGGGCCTTAAGGCAGGGGCCTCCGAACTCCAGGTTTCCCTGGCCAGGTTAATTGAGGAAGCACGCGAGAGGGCCGATAGGGCTCTTGGAAAGGCCCTTGAGCTTGAAGCAGAACTCGCAGACCTATCGGAGCGCCTGACCAACGCCAGGGTCAGGCTTGAGGTGCTTAGGTTCAAGAGGGAATTGCTTACCGCTGAGCTAAGGGAGTTGAGGAGCGAGCTTAGGCTGAAGGAAGCGAGGTTAAAAGAACTGATGGCCAGGGCGGAAGCCTTAGGGCCAAGGGTCCCAGCTCCAAGGCCAGCGGAAGAGGTCCAGGATGAACTCAGGCGCGTGGAAGGGCAGTTGCTTGCCCTGAGGGATGTCAGGGAAGAGGCAGAACGCATGTATAAGCGATATTCGGAACTCTACGGGGAACTCGCGGCCAAGGCCGAGGCCGTTAGGCAGCGTAGGGAGGAGGCCATGAGGGAGGTGCAGAAGCGCATGGAAGCTTGGCGCTCAGTAGTAGGCAAGATGGTTGAGGACGTTAGCTCCCGCTTCAGGGCCATACTATCGCGCGTTCAGGGAGATGGATCCGTCGTGCTCGTGGGAGCGGACGATATAGAAGAAGCCGGTGTAGAAATAGCCGTTGGCTTCAGGGGCGCTAAGCCCGTACCGCTCGATGCCTACACGCAGAGCGGTGGCGAGCGATCGGTGGCTACCGTTGCCTTCCTCCTAGCCCTCCAACAGCACGTCAAATCACCGTTCAGGGCCATAGACGAGTACGACGTGCACCTAGATCCCGTGAATAGGCGTAGGCTGGCCGAGGCCCTCGTCTCGGTGGTGGAGGGCGCCGGGGTGCAGTACGTGGTCATAACGCCAGGCCCCCTGCCGTTCACGGGCAAGGACGTGCGCGTCCTAACGGTCCAGTGCGTTGAAGGCGAGAGCGTCGTGAAATTACTCAGGCCCTAGGCCCTCCCTTACGATAGGTATGTAAAAGGACGCGGACATGCACCATGTAGTAGTCAGGTTTCCTTATACAGAATTATGGTCCGCACATGTTTATATCTTCGCCCTGTTCTAACTAGTGGGGATGAGAAGATCCATCATGAGGCCCCATGAGTTACCGTGTGGGATAGTAGCTCCCAACCGGAGGCTCGTCCAGTTCTGCTTTACGCTTAAGAACGTGCCAGGTGCCCTCGCCTGCGTTGTTGAGGAAATAGCGAGGTGGAGGATAAACATACTATCGGGCCACATATCCGCCCTGCCGGGCGAGGAGCACGGTTATGCTACTTTCTTCGCGGACCTAACGGGCCTGGCGTTGGATGTTGATGCCATCCTGGACGGGTTGAGGAGCTTAGATGTCGTCGAGGATGTGCATATATTGGAGCCAGAGCTGCCCGGCATGATAATAGATGTAGCTCACTTCCCGCTTAAGTTCCTGGGCCAGGACTCGGTCATCATAGATCTGAACATGGTGGGCCACATGTTCAGTCGCCTCTACGAGGTCTTCGAGACGGGGGCGAGCGTCATACTCTACGAAATGGGCCATAGGGCTGGGCGCGCCGCGGCCGAGACCGTGCTCAAATTCGGGCTTAGGGGCCTCGATGCCCTGAGGGCCATCATGGCCTTAGGCGTGGCGAGGGGCTGGTGCGTTCCAGAACTCCTGGAGTGGGACGAGACCGTGCCGAGGCTCGTCATGAGGCTATGGGATAACTTCGAGTGCAAGCCCATAGCTGGCCAGAGGGATAGGCCCAGCAGCCACCTCATGAGGGGCCTGATAGCTGGCTTGGTGGAGGGCCTCACGGGCAAGAAGGTGAAGGTCAAGGAGGTGAAGTGCATAGCCGAGGGGGATGATTACTGCGAGTTCGTGGCCGAGGGGTACGAGACCATCGCTTGAGCGCTGAGCCTGGTCCCAACTCGTCATATTTATTAGAGCCCTCTCTACTCGCCCGGAGGCCGAGGAGGGGGCCGGTTGGAGACAGAGCTATGTCAGTTCTGCCTTAGGACGGGCGTTCTATGCTCGATATGCGAGGAGAAGGTCAGGAGCGGGAAGGTAGGCCCCTCGTACGTGAAGGTAGCCAAGCGCCTGTTGGAGCTCGAGGCCAAGGGCATGAGCGCCCTCCAACAAGCCCACCTGTTAAACGTGGCTGAGGTAGGCGATGTCCTGGTGCTCGTTTTCAAGAAAGGCGATCTAACGCGCCTCAGGCCGATCAGGGGGAGGCTGGCACGCATACTGGAGGAGGAAACGGGCAAGAAGGTGCACTTTATGGAAGGGGATGTAGATGAGCGCGAGTTCCTAGAGCAGCTCTTCTGGCCATCTAGGCTCCTAACCATAAACAAGATATGGCTCCCAGATGACACGGTGGAGACCAAGGTCGTGCTCAAGGGCAGGAGGCCCTGGGCCAAGGTAGAAACGCTCGTTGAGATAGCGCGTGAACTCAGGGGCCTCAGCTTAAGGGTGGAGTTCATGAGGTAGGAGGGCGTGTAGGCGGTGGGCGCATGAGGGGCCTGCGTAGGACGCACTATACCGACCAGCTTGGGCCAGAGCTAGACGGCCAGGAGGTGGTCCTTATGGGGTGGGTTAAGGACATCAGGGACCTCGGCAAGATATGCTTCTTCGTGCTGAAGGACGCGAGGGGGACGGTCCAAGTAACGGCCCCCAAGGCCGTGGTGGGGGAGGAGCTCTACCGGGTGATCTCCGACCTTGGGCGCCAGTACTGCGTGGCCGTGAGGGGCGTGGTCAGGGCCTACCCAGAGGCCCCAGGTGGCTTCGAGGTCATACCGCGTGAGGTGCGCGTTTTCTCAAGGGCAAGCTACCCGCTCCCCATAGATCCAACGGGCAGGACGCCAGCGGAACTCGACGTGAGGCTGAACGCCAGGGTGCTCGACCTGGTGAAGGAAGACGTCAGGGCCATATTCACCGTGCAGCACGAGGTATTACGCGCCGTCAGGGACTTCCTCTCGCGCGAGGGCTTCGTCGAGGTCTTCACGCCGAAGATAATAGCGACCGCCACGGAGGGGGGAGCTGCCCTCTTCCCCGTTGATTACTTTGGCGAGAGGGCTTTCTTGGCCCAGAGCCCCCAGCTCTACAAGGAAGAATTAACGCTCAGCTTTGAGAGGGTCTTTGAGATAGCTCCTTACTTCAGGGCCGAGGAATCCCACACGCGGAGGCACCTAAGCGAGTTCATCATGATAGATATCGAAGCGGCCTTCGCCGATGCGGAAGATGTCATGGACATACTGGAGAGGCTGATCAAGCACGTATTTGAGGCCGTTAAGGAGAGGTGCCGTAGGGAACTCAAGCTGCTGGGCCGCGAGGACCTGGAGGCGCCGGAGGTCCCGTTCGAGAGGATCACGTACGATGAGGCCCTGGAGGTGGTCAGGGCCGAGGGCTTCGACGTGCCCTGGGGCGAGGACCTGCCAACCCCAGCCCTGAGGGCCCTGGGCGCCAAGAAGCCGGGCTTCTACTTCATAACCGATTGGCCAACGGCATCTAAGCCCTTCTACATAAAGCCACGTGAGGACAGGCCGGAGGTATGCGAGGCCTTCGACCTCATGCACGGCTGGCTCGAGCTGGCGTCCGGTGGGACGCGTGTGAACGACAAGGAGCTCCTGATAAGGCGCCTCAAGGAGCAAGGCCTGAACCCAGCTTCCTTCGAGCACCACCTCAAGGCCTTCGATTACGGAATGCCCCCTCACGCTGGGTGGGCGATAGGCCTGGCCAGGCTCATGATGGTGATAACCGGCAAGCAGAACATACGCGAGGTGGTACTCTTCCCACGTGATAAGTTCAGGTTGGTGCCCTAGGAGGGCTCGTCGGGGGCTGCCGGGCTCTCTCCATCCTCCGCGAGCGGGGCGTGAGTATTTATACGGGCTCCCCACCGGCTAGGTGGGCAATTGAGATGCCCCGCGTCGAGCTCGTGGAACTCGATGAGGTATGCTCGGAAGCCCGCGAGCTAGGGCACTTGAGGTTCTCGCACCTGGTCAAGCTCCACAGGGCCTTTGGGAAGAGGCTGGCCAGCGCTCTAGAGGCCCTAAGGGAGAAGAGGGTGAAGAAATACGTCTTCAAGCCAAGCGGGCGGGTCATATGGACGGTGGTCGGGAGGGAGAGGGAGTACCTGGTGATGCCGAAGGCGCCGTACTGCTCCTGCGATGACTTCTACTTCAGGGTTATAGATGGCGAGATCCGGCTCTGCTACCACGTGATAGCCCAGAGGCTCGCGGAGTGCTTAAATTGGCACGAGGTAATCGAGTGTGAAGACGAGGAGTACGAGGAGCTGATGGGGGAGCTGAGGGGCCATGAGGTTGGTGGGGCTGTTGGCCGCGATAGGTAAGGGCGCCCTCTTCGACGTAATCATGGCCATGGCGAGTGGCCTCATATTCATAACTCTCCTCCTAGCCCTCTTGTACGTGGCCTACGGGAGGGAGAAGAAGCGTTCCTGAGTGGCTGGAGCATGGCGGTAGGGGTGGGGGAGCTTGGCCCTAGATGAGGTGGTAGAGCGCATACTAGCCGCCGAGCCGGGCTTAAAACGAGAGGAACTCATCCGCGTCATACAGGAGAGGGCCAGGGCGCTCGGCGTCAGCATGTTGAGGGCCGCTCTTGAGGTAGCCAGGGAACTGGGGGTCGATGTCGAGGGCAGCACGGACGTGGGCATACCGATAAGGGACCTAGTATCGGGCTTGAGCGATGTTACCGTAACGGGCCGTATAATGAGGCTGTGGGGCGTAAGGGAATTCAGGCGTAGAGATGGCTCCTTGGGCAAGATGGCGAGCCTCCGCCTGGCAGATGGGACGGGCTCCGTCAGGGTCGTGCTGTGGGACGAGAAGGCGGAGCTGGTCCGCGATGGCACGTTGGAGATAGGGCAGGTGATAAGGATAGCCCATGCCCGCACGCGCGAGGGGCTGAGGGGGGCCGTGGAGGTGCACGTAGGGCCTAAGGCCACCATCGAGGTAGGGCCTGCGGGCGTAGATGAGAGCGCCTTCCCAAGCCCGTTCCCAGAGCCGGTCGAGATAGGATCGGTAAGCCCCGGCTCGTTGGTGGTCAGCGTTGAGGGGTTCGTATCGGCCATGAGGGGGCCTACTACCTTCAGGAGGCCAGATGGCTCCTCCGGCAAGGTCCTGAGGGTAAGGCTTTCGGATGGGACCGGCTCCATAACCGCCGTCCTCTGGGATGGGGCTGCCGATGCCTGCGAGGGCGTAGAGGCAGGCGTTAAGATACGCTTGCTTGGAGCTAGGGTGAAGGAAACGCTCACGGGCGAGCTGGAACTCCACGCCGATCGAGAAGTGCAGGTAGAGGTGCTGCCCGAGAGGGCGGAGATCAAGCGGGAGGAACTTAAGAGCATATCCGAACTCCAGCCGGGGCAATCTGGAGTAGATGTCCTCGTGAAGGTCCTGCGCGTCGGGAGCGTGAGGCCCGTTAGGACGGGGAAGGTGGCTACCTTGGTGGTGGCGGATGAGACGGGGGCCATAAGGCTGGACCTCTGGGACGACAAGGCCGATGTGGCCAGCCAGCTGAGGCCCGGGGACGTGCTGCTCCTCAGGAACGCCTACGTGAGGGAGCGCAGGGGGGAGCTCGTGCTCAACGTGGGGAGGCTTGGCTCGCTTGAACTGAACCCAGAAGGGCTTGATGTAGAAGTGCCGTCCGTGACCGAGGCCGTTCTCAAGCCCCTGGGGGAGATTAAGGAGCCGGGAGGCCCCTTCACGGTGGAGGTCGTTATAGAGACCGCCCCTGAGATGAGGGAGGTCGTAACCTCCTCAGGCGAGGCCGTAAGCGTGGCTAGCGCTCAGGTCAGCGATGAGACGGGCCAGATGAGGCTCTCGGCTTGGCGCGACCTGGCCGAGCAGCTGGTCTCCCTGCCCGTCGGGACCAAGATAAGGGTCCATAACGTGAGAGCTCGCGAAGGGCCTTTCGGGCTTGAGCTGACTACGGGCGTGGCATCCTTCATAGAAGTGGTGGAGGAGCCGGGCGAAGCGACCAGTACAAGCTAGGTTCAAGCGGGATGGGAGGGAAAAATAAAGCTCGCTTACCGTCTGGATGGCCTATGTTAAGGCCAACCAGACCCACCACTTGGTCCCTGGATACGGATCCGAGCAGACGTAGCCAAAGCCCCAGAGGTGGTCGTTGGTTGGGTCGTCCAGAGGGGGGTTCCAGGGGTCGTCTGCCTTCGTGGCGTAGAGGCAAGCGGCATTTGGGTCCCCGGCTAGGGGGCAGGCCGTGAACCAAGCATCTATGATTTTGAGGCCGAGCGTAAACCAGAACCACCTGCCCATGAGCGTGGCAAACCACCACCCGAGCGTCTCCACGTTGTAGCTTCCTGAGTGGAAGCCGAGGATTATGTGGAGGCCCCTAAGCGCTGGTCCCCAACGCCAGACAGGGTTACTAGATGTATGCTCTAGGCAAGAGCAAGCATCTAGCACTATCCACTCTAGGTCCTTATCTCCCCACCTGGCCTCATCGTACCTGAGGAACGTATCATCGTAGTTCGTGTTGAAGCTGATGCCGTATGGATTTCCATGGTCGTTGTAATACACCATGTCCACGTCATCTACCCAGCTGGAATCGGCTCCCCCTAGTTCAACGGCCTTGAAATCCCTCTCCCAGGCCCACTCATCGCCACAATCAAATGACTTATGCCAGCCAGAGTAATCACCGACCTTATCGTAGAAGCCCTCCGCGTTGACGGCCGAGTTGGGCAGGCCATCCTTGCCGTTTACCCACTCGACGCCTACCTCGTAAATGCCATCGTCATCGGCCGCCGATACCTTGAACGCCCTCTCGCCCAAGCCACTCGTGCCCTCTGGGCCTCTTGGCCTGGTGCTTTCAGGCCCGACCTGCCCTGTTAATGGCGTTATGAGCAACATGCCTGAGAACAGGGCCAGAGCCATGAACAAGCAGGACAGCACGGAGGCCGTGCCCGCCCTCTTCTTGAATAAGACCGCCAAGCCTATGGCTATGGCCGCTACCACGCCAACGGCCACGCCTATCACGAGCCAGGGTAGCTCAGGCGCTGGAGCCGGGGGTGGAGCGGCCTTCTCTACTACCTTGACCAACACGGAGCACACGTAGGATTGCCCATTTGCGTCTTTAACCGTCAACGTTATCGTGTGAGCCAACACTACATCGCCCCTGCGACCTAAGGATAGCTCCGTAGTGGTGAAGGAAGGCTGGTCGCTCAGGAAGCCGTCTACGTTGGAAGCCCACTCATAGCTGTAAGGAGGAGTGCCGCCGAAGACTTGGCAGGAGAAGGTTATCGGCTCTCCTTCCTCGAACTCGGAGCCGAAGGCAGGGGAAGTTATCTCAGCCGCTAGCGAGAACTCCGTGGCCGGTATGTAGCGTGTGAACTCGAACTCCCGGCCATGTATGGTAGCCCTTATCTTGAACACGTGGAAGGGGCAGATGAACTCTTGCTCGATGTAACCTGGCTCCGCGTAGTAAGCTAGGTACTGCTCCAATACCTCGTAGTCCGTTACCTCCGGCATGCTTTCCTCTAGTAGTTCTTCTACCTTATCTAAGGGCAACGTAGCGTAGGCGTGGTACTCCTCTATGTCCCGCCAACCCCAATTGAACCCTACTATCTCGCCGAGATCGCCTATGTAGAAGATTATCTGAGCTCCGGGCCCCTCAAATGGATAGCCCCCTACCTCGAAGCCGTAGATGACCTGCACGTTCAGCAGCTTCTGCTTCGTATCCTTAGTCTCCGTGTTGTAGGCCGTTAGGTTCGTGAAGCCAAAGCGCTTGAACACCGCGTAATCGGGCATGAGGTCGTACTGCCTAAGGAAGATATCTGCTATCTCCCTGCACGCGTCTGTAGGTAGCAGCCTCGGCGTTATGGATACGTTCCAGAGCTTGGAGTAATCGGCGTACCAGATGATGCCACTTGCCTTGAACATGCAGAAAGTCCTATTGCCCACGCTGATTATGTATGCCTCGTCCCTCTCTACGAGAGCGCCGGATAAGCCGAATATCCCTTTGGCTTTAGAGATCACCAATTCGGGCGTTACAGTAGGCACCTTGGTCTTGTAGATCATCATCGAGGCGGGGATTTCCATCCTGAGGATATGACCCCTGGGCCTCGATCCCGTACAACCCTCCCCCAGCCCTGGCTTGGTCCTTGCTTGCTCTGTAGCGGCCAGAGAGGCAAAGAACAACATCAACATCAGTATAATGGCGATCGCAGTAGCGTTCAAGCACGACCTAAGTAAACCCAAGCCACCCGCCGGGCTAGTTTCTGCTCACATCTTCTTATAAGCCTTAGGGTGCATGTTCTGTTGGGCCTTTGTAGGCCTGGGGATGAAAGAGCTTAGAAAGCCATACCAATCTCCCTTCTTAAAGGTCCTAAAGATCCGGCAGGGCCGGGGTGCGCGACCTCGCGGAAAGAGGATAAGCCAGCCGATGCATGCCGTGATGCGGTGAGCGATGGCGTGGGGGGAGGGGGCGAGCGCTCGATCTTAAGTAATCCCGTTTACTTGGCCAAGAAAGCTCACGAAGCCAAGCGCTTTGGGGAAAGAGCCAAGGAGATCAAGCCCGATAAGGTCCTAGAGGCAGCGGGCAAGAGATCTCGTTTCTACAAGGGAATCAAGATCTCAGGCCTGGTCTTGGACGTTGGCTGCGGGTATGGGCCGGATGCACTAGCCATCTTGAATTCGTGCGCTTGCGAGGTGGTAGGCTTCGACATATCCTTAGGAGCTCTAGAATTGGCCGGGGAGGTGCTCAAGGGGAGGTCGGCCCACCTCCTGGCTGCCGATGCATCCTCCATGCCGTTCAGGGATGGGGCTTTCAACGTAGCGAACGTGAGCTACATGCTCCACCACCATCCCTGGCCCGTGATCGAGCGCATAGCGTCCGAGCTGGCGAGGGTCCTGAAGCCGGGAGGCAAGCTCGTGGTGAGGGAGCCTTGCCCCTCGGATGAACGCGGGGCCCTGGTCGAGGAGGTCTGGGGGCTCCTACATGAGCTTGGCGCCCTAAAGGACCTGGGGCAGGAGCTATCTACCGAGCTAAGGGGGTTCCTGCACCTCTGCTCTACCCTGTTCGGCTTCGGCTGGCTTTACCCAACCGCCCTAGAGCAGCTCCTCAGGTCCAAGGGCTTCGAGGTGGTGAGGCTTGAGTTCTGGAACGAGGAGCGG
>Ga0116200_10000539_pt1 | contig 12602 bp, 1 predicted proteins | sample Mar14436cmmetaG_FD_94478 | JGI IMG/M metagenome (GOLD analysis project Ga0116200, IMG submission 94478) | Marine hydrothermal vent microbial communities from Guaymas Basin, Gulf of California to study Microbial Dark Matter (Phase II) - Marker... ... | reverse complement strand
CTATAATCGTTCTCAAGAGATTCCAAAAGCATTTCAATTTCTAACTTCTGCTTCTTTAAATCCTCTAAATTCATAACATCACCCTAAACCTTTCAACCTAGCTTCAACAGAGTCTAAATAGGTTGAAGCCATCTTAAATGCACCTTGTTTCATCTTTTCCTTCACTATCTTCAACTCAAGCTCAACATCATACGTATCTATTTTCCTTGCTTTTAGTTCCTCTATTTTCTTTTCCACATTTTCTATACGTGTGTTCAACTTATCGTACATTTCAAGCTCTTCATCAGTTAGTCTGAATGTGTTGTGAAGTAATGGTCTAAACGTTACAAACCATGGTTTTCCATCGTTGAATTCTGGATTCTGCACTAATCCTGTTCCTATCGTTAATTTTGTTATTCTAGAAGCATAGTTTGTTCCGTACTTTGTTCTAACTCTCTTTATATCACCTTCATACTTTGTACGTAACTGAATTTCTGTTGCTATGTTCGCTCTTATAGCCCCTCTGAAGTCCATAAGCACTTGAGATATCATGAATAAGCCAATACCCCACTTTCTGAATTCTCTGCACCCACGTTCTAACGCGACGTATCCACCTTTTCCTCCATATTTTGGTAGCAATCTATGGACTTCATCGTACACTATCAAAAGCTTGAGTTCTTTTGATTCTGGCCATGGAATTGCAAATATAGAATCTATAGTTCTTCTTACAAACTTATCAAGCTCTGCTGGTTTTAGTCTATTCATAACGAATATCGTTATTTCTCCTGGCTGCATGTACTTTCTGATATCGATAGGCATGTTAACATCTTTAACGATTATTATGTTAGTCTTGAATCCTCTTGCATCCTCCTTCTTAAGTCCGAACTTATCGTAGAGATCTAGCATGTGTTTGTCTTGACATGGTTTCATGAATCCTGTCCATTGAGCTGTTGGGTCGAATACGATTACTGGAATTCCTCTCTTCAATAATTCTTCACTAACTACCATTGCTGAGACCGATTTGCCTGAACCTGTACCACCTGCAGCTATGCTATGCATAGTTAACTTATCTATCTCCAAGTATGCTGTCATATCCGTTTCAGCTATCTTACCGACTGGTATGCTACGTGGACCTTTCTGTGGCAGTTTCTTAAAGTCAACCGGGAATATATAGCGGGCTGCCATCATTTTCTTCAACTTGTACATGTTGTAGAACCTTAGACCTAGGTAAATTGCTGGTGTTAACATGAATAGTATTACATAAGTTAACCAGTGCATGAAAACTGCTTTAAGCATAAGTAGAGGCACTGGTATTGCACTTACTTCAAAGGAATCTGCAGCATAGGCATATTTTCTTCCAAACCAGTAGCTTGCATTAACTTCTATTATGTACCTTGCTGGTGGTGCGGTCTCAGGTATTAGTATACTCTTCTTATAGTCTAAGACATTAGTTACAGCTATAGTTTCTGTAGTTGTTGCTATTATTTCTTCTGTTTTTATGTTCTTTACCATGTAAGTCATTTTTATATCTTCTATACTTGGTGTTGGACCCATGTTCACTACTCTAACCTCGAATTGTAGATCCTCACCAGGTCTAACAGTTTTCGTTAGAGCCTTTACTATTACATCTAAAAGTGGTTCTGGTGGTAAAACAACTTTTACAGTAACCGGAGTTCTATGTTCCTCTCCTCCTATTTTTGTAACAATATCTCCAGTGTATACCCCTGGAGCTGCAGATTCTGGAACGTATACTTTGACTTTAACTACTTCTGTTGTTTTGCCAGTTATTGTAAAGCTTGTTTTATCTAATGTGATGAAACTCGAAACTACACCTTCTACAGTTAAGCTAACATCAACATCTTCAGCTAAATTGTTTGTTATATCCATCGAGTGGGTTTCGTATTCTCCTGGTTGTAACGTAACGTAAAGCAGTGTTGACTTTACTTCATAGGGTGGTGGTTTCAGTTCTTCCACCGGAACTGCGGGAGCCGCTACTCTTGGTACCCTTGGTACTGCTACTGCTGCTCCTGGTCCTACTCCGGGCGGTACCGTTGGTGGTGGTGCACAATCCTGTGGACATACTGCAGTTGACTCACCATAATCAGATTCACATACACCATTTCCACATATATACTGAGCTAATGCAAACGCACCACTTAAACTTGTAACGTTTGTGTAAACTCTATAATTAGCTGTATCCACTGTACTTGTCAACCTTGTCCAAGTTGATTCGCATTTCATGTATCTTACCCACTGACTACAGTAGTATAAAGCCAAGTATGAAGATGTAACATCAGGATTATCTTTAAACTGTGAATAATCAACAGATATCATAGTGTAAGATGAATTGAGTATACTGTCAATAGCTATAGCTTTCAAAGCTCCTCTTCCAACTTTTGTGACTGGTATAGTGCCAAAAACTATCGGGTTATAAACGTCTGTTTGTATGTTTGCTCCATAAAGCACCAGTGTTTCGTTGAATACACTTATGTTAAGGTCGTATGTTCTTGCATCTATCGTCTCATTATAGTAGCCTGTTGCATCTGTTTGTATGAAGAAGAGTAACGACTCCGTTGTTGGATCTAGGAATCTAAATTCTACATGTATAGGTGGCTTTGACATCTGTTCCTCGTTAACAGCCTTTCCAGCAAACCATACCATTGGATATATCTCAAAGCTCTTTGTTGTTGAATTACAGTTACCAGAGACGTCACATGCTGTTGCGTTTATTACATAAACTCCCATCTTAGATGTATTTCTAAAGTAGAGTTCATACACATACGTATCTCCATCTCTCGTAACGAAATCTAATACGAATTTTTCTGTTGTGTTATCAGGATACTTTATTGTTGCATTAACACCACTTACACCACCAGCATCAGTTGCATTAACTTCTATTCTAATCGTTGAGTTTATATCTATCTTTGGTGGAGCCGATATCTCAATTTGTGGTGGTTCTGAATCAAGATAGACTATTGCTTTCACTTCAATATCAGAAAGCACCAATGCTTTTATTGTATAATTAGCAGTCACATTCAAGTCGTAACCTCTTGCTAGAGGTAAGTTTGGTGCTGTGAAGTTTATGTACCATAAGTTATCTGTCGAATTGTAGCTTGCTGTAAAGTTCTCTATTTCTGTATCTGAAAGTCTCACTTCAAAACTAACGTTGCTTGAAAGTGAACTACCTCCATATGTTACGTTTACCTTAGCGAACACCATATCTCCTGGTGTCACGTTTATTAGTGGTTTCTCCTCTGTTGGTTCTACAATGTCTACGTAGTATGGATGCACACCAATTGTTATGTACGTTCTCTTTTCCTGTGGTCCACTAGCATCAGTGTAGTTATACGTTGCTATGTATCCCGTTAAAGTTGTCATTTCCGTTACTTGTGGTGCTGTGTACATCACGCTTAATGTCTTCGTTTCATCCACACCAATCGTTACTCTATCTGTACCTACATCAACGTATCCAGAAACGTTTCCTGCCTTTATTATGTCGAGCACAAGCTTTGCATTTCCGCTATTGTGGATTAATATATCGCCGAGCTTACCTTGTGTACCCTGTATGACTTCTTTTTCTATTGAACTTGGACTTTGAGTCCATGAAAGATTAATAGGAACTATTACCTGTATCTCCATTGTATCGGATGTATCAATTCCCGTAGCTTTTATCACACCTGTATAGTTTCCATTTGGGAAGCTATCAGGAACAGTTATGGAAACTGTTACGTTAAGCGTTTGACCAGAGTCTATACTTGCTATGGTTCTTGGACTAAAGCTAACGGTAAAGTTCTCACATACGACTCCAGACATACACGACATCACAATGTTTCTAACAGCGTCGTTACCAGTCGAATTCAACGTTATGTTAGTGCTACCTGTTGAGCCATCTGGTATGTAAAGCGTGATAGAATCTTGTACTATATCAATGACTGGTGTAGAAGTAACATTTACGTTAACCGTTGTGTAATTGAATCCTGTAGAATTATCAAGATTTATCCAACTTGCTGTTATATTTACGAAATACGTACCTGGAGGTGTTCCGGCTGAAACAAGTATCGTAGTCTCATTAGACCAACTCTCACCTCTTAACATGTCTCCAACGAAGAAGTAATCTTGTATTGGTGTCATACTACTTGACGTTGTTATATTAACGCTTGCATTGTAAACTCTCGCATGACCTGAGTCGATTACTGTAAAGTTCAACCCGAAGCTTGAACCCTGATCAAGCGTTACGTTATAAACGTACACAAGCGAAGCATTCGGTATTATACTCACAGTTGTGTTTCCTACTCCAACAAGCTCTATTACATCCGTACAGTTTATCAAGTTAGCCGTATCGTTTGCACATATCTTAAGTTTATGTATACCTGCTAAACTGCTGTTATATGTCGTTGAATAGGTTGAATCATTCTTAACCATAAACCTAGTTATCGTTACATTATTAGGCATCGTAACGTTTATCCAAGCCGTTGAAACCTTAAAGTTATCAGTTATTACCGCACTTATATTGACCGTTTCAAAGATTATCTCAAACTCCATAGGTACTACACTTACATTCGTTATGAATGGTGGTACATCCGTTATGTTCAACGTGAAATTAGTTACCATCTCATATGGAGTTGCAGAATCACCTGTATCTGTCTCTGTCCCTCTTATTGAAATCTCACCGTAATATTCGCCGGGAGTAGTATCATCGGGTATACTAAACGTGATGTTAACCACTCTTGATACTTGTTTTTCCAAATCAAACGCAGATGGTGTAACCGTCACAAATGGTGCCGCGTCTTGTGTCTTGTATAGAGTAAAGCTTATCTTTACGTTACCAACATTACTTATGTTTATCTCTCCAACTGCACCAGAAGTGTTCAATGCGGCAAGTAAGGTACCAAACGTTTCTGGCCATCTTAACCACGAACTATTCCTTGGAACAGTCAAATTCAATAATGATTCGTCGTAACCAGCATTACTACTACTTGCTCTTATCTTTGTCCAATAAATTCCTGGTGCTTGACCTGCTGGCACTGTTGCCGTTATATCTATTGTAAAGTTTTCTCCTGGATCTAATATTCCTTGCTCAGTTGGGAACATTGTTATAACACATTCTGGACAATCTACGGCCAGATTTCCTCCAACTAAACTTATAAGTATATCTTCGACTGGAGCGTTTCCTACAGATTCAACTGTAATGTTTCCAACATGCGTAGTTTTATCATGTGGTGTTTCTTTTTCAACTTTATCTTCAATTATGTTTATTACAGGATTTTCAGCAACTATTATGTCAGTTCTTCCGTAACTCATGTTGAATGTCATATCTGGATTTCTCCAAGTGGCATTGGAATATACGCTTATTAAAATTGGTGGTGTTGCGGGTAACACTGTAACTCTAACACCCCATATGCATGATGTATTAGCGTAAACCGTTCCACAAGACTTTGATGTAACATTGTAACTTATGTATCCACTTGGCACGTCATACACTGTTAAATTAACTCCATAAGTTGTGCCCGGCCCGTTATTTGTAAAGTTGATTGTCAAATCAAAACTAAATCCACTATTCTGGGTTATTCCGTAAGCCGTTATCAGTGCTGGAACATTTGTTGAAATTCCAGCGGCTTTACCCCAGACATAGAAGTAGGTAACAAACGTATAGTTAACATTACTTTCAGGTTGCATATCCTGAGCAAAAACAGTAACGTTATGAGTTCCGTGCGTTGTTGGCATGAACTGTGCTTCATACTTATTTCCTCCAACGTTATTCATAGTAACATTAACACTACTTCCATTTGGAAGACCGATAGTTGCCCATACTTGTTGTATTCCGTAATTATCTATAACATCTGCGGCTATGGTTGTTGAGTTCAAGTTAGCCTCTAGGCTTGCATTAGGAATTACTGAAGTGTTAAATATCTGAGGTGGTTCTAAATCTCTCACATGAATCGTTGCGGTTGCCTCCTTTATATTGGCAGAATACTGAAGAGTCGTATTATCAGTTATGTTACACATAAATGTTACATCACCCTTGTCACTTGGAGTCCAGGTTATTACAGCGTATCCAGTCGAATTAGTCAACCTTCTTGCATCAAATGTGTATCCAGCTCCATAGCTATGCCAGAATTCAACAACGTAATCTTCTACTGGTGTTCCAGTGTTATGATCTTCAACTTTACATGTAATATCAAAACTCTGTGGATAAGGCATCTCGCTTCCATCTGGAGGTGAAATCCAAATTACATCTGCTAGACTTGTTATTATATCATTACGCTATCTTCACCTTTATCGTAATAGCTACGAGTTGCGTTACAAGTTATATTCTCCGGTCCTGTTTCTATTCCTGTTATGTACCAGCTAGTATCTGCGCCGGTAGCTATAATTTCCTTTTCATTATACCATTTTGTAGCTGCAGAAACCGCATTTCCATTCTCATCGAAAATACTTGCCGAAAGCGTTAGGACTGTACCTAATGCATGGTAAGTACCATTTTGAGGTGAATTTATAGTAACGTAAAGCTTACCTCTTACTCCTATCGTCGTGTTTACTGTTTCAGAATCTTCTAAGCCTTCTTTTGTTGCATTAATGTATATTAGATACGCTCCTGGTTGTAGTTCATCCGGAGCATTGTACTTTATCCAACAGTAACCTGTCGCATTTGTTGTACAGTTATCTATGAAATCTTTCGTTGCATTGTAGAAGTAAACGCTTGCATTAGCAGCATCTCCAACGTAAGCATCACTCACATGCACAGTTATATTCGTTTCATAAGGAGTAAAGCTGTCATTCCTATAGATATTACTGTACTGTAAACTTATCAAATCTACTATAAGTGGTCTCTTTATTCTTATTAGTGTAGACCTTTCCATAATTGAGACGTTATAGTAAAGCGTCGAGTCATGTGTGATATTACATGAAATGTTATAATAACCTGGACTTTCTGTGCTCGTTGTCCATAGCCATTGCGCCTTACCTTCAGAATCAGTAATCAAAGTTTCCTGTAAGACTCCGTCTTTATAGAACTTAACAGTGTAGTTCTCAATACCACTGCTCGTGTTCGCATCTATTACTCTACATTCAACAGTAACTGTTTCACCGGCCATAAAGCTGCTTCCATTGCTTGGAGTTATGTACTCAACTTCGCTCCATCCGTACACAATTACATTAGTTGAATTTGATCCAGAGTCGTAGTATTGTTTTGTTGCAACAGTAGTTATTACCTCTGGTCCAAGCTTGTAAGTTGCCGGAACGTGCCACTGAGTTTCATAACCCTCAGCAAGCAACGAATTTGAAGAGTTATACCATCTTAACGTCGCATTAGCATACGATGAAAGACAATCTGTTCTTACACTTGCGTTAAACGTAACGTTTTTATCTCTGTTTACTATTTGTCCATTTCTTGGTTCTATTATGCTAACGTTTAGTTGACCTATGACTGTTAAATCTTGTGGAGTTGTATTAACTTGTTTGTAGCATGCATCTGTTGTCCCACCCTTCCATTTCTGCACACCTACTAATGAAGAACAACTTGGATCGTATAAGACGCTGCAATTTCCAATGTTAGAAGAGCATTGCAGACTAACAGTATAATTCGCATAGTCTTCAGTTACCCATACAGTTCCGTTAACGCTACTTGGATAAACTCCATAGTCAGAGTCATAAATAATGAATTTGAGGTACGCAACATTGTTACCAAGTCTTCTAACGTTTTGACTACTCTGACTACTCACTTGAACTGTTACATCATCCTCTTCTAACGTAAAGTTCAAAACACTGGTTTCGTTACTAAATCCATACTCATCTACAACAGTAAACTTGAAATAATTCAAACCGTTTGTTGCATTTAAAAAGTCTTCGCACGTAAAGCGTTCTTCAAACTTAACTTGAGTATCAGCATAGTAAGGTTTGACTATCTTCGAATCTACTAAAGTCCACGTAACATTATCAAAACTCTTCCATAGACTAACATTGTTATTATTCTTATCTCTATCAGTAAGGTAAACTATGAATGTGTACAATTCTCCCCATCCACCAAAGTCATGATCAATACTTGGATCTTCTAAAACTGGGTTACTAGCCAAGAAGAATGCATTGCCCTTTGTTGTTTGGTTTGATGGATGATAATCTTTACTTCCTGTCATTGTTATGTCATACCATCCATAAGGCTTTGCAGTCGAGTCCCAAGTACAGTTATAGTAACCCTTACCTTCCTGTATTACTGGAGAGCACGTGTACTCTGAGTATCCTATTTTAACTTTGAATCCGACACTAACGTTTTCAACGTAGCCACAGTCATCGTAGACATAACCCCTTATGGGTATTTGACTACCAACTAAGTATGCGTTGCCATCTGGATAAGTAATATTGAGCCCTAAGAATGTTTTTATCGTCAACGTGTACACACTGGAATTTGTATCTTTCCAGTAAGGATCGTTTATAACACCACCCTTCCAATAATGAGGTTGATTGTAAGGCTCTACAGAGTACGCACAAGTTGGATCGAATGGATACTCTATTACACCGTTCAAATCACTCGTTGTCGATACACCTTCATCGTAGAATGTATCGTTGTAAGTTACCCAGAACATAGCTTGTGCATTATCAGCAGGCGCATTTCTATCTACGTCAATTACTCTTAGCTTTAACGTAACATAACTTCCTGATTGTGGATAGGTTCCATTTCTCCAAACAGATACACCATCACCCTCCAATAATTCAAACGCAACGTCATCTTTCTCAACAGTGAAATTAAGTGGTGATGTTGTGTAAGTGTAGTCACGTGTATCTCTCGCTTCAAAGTAGTATTCCCATACTCCTTGTTGGCTTTGGAAAAGTCCTGGGTTGTAGTAGACTAGGACTACGGTTTTGTTAATCGGTCCTTCCATTGCTGGATTTGCAACGCATCCTCCTGAACCATCTGGGTTAGTACAGTTTGCAAGTGTCCATGACGTGCTACCAACTTTCCTTACCCATACCTTTAGTGTAACGTTATCTAAGTCTTCATCTGTAACCTTTACTTTAAAGAACCACTTCTCACCCCAACCACCAAGAGCCCAATCATTTTGCGTATCCCAAGCTCCGCCACTTGCAGTAACGTTTGGTCCCTCTAGGAACGGTTTTGTTTCAACGAAGAATGCATGCTGCCTTATACTGTAACCATCGTTGTAATAACTCTTATTTGCATAAACACTTATGTTGTACTCTCTTGCAGGTAATGTAGATGTATTGTATATGCATTTGTACTCACCGCCACCTTCGTCACTTACTGGCAAGCATACAAACTCCCTCCCAGTTTCATGTATAAGTGTTATGTTTACTGTAGCACCGCCTATTCCCAACAAACAGTCATTCGTTACGTTACTCATTATCGTTACGTTTTCGCCCTTAAGGAAGTAGTATGAAGGTACCCCAGCCTTTAATACTGCAGAAACTCCTGTACTCAGATCTCCTATTATCGTTAATGTTAGGTTTTGAGTTATGTTTGCATCCTTATAACAATTATCGTTGTACGTTCCACCCATCCAGTATTGTGGACCAACCTCATAATCGCAAGTTGGATTAAAGTAGAGTACTAAGTAGCCGGTAGAGTTAGTTACATTCGTGCTCGTTAAGTAATTGTTTCCATCTTTAGTTATCCAGAATGCTCCACTTACGTTTGCACCAACGTAAACATTTCTATCCGTGTCAAAAACTCCTAATGCTAGTTTGGTAGTCTGGCTGAATGACCTATTAACGAAGCTTTCGTTTCCTTCTTCATAGTATATTACTACGTCATCCCTCTCTATTACTGGTCCTGTCTGATTGGTTGTATTGAATAGGTTAGTTCCATCGTCCAGCTCGAACATGTAGTAATTATCAGTTCCTATATCACTACAATCAAAGTCTGAAACGGCTAGCGCACAAGTGCCCCTACCCCAATATATCGTTGTTGAATTTTTGAGTTCCCATGTTGCCCCGTTGTCTGTTGTTACAAACAGCTTGCATGTAACGTTATCAAGTTGCATGTCGTCAATATCAACGGAATAAACAAAGACTTCGCCCCAACCACCTGTAGTAGGTGTAACGGAGAAATTACCATACTCTGGTGGTGTATTGTTTAAGTATATCCAATCTTCGTGTAACGTTACGTTATTGTAGTAGTAATCTTTACTTGACTCTAACTTTATATCCCACCAACCACCCATGTGGAAGCTTGTGTTCCAACTACAATTATACCAACCTGCATAAGCACCTGTTTCATTATACACTGGTGTACAGTATTCCCAATCACCTTCAGGCGAACCAAGTTGTATTGTTACAGTAGTATTTGGTAGCGTTCCTTCTTCAGCAGAACAATCGCTTGAAACGTTCAACCTTATGAGCGTTATTTCTCCTACTGGTATTACATCTCCGTAACTTGGTTGTTGAATGTTATTTGTTAGTTGACCTGTTATCTCTATAGTAAAGCCATAATCTGGAATCGTATCTTTGTAGCATGTATCATCTTTTACTCCAGCTTTCCAGTTCTGTATACCAACACCGTAGCTACAGTTTGGATTAAAGTAGTATGAAAGTACGCTTTGATCATCTGTTGTGTTTGTTCCATCAAGCATATACGTAGCTAAGTTACCAGCTTCTGTTGTAACGAAGAATGCACCTTTAACGCCAGCTCCAACGTAAACATTTCTGTCCGTATCCTTTACCCTTACACTTAGCAGTTCTCTATCGTTCCCAGTCCTATTGACTTGCGTACCAGCACCAGCAACGTATTCTATGAGAACATCATCCTTATCTATCGTAAATACATTCTGGTATTCATCGTTGTAATTCCATACATCATAAACGTAAAACTTAAAGTCTCTAGCTCCAATGTTTTCGCAAGTAAATGTGTGGCCGCTAAATGAAACCTTTGTTGGTGATACTGCAGTAAGGATTGTTGAATTAACCATTTCCCATTGTCCAGTCAAGTTCAACCATAGACTTACATTTATTAAATCTCCATCTAAGTCTTGTACCCATGCCGAGAATGTCCACTTTTCACCCCAACCACCGTCTCCGCTTGCCTCTGCTGTTGGGTATTCAGGTACGTCAGGTGGTAATTTGATCTCGGGCTCAGTAGCAACATAGAATGAATTAACCTTAGTTACGTTAGTTCCGTTATAGTATTCCTTTGTAACTTCTATCGTAACGTCATGCCATCCCGTTGCCCAACTTGCTGTTGCTGATGCTGGAATTGTACAGTTATAGTAACCTGAACCTTCCTCATAAACATTTACACATTCATAGTTCTCACTTGGAATCCTAAACACAACTGTTGCCCCTTCTACTGGTCCACAATCATCCCATACGTATCCCTTCAGGACTATATCATCTATTCCTCTCCTGAATGGTTGACCATCTGGGTAGGTGACGTTTGCTGATAAGTGCTCAGTAACTACGATGTATGTAAAGTTAGTTGAGTTTGTATTCTTCCAAGCAGTCTCACCGACGTTTCCAGCTTTCCACCATTGTGGGCCTACTGTAAAGCTACAGTCAATTGGTATGGATATGTAGACATAGCCAGAGCCGTTAGAGAATACTGGTGTTGATTCCACAAAGGTCTGGCCATCCTTCGTGTAATAGAATCTACCTTGTATGTTGATTATGTAGTTGTTTGGATATGAATAATTCCTATCAACGTCCCAGAATCTCGTCTCTAAGTATAAGGTGTCACCTGAACTTCTATTGACAACGCTTCCGTTTCCAACAGAATGTTCTACGAAAACGTCATCTTTGTTCAAAGGTAACGATATGAAACCTGTATCTGCTATGTCATTCTTCGTTGGAATTAATTCATCGGTTGTGTTAAACTTGAAAGCTGACGTATGATTTGGTAAGTTCATATAATCTGTAGAGGAGAATAGATTCTGTTTGGAAATAATCACAGTAGAGTTTACTCCACTTAACTGCTGTGTTGAAACAACACTTAATCCAGTAGATTTGTTAACCCAAAGTCTTAATGTATTAACATCCAAATCCTCGTCAGTAAAGTTAACACTGAAAGTCCATATCTCACCCCAACCACCGTCTCCGCTTGAAACAGCTATAGGATTGTTTAACTCTGGTTTTGTTTCGATCCAGAATGCGTGATACTTTGTCGAAATCTCTGTATTAAAGTATTCCCTACTTGAATTCATTGTTACATTGTACCAGCGTGCTGGCATTACAGTTGGTGAAGAAGTGTTAAACGTACAGTTGTAGTAGCCAGTTCCTTCGTTTAATACTGGTGTACATTCAAACTCTTGACCTGACTCATGAACGGTAATAAACCTTACAGTCGAATCATTTATCAATACATTACACTCATCGGTTAAGTTAGCTCTTATCGTTATGTTTGAGCCACGTAAGTATTCTTCACCGTTTGGAGTTATTATCGTATTCACAAACCAACCAATTACGGTTACATTGGTTTCTGTCGTACTCACATCAACGTAGCATGAATCTTCAACCTTTGCGTACCATTTCTGAAGACCTACATCATAGCTACAGTCTGGAGCTAAGTAGTAGCTAGCGTTTCCATTTAACTCCGTTTTATTTACTAAGTCTAATTGATACGTTGAACCATCATGAGTTACATAAAAGCTTACGTTAACATTTTGTGCATAGCTGTTGTT
>Ga0116200_10000538_pt1 | contig 12606 bp, 11 predicted proteins | sample Mar14436cmmetaG_FD_94478 | JGI IMG/M metagenome (GOLD analysis project Ga0116200, IMG submission 94478) | Marine hydrothermal vent microbial communities from Guaymas Basin, Gulf of California to study Microbial Dark Matter (Phase II) - Marker... ... | reverse complement strand
CGGGAAAAATCTTTTTCTCCTGGTAGGACTTGAGACCAAATTTACTAGAATTCTGTTACACGAAGGAATTTTCTATGGTTGCATAGTGTTCTTCTGTTCGGGAATAATCCTTTTGCTATACGGATTTTACGTGAACAGGCTGGTAAAAAAACAGGCAGAGCTTGAGAAAAAGCTTAGAGCGTCGGAAGGACTGGCTACCATGGGAAAACTGGCGGCAATGCTATCTCACGAGGTACAAAACCCGTTGAATGCCATTAACATAGGACTGCAATATATGTCCGAGACGGGAAAAGTTAATCCGGATATAGTGCAGAGATTAAAAAGCGAGGTTACAAGGTTATCGGAATTGACAACCGAGTTGTTATCGTTGTCCAGAGGTTTCTCCATAAGTCCTAAAAAATTTGAAATAAACGATCTTTTGATGGAATTGCGATATAAATTTGTTGGCAGGGCGCAGGAGAAAAATGCGACCTTTAACGTTCTGGGACCTGAAGATCTGGCAGTTGTTGCAGATAGAAGATGGCTTATCAGGGCTCTTGAGAATCTTACCCAGAATGCATTTGACATGTTGCCTGAAGGTGGGAGCGTGATGGTGGAAGTGAGGAAAATAGCTTCGGAAGTTCAGTTTCAAGTAGCTGATACGGGACCGGGGATTGACAGAGAAACGAGGGAACGAATTTTCGAGCCGTTTTTTACCAGTAAAGAAAACGGACTTGGGCTGGGACTCTATATTGTTCAGAAAGTAGCTGAAGCACATGGTGGTAGGGTGTGGGTAAATAGCAGAGCTAGTGGGGGAACGGTATTTGTTTTGTCTATTCCCCTGGGAGGCGATACAAATGAGTAAGGCCAGGATCTTGATCGTAGAAGATGATGCTGACCAGAGAGAAATTCTTACTGAATACCTGAACTATCGTGGATATAAGGTCAAAAATGCGAGAAACCGCTCTGAAACTCTGTCGTTTCTGGAAAAAGAAAGTTTTGACATCGTGCTTCTCGACTGGAGACTCCCGGATGTTGAAGGTCAGAGCTTGCTCGAGGAAATAAAAGAAAAGTATCCTCTTCTTCAGGTGATTGTCATAACTGCGTACGGTAGTGTTGAGCGTGCTGTGGATGCCATGAAAAAGGGCGCTTATCATTATCTTACCAAGCCGATTAACCTCGAGGAGTTGTTACTGCTCATAGAACGCGCCCAAAGGGAACAAAATTTGAGAAGCGAGGTAAAAAGGCTCAAGGACAGGCTGGAAATATTAACCGTTCAGCACTCATCCAGTATTATTGCGGAAAGCCAGGCCATGAAAAAACTACTGGGACTGGCCGCAAAAGTGGCCGGTACTGATGCCACGGTGTTAATCCTGGGTGAATCAGGAACCGGGAAAGGAATGATTGCAAGCTTTATTCATGAGTTGAGCCCCAGAAAGGAAAAACCCTTTCTGGAGATAAATTGTGCCGCTATCCCTGAGGGATTGCTGGAAAGTGAATTGTTTGGATACGAGAAAGGGGCCTTTACCGGGGCAGTAAAAGCCAAACAAGGGCTCTTTGAAGCGGCCAACGGCGGAACTATATTTCTTGATGAAATAGGTGATCTCCCGCTGAGTTTGCAGGCGAAGCTACTCAGAGTACTTGAAGACAATACGTTCCACCGCATTGGAGGATTAAAGAAAATAGAAGTGGACGTGAGGGTCATAGCTGCCACAAATCATAACCTTGAGGAAATGGTTAAAGAAGGACGTTTCAGAGAAGACCTATTTTGGAGACTCAATGTAGTTCAGATGGTTGTTTCTCCGCTCCGCAAGAGGAAAGGTGACATTATACCACTGGCCAACTACTTTCTTGAAAAATATGCCTCCAAACACGGGAAGAAGATAACGGGTTTTAGTCGTGAAGCTATGGAGATGCTGCTGTCTTACCATTTCCCGGGAAACGTTAGAGAACTGGAAAATATTGTTGAAAGAGCAGTAATACTTAGTGAGGAAGACCTGATAACATCTGACGATTTGCCAATCTCGCCAAAAAAAGGTCAGGATGGAGAGCCAATGCCGGATTCATTTCAGGAATTAACACTTCCGGAAGCTGTGGCGCTTCTTGAGAAAAAACGTATCGAGAAAGCTCTTGAAGAAGCCAATGGTGTCAAACTCAGAGCCGCTTCTCTTCTAGGGATATCTGAAAGAGTGCTGAGATATAAGATCGATAAATACGGACTTGATGTTGATTGTCAAGACATTTGACACCCTTCCATAGCATGAGTGACAACTGATGCAAACGGACAACCTCCGAGCTAACATCTGGCCAGCTCTCCAAGGCTCCTTTGTTCTTTGTTTTTGTTTCCCCCTGCAGCGTCTTTTATTTTTGTTCTCTTTGTCTCCCTAGTGCTTTTGTTTTTTCCTTTAGCTCACTGGTTAATCCAGGTAAGCTTACGAATCTTATGGAGAGATTCTTGTATCTCTTAGAATAAGCTCTCTTGACATCCGCTGCAACCACGTAGAATGTTGCTTCCGGATAACGTCTGGAAAATGCGAGCACGTTTCTTGGTTCAAAGCTATCGGTCGACCATTTGCACTCTATGACCACCAGGGATAATCCACGAAAAATTAGCACAAAATCAACTTCATGGCCCACTTTGTCTCTCCAGTAGTGTACTTGCCGTAACTGAAACCACGCGTGTATTTCGTTCAAAAGAAGGTGTTCCCAGAGAAGCCCCAAGTCATCAACTCGTAAATCACCGAGCCCTCAGCAATAGCATACAAATCCCGCATCGAAGGCATACACCTTAGGTGCCGAGACAATCTCTGAAGGACGGTAACTACTAAAAGGCCTTATTACATGGGCAATATGCGCTGACTGCAATATTTCGAGGTAGTTAGAAATCGAGGTCCTGATCTGAAAAGTTCTTGAATATCTTTAGCCCAAAACGCGTTCATCCATTCCTGGAAGTCACGTTCTGGATATTCTTCTGAGAGAAAAAAAGAGAGCATCTCTAAATTTTGCAGATGTGCCCAAACTCGAAGAGCCTGTCGCCAGAATCTTAGTATTTGGGAATTTGCCAAGCTTCCTCAATTTTTTCTATCCAAAATTCTCTTCTTCCTATTTCTGAAACCATACGCAAGCAAAATTGCATATGGTGGCACTAAATGCAAAAATGTTTATATATGTTGTGTCTTCCCCTTGACAAAACCAAAAACCCGATTCAGAATTAATAGCCTCCTCTCATTTCAGGGGGAAGAGAATATACAGTGAAATGACATAGTTGCGTGGAGGGGATTCTTAGATGTCAAAACTTATTTGTTACTGTTGGAATTCCACAGACGAAGATATAAGAAAGGATGTTTTTGAGCATAATGGTAAGTCAACAATAATGGAAAAGATTAAAGCTGAGAAAAAAGCAGGAAATTGTCAGTGTGAAATAAAAAATCCTAAAGGCAAATGATGCTTGGCTGATGTCCGCCGGGTGGTGGACGAAACTACTAGAGAAATGACCAGTCTACAGACTAAATGATATCTTCCTCTTCTCTAGGACAAATTAACCAAAATCTGGACAAATCCCGCTTGATGAACTACCGGCCACTATGCGGCTAGCACGAACATAGAGGCGATTTGGTGCTTCAGAAAGCGGGCTAACTCGCGGCATCTACGAGGTCATGGATCAGCCTTTGGCGTGAATGGAGAATGCGCTGCCAGGGTTTTTTGTTCACATCTTTGAGCACATGTTTTCTATACACAATTACGATACAAACGTCACTTATATTTGCCTATCATCTCCGCCCTAAAAACAAAGCCTTCCCGGCGAATTATTGGGGACACCCAATATAGTCCTATTATGCCTGGGAATTTCGCCTTCTATCAAATAGATGACTTCCTCCGCCACGTTAGTGGCATGGTCAGCAATTCGCTCCAGATGTCTGGAGACTAATAATAAATCAAGGAAAACTCCGGCCCTTGACGGATTTTGTTCGACTGCCTTTTTTACCTGGAGATAGTTGCTGTTGTTAATTACATCGACATCGTCATCCAACAAACAGACTTTATATGCCAGGTCAGAATCAAGATTAACCAGCGCATCCAGACTCATTTTCAGCATTTCCCTAGCTTTCTTTCCCATGTTCGCAAAGGAAATGGGGAGCCTATCGAAAGACTCCTTGGAAATTGCAATCACCCGTTCGGCAATATTCACCGCTTCATCCGCAACCCTTTCAAGGTCACTGTTTATCTTGATCACCGCCGTAAGAAACCTCAAATCCACTGCAACTGGTTGATGTAGCGCAATTATTTTCAAACACTCTTCCTCAATTTCTACTTCTTTTTCGTCTATCAAGCGGTCACCGTCAATAATCTTCTTGGCAATCTCAGTATCCAAATTTTCCAGTGAATCCATAACATCCCGGACACTCACTTCAACCATTCCCCCGAGAAGAAGGATCTCTCTTTTCAGCTTGGTTAACTCGTTCTGCAGATGTATCGTCATAGCTCTTCCAGTCCCTCTTTCAATTAACCAAATCTTCCCGTTATGTAATCCGAAGTTTGTTTCAGTTTGGGACGGGTAAATATGGTTTCCGTTTTGTCTACTTCAATTAGTTTACCCATGTAAAGAAATGCCGTGTAATCAGAAACTCTCGCCGCTTGCTGCATGTTATGTGTCACAATGATAATTGTGTAATCTTTTTTAAGTTCATGTATGAGTTCTTCAATCTTTTGCGTAGCTATAGGATCCAGCGCCGAAGCAGGTTCATCCATAAGTAACACTTCTGGTTGAACTGCCAGCGCCCGGGCAATGCAAAGCCTTTGCTGCTGCCCCCCTGATAACCCCAGAGCCGACTTATTGAGCCTGTCTTTTACCTCGTCCCACAGCGCAGCCTTAATGAGGCTTATCTGAACTCTTTCCTCCACCGATGTTTTGTCCTTGATTCCGCTTATGAGAAGCCCATAAGCCACATTTGCAAATATACTTTTCGGAAACGGATTGGGCTTCTGAAACACCATTCCTACTCTTTTTCGCAAAGACACGACGTCAACATCAGTGCCATAAATGTCTGTGTCTTCTAGAAAGACTCTTCCCTCAATACGCACCCCTGGAATCAGATCGTTCATCCTGTTAAAGCACCTTAACAAAGAGCTCTTTCCGCAACCAGAGGGTCCAATGAGAGCAGTGACATGGTTCTCGTAAAACTTCATGGATATCGAATGGAGTGCCTGGACATTATGATAGTAAAGGTTCAGGTTATCCACAGAGAGTTTCACCTTCTTACCAGAGTTCCCGTAGATTGTATTAATTTCCTCTGCCTCATTACCGATCATAGCTAGATTTGTCATGACAACATCACTTGTTACCTCATATTCCTTTTTTGTATTCTTGCGCGGAAACATATGGCAAAAAGGTTCAGTCCCAGCACGAGAACTATCAGTACAAGCGCAGTACCATATTGCAGATGACGCGTCTTTTCTATCTCGGTACCGGCAGTAGCAAGGACGTAAACATGATACGGAAGCGCCATAATTTCATCAAACACGGATTTCGGAAGACTAGGCGTGTAAAAGACAGCGGCGGTGAACATTATTGGTGCCGTTTCTCCGGCTACCCTACTTAAAGCCAAGATTGCACCTGTTAAAATCGATGGAAGCGCTGCGGGAATTACCACTTTGTAAGTGGTTTGCCACTTTGTCGCACCGAGGGCAAGGGACGCTTCACGGTAAGTATCTGGTACCGATCGAAGCGCCTCTTCAGTGGAAGCAATAACCAGCGGCAAACTCATCGCTGCAAGGGTAAAGCAACCGGCTATTAAGCTTACCCCCATATGCATCACCACCACAAAAAAGGCCAGCCCGAATAAACCGAATATCACGGAAGGCACTCCTGCCAGATTGTTTATGCCCAACCTGATAATGTTCACTATTGTACCAGGCTTTGCATATTCGTTCAGGTAGATCGCTGAGAGAATACCCAGCGGTAGGGCAATTATCATGCTTCCGATACCCAGTAATACCGTTCCGGTTATGCATGGCAGTATTCCACCTTTAGTCATCGAATCGGTGGGCATAGAGGTAAGAAACGTCCAGTTGATGGCCTGCCATCCGTTTACAATAAGAAAATACAGGACGATAAAAAGGGAAATGCCATTAATGAGCACCGCAGTTTTGAAGAAAAAGAAAGCAACCTTTTGCTTCATCATTCTCTTTCTCAATGTTTTGTCTGCTTTCTTCGACTCAGTGTCGAATCTTCCAAGACCTCTAATTCGTCCCATGGAAAGTTCTGCCATATTTTCACTCACCTTCCGTTTACAAAGTTGCCGCACCAACCTGCCGGTAACGTTTTGAAATTCTATCCGCAATAAAATTGAACACGAATGTCATGAGAAACAAAACTATTCCGATTGCAAAAAGAGCATGGTAATGGTTACTTCCGTATGGTGCTTCTGCCATTTCTGCTGCAATACTCGCGGGCATGGGCCTGACCGGATCAAAAATAGAAGACGGGATAAGAGCAGCACCTCCGGCGACCATTAACACCACCATGGTTTCCCCAATGGCCCTCGACATACCAAGAATCACGGCAGTGGAAATACCGGAGATAGAAGCAGGAAGAGTTACTCTTATTATTGTTTCCCAGTGCGTTGCCCCAAGTGCAAGGGAAGCTTCTTTGAGTTCCTTCGGCACAGCATATATGGCATCCTCAGAAAGACTGCAAATAGTGGGAACTGACATGAAAGACAGCATTAAAGCTGCGTTAAAAAGGTTGAGTCCCGTGGGTATATTGAATGTGTTCTGAAGAAATGGTGCAACCACCACCATCCCGAAAAAACCGATAACCACCGATGGAAAGGCGGCAATGAGTTCAACCAGCGGTTTGACAACCTGCCTGACAGAAGGGGATGCGCATTCGGCAAGATAGATAGCTGTCAAAAGCCCCAGTGGTACCGCTATAATTGTGGCAAGCGCTGTTACGTCCACCGAAGCCATTATAAGCGGGAAGATCCCGAAATCTGGAGGATCACTGGTCGGGTACCAGTAGTGACCAAAAACAAAATCCTTGATACTTACTTCTTTGAAGATCGGAACACCTTCTTTAAAAAGAAAAATACTGATCGCAAAAAGAATAATAATTGACGAAAAGGCCACGATAAATAGAACGCCGTGGATAACCTTTTCCTTTCTTTTGCTTCTTGAACTGGTTATCAATATATCTTCTCTTGATTTCCTGGATCCGCTAAACATTGTAATGGGTGCCCTGAGGAAAAGCGGCAAAGCAGCCGCTGCTTTATATTAAACCCCGGTTGTTTCGTCTGGGAGTATAATGAAGTCTTTTAGTAAAGCGGTACAAAGCCTACTTCTTTAACAAGCACCTGTCCCTTATGAGGATGAAGCACATAATTGATAAACGCTTTACAGTCGCCCTTGGGCCATCCGTTGGTAAACATAAAAAGTGGCCGGCTAATTGGGTATGTACCGTTTAAAGTAGTTTCTACCGATCCAAGTACGCCATTTACTTTGAGCGCCTTAATGTCTTTGTTTAGATATCCTAGACCTACATACCCGATTGCGTTCTTGTTTTTTGCAACCGCCTGCGCCACGGCTCCGTTTGAAGCCTGCAAAAGCGCTCCAGGGTAAACACGAGCGTTTTTCATTACCTTTTTTTCCCACACCTCATACGTTCCCGATGAAGTATCTCTTGAAATCACCACTATCTTTGCGTCGGGGCCACCAAGCTCTTTCCAGTTCTTGATCTTCCCTTCGTAGAGTGCCCTTAGTTGGTCGATAGTAATTTCGTTCACCGGATTACTGGGGTGAACAACAGGTATAATGGAATCATAGGCAACAGCGAAGGGAACAGGATAAATACCTTTTTCCACCGCAAGCTTAACTTCTTTGGGTTTAATAAATCGGGAACTGTCTGCAATGTCCGTCATTCCGTCAATCAAGGCTTTGAGGCCATTACCGGAACCACCACCGGAGATGGAGATTCTGACTTCGGGATGCTCTTTCATGAAGGCTTCGGCGACTTTCTGAGCTAGAGGTAAAACAGTGGTACTCCCTTTAATAACAAGAGTACCCGCCTGGCAATTTACACTCATAAGCAACGTCAGCATTAGAAGAACTGTACCCATCTTAATTAGTCTTTTCATTTTCAGGCTCCTTTCCTTTCTCGTGTTCTTTGATGTTTGAATATTCCAGATTTTTTCTAAAAATAGCGATAGAATGTTAGGATTGTATTAGGGAAAAATAAGGACAGTGTTAAAAATTGACCTACTTTATGCAATCCTCGTCTTTTCCTTGATCTAGTGGGGACGTAGCTAGGCTTCGCTTCTAATTCGGTGTTCTAAGTAGCCAATGGAGGTCGGACTAATCAAAGAGACAAGCTGCGAAGCAGGATGCAGATTTATATGAAAGTCTCCTATTCTGCCAAGGCTATCTTGAGCCAGGAGCTTTCATTGTTCGTTGTTGCTGGACACATTGAGTCCAGCAATGCTGGTTAGTTAGGAATAGATATTGAAAAAATGCTTCCTTTACCCGGAGTACTTTCAACACTCACTTTTCCGCCATGCAAACAAACAGCATGCTTGACAATGGCAAGCCCCAGGCCGGTTCCTCCCATTTCCCGGCTTCTGCTTTTGTCAACACGGTAGAATCGTTCAAACACCCTAGGTAGGTGTTCCGCCGGTATTCCACAGCCATGATCGATGACTCTTATTACAACCATATCTTTTTCCTCTTCTGCCTGCACCAATACCTTCCTTCCGGCACCACTGTACTTGATTGCATTGTCTATTAGATTTATTATTGCCTGTTCCAGAAAATGGGGGTTCCCTCTGACAAAAATATCCTCATTACAAGATACAATTATTTCTACCTGCTTGTTTCCGGCCGCAATACTACAGGCCTCTTTTGCCATTTCTAATAAGTTCGACACGTTAAGCTTTTCAAACTCAACAGTATACCGATCCGAACTCTGCTCAAGCCTTGCAAGTATCAACAGGTCTTCCACAATTCTGTTTATGCGGCGGGTATTTTCAAGTATTATCTCCATGAATCGCTTGCAGTCCCGGTTATCAGCCGTAGCCAGCAAATCAATCAATGTCTCCACAGCCCCTCTGATAGCCGTGATAGGCGTTTTTAATTCGTGAGAGACATTTGCGACAAAGTCCCTTCTTACTTTTTCAATTTGTTTCAGTTTGGTTATATCATTAAAAACAAGAAGTACGCCTACTACGATATCTTCACGGAAACTCTTTAGCGGTGTGCCGTGCACAAGTAGGTAGATTTCATCATTCCCAGGAAACTCTATCTCCTCATACACTGTTTCCTTGCAGATGGTTACATCCTGCACGAGATTTTGTATGTGCGGGTGCCTTGTTAGTTCTTCAAAAGGTCTACCGGGTGCCGCCAGCTTATCAACTTTGAAAAGTTGAGCAGCCGAATCATTTATAAACACGATCCTTTTTTCAAGATCTAGTGCTACTACTCCTTCATACATGCTGGATAACACAGTGTCTAATTCATTACGTTGCTGTGCCAGATCAGAAATACGCATGTCTAGCTCTCTTGCCATTCTATTCATCGTATCGGCAAGGAGATGAAACTCGTATGAAGCATGCGGAGGAAGAGATATTCGGTGTTCGAGATTTCCACCAGTAAAACATTCCGCTCCTTTGGTGAGGTCCTTCACTGGTCTACTGAGTCTCCTTGAAACAACAAAACTCAGTGGTGCTGAAAACAATATGACACAGAAACAGCCCCAGATAATTTTCAGTCTAATAGAAGCGAGAGCTTCTTCGATGGCGCTCAGAGGTTTGGATGCCCGTATAACGGCTATAATCCTGTTTTCTTTTTTGAGGGGTATTGCCACGTACATCATTCTTGTCTTGAGTGTATGGCTGTATCTTATAGAAGATCCTGTAAGTCCCTTGCAAGCAACCTTTATTTCGGGTCTTGTAGCGTGATTATCCATGAGTGCAGGATCTTTCTCAGAATCACCGATCACTTTACCCGAGGGCAAGATAACAGTTATGCGGGTTGAGACAAGTGCCCCAAGATTTTTGCAAAGTGCATCTATCTTTTTCTCATCTGACAGCTCAGGTAGGGATCGTACATGCACACGGATTAGTTGAGCTCTGGCTATGAGGTCTTCTTCGACCTGATCAAAGTAAAACTGTTGAAACACACTCGAAAGGTACCATCCAGTACCCGCCAGACACAGGGTCATGATCAGTAAGTAGGAGGGATAAAGTTGCCAGAACAGGCTTGTTCTTTTCATTGCTTAATCTCTAAGTCTATAACCGACACCGCGAACTGTTTCTACATATTTGCCGGCCGTACCAAGTTTCTTACGCAATCCGGCAATCTGCACATCCACAGCTCTTTCGGTAACCGAGTATTCCTCCCCATGCACCGCATCCACTATCTGGTATCGGGTAAAGACCCTTCCGGGTTGACTGGCAAGTAAATGCAAGATCTTAAATTCACTGAGGGTAAGCCGAACAGGACTCCCCTCTACTAATACTTCATGCCTAACAGGATCAATACTCAGTCCGTGTATGTTTACTGCTTTATCCTTAGATGTCTCTGTTTTTTCCTTCCTTCTTAGCACAGCTTTTATTCTTGCAATAAGTACCTTAGGGCTGAAAGGCTTCGTTATATAGTCGTCCGCTCCAAGTTCAAGCCCGAGAACGATATCTGTCTCTTCCGTTTTTGCTGTTAGCATTATTATTGGAATATCCTCTGTTTTCCTGTCAGCCTTTAGAAATCTGCATATATCAAGCCCGTCCATTTCGGGGAGCATTAAATCTAGCACTATGAGATCGGGCAGTTCAGTTTGAGCAACTCGAAGTCCATCCAACCCATTCCGAGCACACCTAACCTTATATCCTTCCCTAGCAAGGTTGTACCTCACCACCTCAAGTATGTCCTTCTCGTCTTCTATTACAAGTATCCGTTTTCCCAGCATTGCACTCATCTCACAGATTCTTGATCATATCCTCAGCGTCTATTGTCGCTCTTACCAGTGACGCTTTAACTCTCTTTGTGGTCACCTTGACCTTTTCCACACTGTTACTATGAACTACAGGCCACTATGCAGCTGTTGCGAGCATAGTGGCGGTTTCGTAGTTCAGAGAGACGGTTAACAGGATTTTGTTTAACCTTAGCTTTGGTTCTCTAAGAGCCACCGCCACAGAGGTATTACTTCAAGAGTTTTCTTTCCTACCTTTATCTCCTCTGTTGTATCTGCCGTAAGAAGAAAGGCTTTATTGATTTTCAGGGTTTCCATGGTAGTTATTAATCCCCTTACTTCCCTTGTCTTTGTCTCGTGCGCAGAAAAATCGTAACACACATTTAGGAGAAGAGGAGGGCTAGCGTTTTCTATGAAGAAGTCTACCTCTTGACGTCTCTTGAAATAGGTAACTCTAGCAAATCTCCTTCTGAGGTGCATGAAAGTGATATTCTCGTAAACCCTCCTAGTATCCTCCCTGGTGTCCAGCACCTTCTTTACGGCATGGTCTATCACATAGACTTTTTTGGGGTTTCGCCACTCCTTACGCAGGGAAGATGTCCACACAGGGATAAAAAAAGGGCAAAAGCCTCTTCCATGAAGCTTATGTAATTGTAGACTGTATTTTTTGATATCTTCAGACCCTGTGACTTAAGATCGTTGAAGAGTTTCCCGGGGCTCACCAAGTTTGCCATGTTCCTTATGAGATAATGCATGAGGTACCTGATAACAAAGAGGTTAGTCACTTTATATCTTTCTACAATATCCTTGTAAATGATCATATCCAGATATTCCTTCAGGGTCCGAAAAAGCAGGTCTTCTTCGTAGTTCACAACCTCGGGAAACCCTCCCCTTTCTACATATTCGGCAAAGACGTGCTTCACCTCCGATTCAGAGCGAGGAGAATAAGGGACGTACTCCACGCCCTTGAAAGTGAGAAATTCACTAAAGGAAAGGGGGAAGAGTTCGTACGTTAAGGTCCTTCCTCTGAGGGCTGTAGCTATCTCTTTGCCCAAGAGCCGGGATGAGGAACCGGTGATGCATATCTGACAGTTCTCCGTGTCCTGAAGGCGCCTGATAAAAGTTTCCCAATGAGGCACGTTTTGGATCTCGTCGAAAAGGAAGTGAACCTGTTCTTCCCTCTTATGAGGAAACAGCTCATAATAAGCTTGGACCAAATGGTCCATATCGCCAAGTTCAAGTGGAAAAAGCCTGTCGTCTTCAAAGTTGACATAGACTATGTTCTCCCTAGGGATACTCTCTCTGAGCTGCCGAGCCAAAAGGTAGAGGAGACACGTTTTACCCGTTCTCCTCATACCCACTATGGATATAACCTTATCGGGAGCCAATGGAAGAGAAAAATCTCTTTCCTTTACTTGGGAGAGGTCCTTCTCCATGAATTGCCTAACAAGCAGTTTGAATATATCTTTCCTCATTATTCCCCCTAGATGGGGATAATATATTCTTATTTATTCCCTATGTAAAGGGAATAAAGTGTCATGGAACACATAACAACGCCTCGAAAACGAAGGGAGACTCAGGCCACCTTAAGTTTTCTCAAATTTTTCCCATCAAATACTTGTTTTGCCTTCCACAGGTCATATTAACTGAAGTCGCAGCCATCCTTCTGGCGT
>Ga0116200_10000537_pt1 | contig 12627 bp, 16 predicted proteins | sample Mar14436cmmetaG_FD_94478 | JGI IMG/M metagenome (GOLD analysis project Ga0116200, IMG submission 94478) | Marine hydrothermal vent microbial communities from Guaymas Basin, Gulf of California to study Microbial Dark Matter (Phase II) - Marker... ... | reverse complement strand
GAACTTACACCGATTCAGAAAGAGGTTTTAACAGCGCTTATAGGGATTTATCACAAGAAGGGCGCCGCTGTTAAAGGAGAAGAAATTGCAGAGTTGATCGACCGTAACCCTGGCACAATCAGGAACCAGATGCAATCACTCAAGGTTCTGGGCCTGGTTGAGGGAATGCCAGGCCCTAAGGGTGGATATAAAGCTACGGGGAAGGCTTATGAGATATTATCTGTTGATACGACAGAGGGTAAGGTGCATATCCCTGTCAAGCTCAATGGTGAGCTTGTAGAGGGGGTTACGGTCGAGGAGGTTCATCTCAAGACGCTGCGAAATCCTGTTACATGCCACTCCTCCCTCCGGATGATAGGAAACATCCGCATCTTCAAAGAGGGTGATCTCGTCGAGATAGGCCCAACACCTGTGAACAAACTCATAATATACGGAAGGGTAATTGGAAGAGATGACTCAGAGAACATGCTCTTGATTGAGATAGAGAAGATGATCACGCTCCCGATGATGCCCATAGGGGAGTATGTGACCTCAAAGCTCGTCTTCATCCCTCCTAATGCATCAATCCAGGAGGCTGCACGTATACTGGTTGAGAGTGGTGTTCAGCGCGCACTTGTAATGAACAGGGACAGGATAGAAGGTATCATCTCATTCAAGGACATAGGAAGGGCGGTTGCATCAGGGAAGCTTCACACCAGGGTGAAGGATCTCGCAAAGAAAGAGGTCATCTCGATCGAGAGTGAAGAGTCGATCTACGAGGCTGCAAAGCTTGTGGATAAGTATAACATCGGGTCTGTGCTTGTCACGGAGAAAGGTGTACCTAAGGGGATTGTGAGCAGGGCGGATGTCCTGAAAGAGTTTGCGGTTTATTCCCGTGCTTGATCTGAGTCTCTCCTCAAGAGGCGCTCTGTGACCTCTACAAGGGGATGCTTTGCGTAATCCAGTATGGTTATATCGTCAAGCCGTTTGATCCCCTTCTTTTCAGCGGTCTCCTCAAGCCCGAGCTTGATGTCCTTCTTCATCACCAGAATATAAGCATCGAGCTCTTTGATTCCGAGCTGTTTTGCTGCAACCGCTCTGTGGTGTCCATCCACAAGAATTGCCTTATTTGGCTTCTGGATAACAATTATTGGTTCGTTCAGTCCTTTTTTCAGCTCATATCCCCTTCCTTCAAGCTCATCTGCATAAACCTTCGACTGGGTCGGGACGAGATCCTCCACCCTGACAAGACCACGCTTAAGCTCCAGCTTTATCCCATGAATCGCCTCGATCATCTTCCTGATCTTTGAGACCTTTTCGGGGTGGGCGCGCTCGATGTGTGACCTTATAACATCTGTATTTGTGATAATTCCAACCATCTTCCCCTCATCATCGACCACCGGGAGCTTTGACTTCCCGGATCTGAAGAGAACCCTTGCAGCATCGTCAAGACCCATAGATGGGTGTGCAACGAGGAGGCTTTTTGTCATCACCTCTCCAACAGAGTGGTTGGTATCATGCATGATGAGGTCGTGAGAGGAGATGTAGCCCACGAGGTTTCCATTCTCAATCACAGGAAAACCATCATGATGTGTGGCCCTGATCAGCTTGATGACGTCGCTTATCGGTTGATCAGGATGTACCGCAATCACATCCGTGGTCATGTAATCCTTGACCTTCAGCTGGCTTCTATCATCCGACGTCATCCCACTTCCCCTTCTTCATACCTATAAATGACGGTGGATATATTAAGTTAGAGGGTATTAGATTTATGAGATGAAAATCGTTGTCATGGGTGCAGGTGCGATAGGAAGTCTCTTTGGGGGGCTTCTTGCGTTAAGAGGGGAGGATGTTCTGCTTGTCGGAAGGAGATCCCATGTAGATGCGATAAACTCAAGAGGATTGAAGATAAGTGGTATGACAGATGCCATCGTCCATCTAAGGGCATCTACTCACCCAGAAGAGGGGGATCTTATTCTTTTCACGGTAAAATCCTACGATACAGAGAAAGCAGCCTCAAACTTGATTATAAATGACGATACGATAGTTTTAAGCCTCCAGAACGGTCTTGGGAATGAGGAGAAAATAGCAGAGGTTGTGGGGAGGGAGCATGTCATCGGAGGGGTCACATCATACGGTGCACTCTTTCTTGAGCCGGGCCATGTGAGCCACACAGGTATAGGTGAAACCGTAATCGGAGAGCTTGATGGTTCGATCACAGATAGGGTTTCCCGGCTCTCAGACCTCCTGAATAAGGCAGGAATCATGACGAGTGTGACAGACTCAATAAAAAGGAAGATCTGGGAGAAGCTCGTTGTGAATGTGGGGATAAATGCCATAACTGCGATCACAGGGGTTAAGAATGGAAAACTTCTTGAAATACCACAGTTGAGGGAGCTTATGAGATATGCGAGCCTTGAAGCTGTTGAAGTTGGGAGAAAGCAGGGGATTGACCTGGGTTATGATCTCATTGATAGAGTGGAGGAGGTTGCAAGAAGAACAGCTGAAAACCGTTCATCGATGCTCCAGGATATATCAAGAGGTAAGAAGACTGAGATAGATGCGATAAATGGGATGATTGTGAGATTAGGGGAAGAAGTGGGGGTCGATACACCTGTAAATCGTATTCTCACGCTTCTGGTGAGGGGGATTGAGAAGAGTGAAGCGTTTAGACGATAAGAATCTAAGGTTTATCTTATTTTACCTTCTTGTGATTGTGGGCCTCACCCTCTCATATGCAGCGATATTCGTTGAGCTGATGAAGATCATTGAGGGGAGGAGGGTCAGCTTCACAACAGCCATCTACTGGGTGATCCAGACGATGACGACCGTTGGGTATGGGGATATTGAGCTTACAACAGATTTTCTTCGAGCGTTCTCGATTGTCGTCCAGCTCACGGGCATTTTAATGCTTTTCGGCATGTTCATCCCCTTCGTCATAGTCCCAATGGTAGAAGAGCGGCTAAAGAACCTCATCGAGGATTTTCCAAGGGTGGCCCCGGAGGAATTGAAGGATCATATCATAATCTGCGGTTATAACCCGATGGTGGCATCCCTGATAACCGAGCTTCAATCAGAAAAGCATCCGTTCATCGTGGTGGACCCCATCAGGGAGAGTATCGAGTATCTGGTAAGTCATAAGATACCGTGTATCTTGGGCGATCCAACCAAGCGCGAGGTTCTGATCGACGCACGGATTGAGCATGCGAGAAAGCTTCTCGCGAATATGGATGATGAGACGAACGCATCGATTGTACTCCTTGCATCATCCTTCCCAAATATTGAGATAATCGCGATCGTGGAGGATGTGAAGAACTCGAAGTATCTCGCATACGCAGGTGCTGATCGGGTGATATCACCAAAGCAGATCTACGGGACACAGATGGGGATGAGGGCAACAGGACCACTCGTGAATGAGGTCCTTGAGTCTGTTGAGTTCTTCAAGAACCTCAGGATCGTTGAGCTTCCGATATTCCCCGGGAGTATGCTGATCGGCAAGAGCCTGAGGGAGGCTGAGGTCAGGTTCAGGACCGGGGTGCATGTTGTCGGGATCTGGAATAGAGGGGAGCTCACACTTGGCCCGTCTGCAGATGAGATTATCCAGGAGAACTCGGTCCTCCTCTGTGTGGGTACGATGGAGCAGCTATCAAGGCTCAGAGCGCTCACAACAGGAGGGTTCAAGAAGTGATGAAGGATCACTATGTCGTGATCGGGTACGGTGATGTTGGTAGGGCGGTTGTGGAGGTTATAAGGGGTAAAACAGAGCTTGTGATCGTAGACAGGGACGAAGAAAAGCTCAAAAAGGCAAGATTACCTCATATCGTCGGAGATGGGGTTGAGGAGGAGACACTGGATCTTGCAGGGGTAAGGAATGCAAGAATGGTCATAATACTCCTGGAGAAGGATACGGATACCATCTTCGCAACGCTTCTTGTCCGAAGCATGAACCCACACGCCGTGATCTTAGCACGCGCAAACACGGTCGAGGGTATCGAGCAGATATACCGTGCAGGTGCAGACTTTGTTGCAGCACTCCCGATCGTGGCAGGGCAGATGCTTGCAAAGCTTGTGACAGGTGCAGATACACTGGAGGATGTTGTGAAGCTCTGTGAGGGGATTGAGATCCTGAAGCATACTGTCGGGGATGGCTCACCGATGGTTGGAAAGAGCCTTGTTGATCTTGACATCCGTTTCAAGACCGGTTGCACGGTCATCGGGATAAAGCGGGGGGAGGACGTGATTGTGGAGATAGAGCCATCCACAAGGATTGAAGCAGGGGATGTTCTCGCGGTAATAGGAGATGAGGAGCAGGTAGAGCGGTTTAAAGAGATGTTTGGGGACTTGAGGGGGTCCTGATAGTGGAGACAACCATATTTATCAGGGATATACTCATTATCTTCACGCTCTCAATTCTCATCCTCTTTCTGTTCCACAAGATACGTCTGCCACCGATCGTTGGCCTCCTGCTTACAGGCATTCTGGCAGGGCCACACGGATTGAGCCTGATTGAGATTGTGCAAGAGGTTGAGGTGATGGCAGAGCTTGGGGTGGTCCTGCTTCTCTTCACCATCGGTATCGAGTTCTCGCTGAAGAACCTCTCGCGGATCAGACGGATGTTCTTGATTGGTGGATCGCTCCAGGTCTTACTGACCATAGGTTGCGTAACGCTCGTTGCAGAGGTGATGGGGTTATCCGCCGGTAAATCTGTCTTCATAGGGTTTGTCATATCACTCAGCAGCACAGCCATCGTGATGAAGCTCCTTCAGGAGAGAAGTGAAATCGATAGCCCGCACGGACAGGCATCGATGGGGATCCTCCTCTTCCAGGATCTTATCATCGTTCCGATGATGTTATTAACACCCCTGCTTGCTGGAAGTTCAGGTACGCTCAATCATTCGCTCCTCCCTCTCATCGCCAAAGGGATTGTGATAATATCCCTTGTTCTCTTCGCCGCAAGATGGCTCGTGCCCCACCTGCTCCATCAGGTTGCAAGGACACGGAGTAAAGAGCTCTTCATTCTCAGCGTGGTTGTAATATGCCTTGCGATTGCACACCTTACATCCAGTATGGGCCTATCCCTTGCACTTGGTGCATTTTTGGCAGGCCTTATCATATCTGAGTCTGAATACAGTCAAGAGGCGCTCGATAAAATTACCCCCTTTAAAGATCTCTTCGCAAGCCTCTTCTTCATCTCTATCGGGATGCTTCTTGATACCGGCTTTCTTATAGATCACCTGGTGCTCATTCTGCTCGTAACTTTTGGGATTTTAGGGGTAAAATCCATGCTTGCCGGTTTTTCAACGGTTATACTAGGCCTTCCGATGAGATATGCAATCCTCACAGCCATCGCGCTCAGCCAGGTGGGAGAGTTCTCGTTCATCCTCTCTCACACCGGCGCTCAGTATGGTTTGCTCAGCCAGAATGAATACCAGGCTCTTCTCGCAGGCTCTATATTGACGATGGCGGTAACACCCTTCATGATGGAGATAGCACCATCTCTTACAATCCTTGCATCACATTTACCTATCCCGGAACGGCTGCTCACAGGCAGCTATCTCAGAGATGTGGATAAAGCAAAGGGCATGAGGGATCATCTCATCATCATCGGGTTCGGTCTCAATGGGAGAAATCTTGCGAGGGTTGCATCGGCTGTAAAGATCCCTTATGTCATAATAGAGGCAAATCCAGAGACCGTGAGACTTGAGAAAGAAAAGGGTGAACCGATCTTTTATGGAGATGCAACCAGAGTGGGGGCCCTCAAAGATGCAGGGATTGAGGAGGCAAGAGTCCTTGTTGTTGCGATCTCAGACCCGATTGCAACCCGTAGAATAACAGAGCTTGCAAGGAAGCTCAACTCGAATCTTCACATAATCGTGAGAACCCGCTACCTTCAGGAGATGGAACATCTGCTCGAGCTTGGGGCAGATGAGGTCATCCCGGAGGAGTTTGAAACATCTGTGGAGATCTTTGTGAGGGTGTTATCAAGGTATCTCGTACCACGGGATGAGATTGAAAGGTATGTCACCGAGATCCGGCGAGGAAACTATGAAATGCTTCGAAGCATGCATAAAAAACCCATATCCCCCTCTGAGATTGAGATTCATCTCTCAGATCTTGAGATAGGTACGTTCAGGGTTAAGAAGGGCTCATCTGTAGTTGGAAAGACGCTCTCAGAGATCGGGTTTAGGCAGAGGTATGGCATCACCGTACTTGCTATAATCAGGGGAGATGCAAGACTTCCAAATCCGGATGGGAGTGTGAAACTCCTTGAAGGGGATATGATCATCGCACTCGGGAGGCCTGATGAGATTCTTCTGCTCTCTGACCTCTTTCGAGAGGGAGATTTAAAGAATCCTTAAATACAGGGGAATCGGATTAAATTAATGATGGGAAAGAGGATAATAGTGGGTGGTGGAAGGATTGGGAGAGAGGTGGCGATGCAGTTTCCCGGCTCGATCATCATCGAGGCAGATCCATCTGCAGCCGAGAGATCCTCAAGAATTCATGACACCAGGGTAGTTATCGGGGACGGTGGAGATGAGAAACTCCTTCTGGATGTGGGGCTTGATGAGGCTGAGGCTTTTATATCACTCACCGATGATGATGAGGTCAACTATCGATCTGCCACCATCGCGAAGCGGTATGGAGTTCCAAAGATCGTGGTGAGGGTAGAGGATCCAGAGCACGAGGAGCGGTTTCGAAGGCTTGGTGTTGAGACAGTTACGTTTCCTGCAAAGATGATTGCAAACTACATCGGGGACCTGCTACGGTCTGATGGGCTGGATAGTAATTCCATACCTTTTGGAAAGATACTCGTCCCACTGATCGGTAAAGTCAGGGCTGAAAAGGCTTTTAAGGAAGCTTTACTCATCGCATCAGCCTCAAATGGGAAGACGGTAGTAGAGGTGATCTCTTCTGATATCATGGAGCTAAGAAAGAAGGAGGCTATGGCCAGAGAGGTAGGCGTACCGTTATTTAACCATCTACTTGAGGAGGGGAAGCTGATAGAGATGCTTAAAAGCCACCTCCACGAGGCGGATTGTATAATAATAGACGATGAAAAGATTGCACTCATCGATAGACTCCTCCATAGAAACGTCATCTTACAGCTGATGAGATCGGTTTCATGTCCGGTTCTTGTGGCAAGAACCTGCAATTATTACAGGCATATTCTCGTGCTTCTCGACTCATCAGAGGTATCTGAGCGAATTCTCATTATTGCACTTCAGATAGCTCACCTTTTCGGATCTGACCTTTCTGTACTGGTTTTAGAGGAGATGTCACCAGAATTCCGGGAGAGAATAAAGAAGCGTGGAGAGGTGGAGAATGTGGATATTATAAAGTTGAAGGTGGACGGTAACGCGATGATTGAGGCGGTGAAAGAGGTGAAGAGTCAAAAGTATGACCTTATAGTGATCCCATGGAGAGGTACAGGCATCATACGATCCAGTATGATAAGAAAGATCGTGAATGATGCCAGCTGCTCTGTTCTTACAGTTGCCTGATAGATGAGCACATATCTCCCTCTATTTATCATAGCAGTTCTTGCATTCCTCATCCCCATAATATCTGAAAGGATAGGTATCCCGGCGGTTGTTGGCGAGATAATCTGCGGGATAATTATTGGTGGAAGTGTTCTTGGGATTTTCTCAGGAGAAGAAGGGGGAATAGCATTTCTTTCAAGATTTGGTTTCGTTTTTCTGATGTTTTTAATCGGTCTGGAGATTGATTTCTCCCATGTGGAACTTCATGGCCTGAGATCTTTTATTCTGGGGACTCTTATGTTTTTACTCACCTTTGCAACCTCGATCATGATGGTACACCAGCTGGGATATGGGTATTATCTTGCAATAATCCTTTCATGCTCAGCGATCGGACTCATTGTTTCAACCTTACGAGAGGTCGGGATAACACGAAGTGAATACGGCCAGACAATCATGATTTTCGCATTCATCGCGGACTTCGCGGTTATAATGCTCGTAACAGCATATACGTTCTATCTTAAAAGTGGTGTAAGAGAGAAGGTTCCGTTCATCCCACTCTTATTTCTCCTGTTCTTTGGCGTCTATTATCTGGGACGATATCTGATATGGCGCTTTCCAGAAGGTCTTTCAAAGCTTTTTAGATCGGATCAACCATCAGAAATCGGTGTAAGGGCATCCTTTGCCCTCATGCTCATCTTTGTCGTCTTATCAGAGGCACTTGGGGCCGAAGCGATACTCGGCGCTTTTCTTGCGGGAGTGATGTTCTCTGTCTTATTTGGAGGGGGGACAGTCCTTGAGCAGAAGTTGTATGGGATAGGTTATGGCTTTCTCATCCCGATCTTCTTCATAAATGTCGGCATGAGCTTTAACCTTGATGGGTTGATATCAGGAGGGATCCATCTCGTCCCGGCACTCCTTTTAATCGCACTCATCGCGAAGATCATACCCTCTTTGATCCTTGCTGGAACATACACGCTAAAGGAGAGTCTACTGGCAGGGGTTCTACTATCATCAAGGCTGTCCATGATGATAGGGATGGCCGCAGTCGGTGTAGAGCTTGGATTGATCGATAGCAGGTTGGAATCAGCGATCATTCTCCTCGCGATGATAACAAGCATCATATGCCCCACTATCTTCAGGAGACTGTATGGAAAGTATTGAGATAACCGCGATCGTGGAGGTGCTGATCGGGGATATCACCAGAGCAGACCTGCGGGACGCAGATGGGGATGGGGGCAAGAGGACCACTCTTGAATGAGATCCTTGAGTCTCCTGGGTTCTTCAGGACCGGGTCTTTCCATAACTTTTTATATTTAGCCTGCGATAACTCTCCCATATAAGGCTGGTGAGAAGTATGGAAACGCGTGATATTGTGTTTTCCGTTGTGATGGTCATCTCTGCGTTTGCGCTGACATATCGCTGGCTCAATCGATGGGAGGTTGGAGACCCGGTCATCGTGCTCTCTGCGATGGTCTTAATAGGATCTTTGGCGTCGCTTCTTCTCTCAATCGATGCCCGTATCAGACGGATTGAGGAGAGGATCGATGCAAAAGAGCGTTCGCTCAGGGTGAGCATCCAGAGTGTGGAGGAAAGCCTTGATAAGAGGCTCCAGGCGGTTATATCCAGAATGTACGAAATGATGGAGCAGCTCGGGAGGAGGGTCTACAGATAACCATCCCATCACCTTTTATCCCTCCTTGAACTAAATTATACGTGATGGATTACATGGAGTGGGAGCCCATTTACCGGGAGATTCTCGAGGACTTTGGGTTTGTCCGGGAAGAAAATGAGCGGGCCGCCAGAATACTCGCCGAAGTGATCAAAGGCAGGGAGATTGATCTCAAAGAGCTTGAGGGGATTATCAGGGGTAGAAATGTGCTCATCTGTGGTGATGCACCCACGCTTCAGGAGGAGCTGAGATCGATCACTGCATCTGATTTTAAGATTATCGCCGCTGATGGTGCAACTTCTACGATCCTGAGGGAGGGGATGATCCCTGATGTGATCGTGACAGATCTCGATGGCTCTCTCGGAGATATAATCTATGCAAACAGGATGGGATCGCTCGTTGTTGTGCTCGGGCATGGGGATAACATTGATGCTGTTAGAAAAGTTGTGCCAAACCTATCACGTGTGCTGGGAACGACCCACGGTCCGCCGTTTGGCTCCATTTATAACTTTGGGGGGTTCACAGACGGAGATCGGGCCGTATTTCTCGCGAAAGAGCTCGGAGCTTCACAGATAACCCTTGTAGGGTTTGACTTCGAGGATAAGACCGTTGATGAAAGGAAGCAAAGGAAGCTCCGGTGGGCAAAGAGGCTGATAGATCAGCTTTTAAGTGAGAGGAGGCGAGGTTAATGGGTAAAACGATGGTTAAAAGGGAAGAAAAGAAGAGTGATGTGGAGAAGAGTGAGGTCGTGAGTGAGATTCTCAGGATTGCCAAGCGGCTCGCACGGGATAAAAAAGGTGCACTCTTTGTGATTATTGATGAAGATGTTGCCGAGGGGCTTTATGAGCCACTCTTTCCGCAGCTTCACACAGATGATCCGATCACAGAGCCAGGTATGGGGGCGGTAATCGAGCGGCTTGCAAGTCTTGATGGTGCGGTTCTCATCTCCCCGGAAGGAAAGCTCATCGCATATGGCTCAAGGATTACAAAATCCAGTACCTTACCTGGTTTTGGGACAAGACATGCTGCTGCAAAGGGAATATCCCAGATTAAAGAGGGTGCGACCTCTATACTCGTATCTGAGGAGTCGGGTTGGATAAAAGTCTTCCAGGAAGGGCGAATCATCCTCGAGACAGATGCGGTAGACGTGAGCCCGGGGATTTTGAAGAAGGTTGCAAAGTTCCTTTCAGATCGTGATACAGCGCTGCTCGTATCAGCCGGGATTGCAGGTGCCGCGGTGGGTGGGCTTCCAACGCTCGTTCTTGCAGGTGGGATGTACCTCATCGTAAGAACTGCTTTCACATCGATCACGTCTACGCTCAAAGGATAGGAGATGGATACAGACCGAGTGATCGCAAAAGCCGTCCAGTCGCTGAACAGGCATCTACCCAGGGAGCGAAAGAGTCTCTACGAGCTTCTGAGAGAGGATCGGCCATCTATATCTTCAAAAGACGGTGACACTTACAGGATTAAGAGGGATGAGCTTGAGATGATAGCAGAGCTAATTCCAGAGGATTACCACAGGAAGCTCTATCTCCCGGTCCTGATCGAGATCTGTCCTGAATACGGACGGGGTGCAGCGAAAATCCGGGGTAAAGTTCAATGCTCACTCGTCATGGAACTCCTCAAAAAAGAGTGGAGAGGCGAGGAGGAGATCATCATTTACCGCCCAGAGGTATCGAAGATTAGAAGAGTTCTCCCCACCGCGAGCCAGTATGCGTTCTTCATCTCGCTTGGGTTATAGAATCCTCGGTGCCCTGAAGTAACCGTTCTCTCTCAACTTTGCATTGAATAAAGCCTCGTTCTGTGAGAATGAGGGTCTCACCTCATCATCCCGAAAGACGTTGGATAGGTCGAGGACATGATGGAGCGGCTGAAGATCCACGTCCACAGAATCCAGCACCTTAAAGTAGCCAAGTATCGTATCAAGCTCCTCGGCAAACTTCTCTGCCTCCTCCCCCGTAAGCTCTATCCTCGAAAGCCATCCGAGATGTTCGACATCCACTCTTGAGATCATATGAGGAGGTTTATCCATTCGGTAAGCTTGATGCAGGTCTCAGGGGTGCATCTATCTTTACAATTGACGCATGGAGCGAGGGTGTCTTTCACGACGAGGAAGGAGTGGTTGCCCCTGAGCTTTGGAGCTTGCGTAACCCCGATCTCTCCAGGCTGATCTATCCTTTCTGCTTCTATCTCGCCGTTCCCGTTCTTCCCTACATACCAGATACGATAAGTCCTTGTGTTTCCCACCGTCTCCCACTCTCTTATGATCAGCCCCTTGTTCTCAAGCCTTGTTATAATCCGTGAGCATGTCCTGCTATCTATACCCATCTGCTTCCAGATGTCACTCTGCCTTATTCCCTCTTTCTCCTCCGATGCAATCAACTTAAGGATGGTCTCTTCCAGCACGACCACCACCTCAGTTTACCGGGTTTATCATAACGATATTGTTTCCTCTCAGGATAACCGAACCCAGTACACGCTTGCGCTCCCCATCCACAATCTCGGTTGTAGAAGTGAGATAAAGGTTCAGGTAATCATCGGCACTCGTTAATATTCCCTCAAGAATGTTTTTATCGCCTTTCATCTCCACCCGAATTTTGTGCCCGATCAATGATTGGATTTTCTTATTCGGAAACAACCTCTCCTCTCCTCCTTTCCGTTCCGTGGTTATATATTTCTCTTAAGAGTATAAAAATTTATCCTGGGTATAGGAGATATGAGATCATGAAGCACATCGCGGTCATCGGTAACAGAGCGGTCACATCTCCTGATTTCAGCCTGAATGATCTCCCTGGATCTGCTGGAAGGATAGATATATTGTGCAGATGCGTGAACTCCGCATTCCTCCTCTCACACGGCATAAGAAAGGATGTCATACTTTATCTTATCCTTAGAGGTGCGGGTGACCCCCCAAAGATCATAACACTTGATGGAAGATACCTCAAACATCTCAACCCGGATGAACGGAGTACAGGAGCACTACTCAAGATTGCGTTGAAGAAAGGTCTCGGGCTTAAAGATGGAGAGATGCAGCGGAGTACTCCGGGAATTACGGTGAGAAGGGGAGATCTTCGTGATCTGATCAAAGATGGGAACTTTGACCCGGTAATCTACCTTCACGAGGCATCCAGAGATATAAGAAAGATGCGGGAAGCTATCAAGGAGTGGCTTGAGAAAACCCCACTATTTGTGCTCGGGGATCACATCGGGGTGAGCAGGGAGGATGAGGAGTTTCTGGATGAGCTTGATGCGATAAGAGTCTCCCTTGGTCCAAGGCCTCTCCACGCAGATCACTGCATTACCATCCTGCTCAATGAGATTGACAGGATTGAGCTTGATTATGCTTAAATCCTCCTCCACTCAAGCCCGATCTCATCAAGCATCCCGATCAACCGATCCCGTTCCATCTTCCTCAGGCCCTTCCAGTCGATGAGGGCAACCTCCACGTCCTCTACCGTCTTTCTTATCATTTCACAGATTGTATCCCTGTTT
>Ga0116200_10000534_pt1 | contig 12634 bp, 12 predicted proteins | sample Mar14436cmmetaG_FD_94478 | JGI IMG/M metagenome (GOLD analysis project Ga0116200, IMG submission 94478) | Marine hydrothermal vent microbial communities from Guaymas Basin, Gulf of California to study Microbial Dark Matter (Phase II) - Marker... ... | reverse complement strand
GGAATGCAGCAGCTTTTGGCTCTGAATCCTCCTCCAACGGCGGTTTTCTGCTATAACGACATGACGGCCATTGGGGCGGCAGCAGCCCTCCGCGAGGCGGGACTGCGGGTGCCGGAGGATGTCTCACTGGTCGGCTTTGATGACATAGACTGGGCGGCTTATTCCAATCCCCCGCTCACCACCGTCCGCCAGCCACGCCGTGAGTTGGGCCGGCGAGCCATGCAGATGCTTCTGGAGCTGCTGGCCGGCGAGGAGTCGCCGACCAAAGTGGTTCTGCAGGGGGAGCTTGTAGTGCGAGCTTCGTGCCGGCCACTCTGGGGCTGAGTGTGCTCCTGGATCTGAACGGTGGGGGAGGGAAAGTAAGTATCGGCTCTCCCTGGTGGGGGGCTTGGAGTTCTCTCGGAGAGCGGTTGTTGTGAGACGCTACAACGAATTCGGAATGGGACGAATGATTGGGTGAAGGGAAATTCGTCTGTTTCCTGGTTCGCTGTGGTGTTGTGGGACAAAATAGGTTTGGCCGGGAGAGCTCGCTCGATGAAAGGGGGTGATAAACGAGGGGAAATTGGCTGGTTCTTCGGATGCGAGTGTATGAGATTCTCAGAATTACAAATCTCAAGAGGAGGAAAGAAATGACTACCCGTAAATGGATGACGATCGTGGCTTTGTTGGCTCTGGTCTCGATGCTGCTACCTGCCTGTGCCACTCCGACGCCAGAAGTCGTCAAGGAGACGGTGGTTGTTAAAGAGACCGTCCCGGTAACAGTTAAAGAGACAGTAGTCGTCAAGGAAACCGTCGCGGTGCCGGCCGGCGGTGAAGTGGTCCACCTCGTCGCCCGCTGCAAGGCGGCCCCGCCCCACGAGGAAGGGCGCTGCAACAACCTGCTGGCTGCGGTAGGTGCTGCCAACGCTGCGTTGGCCGAGAAGGGCGATAATCGCCGCATCGAACTGGAGATCATCCAGGACAACGCGGACTGGGGCGACTACAAGACCGAGTTCGAGCTCGCCTCTGATGCCGGCGAAGCGCCGGACATCATCTGCTCCGGCCACGAGCACATCGGCGACTGGGCCCCGGCCGGGTACATTACCGACGTCACCGACATGATTGGTGACTATCCCGAATTCGACGATGTGATTGACTCGTTGTGGAATGCGACCAAGTGGAACGGCAAGATGTGGGGTGTCCCGCAGGACGCCGAGGCCCGCCCGATGTACTTCAACAAGACGAAGCTGAAGGAGCTGGGCTGGAGCGACGAGGAGATCGCCAGTCTGCCGGATCGCGTCGCCAAGGGCGAGTTCACCTGGGAGGATATGCTCGATACCGCCGAAGCGGCCGTCAAGGCTGGCGTCGTTGCCGAGGGCAATGGCTGGTGGCATCGTCCCAAGAATGGCCCCGACTTCCTGTACTACTACTACGCTGCTGGTGGCCAGATCCAGGACGAAGGAGATGCGCTGATCTTCGAGAAGGACGCGGCTCTGAAGGTTTACAAGCTGCTGTACTCGGCTACCCAGGAGCGCGGCATCCTTTCACCTACCCGCCTGGATGGCGACTGGACGAGCTGGCACACCGGCTGGACGAACGGTGACGTGCTCTTCCTGTTCGGCGGTTCGTGGAACTGGGCCGAGTGGTTCAGCAACTACGTCGCCGACCGTGGTGGAGAGGACTACTTGTGGGAGCACTTCGGCTTCTCCGCGATTCCAGCTCTTAAAGAGGGCAAAGACACGCCCATCACCCTGACCCACCCGCTGGTGTACATGGTCAGCTCGCAGTGCGAATATCCCGACCTGGCGCTGCTGTTGATCTCCAAGGCGACCACGCCTCAACTCAACACCGACTACGCCATCGCCAGTGGGCACCTGGGCATCCTGAAGTCCCAGGCAGATTACCCGCCCTACACCAGTAACAAGTTCCTGAGCCAAGTTCTCCCCTTGCTGAAGTTCACCACTTTCCTGCCCAACAGCCCCTACTGGAGCGCCTGGTCAGAAGCCTACTACCTCGGCATCCAGTCCGTGGAGTCCGGCGATCTGAAGCCCGAAGAGGCTCTCGATGTGGTGGTTGAGCAGCTCCAAAACGAGCTTGGTGAGCACGTAGTGATTCGCTAATAGCGGTGAAAGGCAGGTTGGAGAGGGGGAAGTCCCCCTCTCCCCTGCCTCATCGTCTATCGGGCAGAGATTTATCGAGGATAGACCTGTTCTTGTTTATTACCAGGTGGTCTCCCTGTAATTGTGTTCCTGTGATTGTGTTGATGAGAAAGCGAGCTTCCTCCAGCCCTATCAATGCAAAACATGAGGAGACCGCCTATCACCAGGGAAGGAGACAACCCAATGGCTGAGACTATTGCTGGCGACGAAGCAGTGGCGGGCCAGGGGCAGATCTCGCGCTGGGCGCAAATCAGGGCGACGCTGGGTGCCTGGGGATTCATGAGCCCGGCTGCGGTGCTGGTGACGGTGTTCTTCTTCATCCCCGTGATCATCCTTTTCGTCATCAGTCTAACCGATCTGTCCAGTTCCAACTTTAGCGACCCCTTAACCTTCATTGGCCTGGATAACTACGCCAGGTTGTTCAGAGACAGATTCTTCCCCAAGATCCTGGGCAATACCATTCGCTACGTCGTCCTCACTCTGGGCTTCTTTAACGTGGGGCTGGCGCTGGTATTGGCCTTGCTGACCACCCACATTAACCGTCGAGCGGGCTTTTTCTTCCGTTTGGTGTGGTTGTTACCACGCATCACTCCCTCGGTGGTTTATGTCCTGATGTGGCGACGTATCGCCCATCAACCCCCGTTTGGTATTCTCAACCAGTTGCTGGCCCCGTTTGGTGTCGCGCCTCGCTACTGGCTCGTTAAACAACCGTGGCTCTTCGTCATCCTGGTAAACGGCTTCGTCGGGGCTTCATTCGGGATGATCATTTTCACCTCGGCCATCGAGGCCATTCCCAGGGATTACATCATAGCCGCCAAGGTGGACGGTGCTTCGACGTGGCAAATCATCCGTGACATTACACTGCCGATGATCAAATGGCCACTGCTGTTCGTGACCACCTATCAGACCCTCTCGTTGCTCACATCTTTTCAGTACATCTTGCTGTTGACCGAAGGTGGGCCCGGCTTGTATACTACCGAAGTGTGGGCGCTTACTGCCTACAAGCGTGCTCTGAAAACCTACTTTGGTCATAACCAGTGGGGCTACGGCGCAGCATGGGGGTTTATCCTGGTGATCATTGGCATTGCCCTGTCAGTCATTTACCTGCGCGTGTTCCGTTTTAATGAATTGGTGCAAGAGCCCAAGATTGACGTGTTGTAGGAGGAACCCCACATGGCTACGACAACCCGTGATATCGGTCCGTTGTATAATCTCAGGCGCTTTCTGGGCCGGTCCCTCCCTTACGTTCTGCTCATCATCAGCATCCTGCCCATCGTGATCGGTTATGCCTGGCTGATCATCGCCACCTTTTCGTATCGCACCGAGGGCTTGTTTCCCATAGACGCTAATGGTAACATCGGCGGCTGGACGTTGCGGAACTGGGCTTTCCTGCGCGACCCCAAGATCTGGCACGTGACTCTGAACTCGCTGGGCATTGCCCTGGGTATGGTCGTCGGCGTCGGATTTGTCTCGTCGCTGGCCGCCTACGCGCTGTCGCGCATGAACTTCGCAGGCCGCAAAGCGTTCCTCTCCCTGACGCTTATCCTGCACGCTTTCCCCAGTGTTACCTTGCTCATCGCCATCTTCTTCGTCCTGAACTTCATCTCGGGCATTCCCGTGCTTGGCCCGAGGTTCGGCTACAACACTGTTGGCGGTGTGGCCCTGGTGATGGTCAGTCTGGAGCTGCCGCTTGGTGTGTGGCTGATGAAGGGCTTCTTCGACAACATTTCCTGGGACATGGAGCGAGCTGCGCTCATTGATGGCGCTTCGCGCTTCCGCGTGTGGTGGGAGATCATCCTGCCCCAGATCAAGCCGGGACTGGCGGCGCTGGCCATTTTCAACTTTCTATCCGGCTGGTCGGCATTCTTGATACCGTTCACTTTCACCGTCGGCACGAAGGTGGCCAACCTGCCGGTCTACCTGCGGCAGTTGATAAGCGACACCGCGCCGACTAACTGGAATCAAATCGCCGCCGTGGGCTTATTCCAGCTTATCCCGGTGATGATCTTTTTCATCTTCACCCAGGAGATGCTGCTCAATATCTACTCTGGTGGGGCCAAGGGTGGTGTCTGATCACCCGGTCTCTGCCCTGCCTAGACTCATTAAGTTGAGGAGAGAATTATGCGAGTAAAGCTTGAGAATCTCACTAAGCGCTGGGGCAATGTGGTGGGAGCCGACCACATCAATCTGGAGGTTGGGGATGGTGAGTTTGTCGCTTTCCTGGGACCCTCTGGATGTGGGAAAACCACCACACTGCTGATGATAGCGGGCATTTACAAACCTACGGAAGGCATCATTAAGTTCGACGGGCAGATAGTGAACCATCTTGCGCCCAAGGACCGCAACATCGGCATGGTTTTTCAGAGTTACGCCCTCTACCCCCACATGACCGTCTTTCAGAACATCAGCTATCCGCTCAAGCTTAAGAAGGTCCCGAAAGAGGAGATGCAGAAGCACGCGCAACGGGTGGCTGATATGATGGGCATCGGGCACCTGATGGACCGCAAGCCAGCACAGCTTTCTGGCGGCCAGCAGCAGCGCGTGGCTCTGGGGCGGGCGCTGGTCAAGGAGCCCGACTTGCTCCTGTTCGACGAGCCGCTCTCTAACCTGGACGCTCGTCTGCGCCTGACGATGCGCAGTGAAATCAAACGCTTGCAGATGGAACTGGGCATAACCTCCATCTATGTCACCCACGACCAGGTGGAAGCCATGACCATGGCTAACCGCATTGCCGTCATGAAGGATGGCCGCTTGCAAGCCTATGCTACTCCCGATGAACTGTACGACCGGCCACGCACACTCTTTATTGCCGGCTTTGTGGGTAACCCGCCGATGAATTTCCTGGAGGTGGAGGTTGTCCGCGAAAATGGCGATTACCACGCCCGCCGGGAGGGGTTCGACGTGGTAGTGCCTGCTGACCGGGGCGTGAAGGCCGCCGGGCAAGGTACAATCATCATGGGCATCCGTCCCGAGGACATAACCCTCGGTGATGAGGGCATCGTCGGCGAGGTCTACGTCGTTGAGCCGCTGGGTCGCGATGATCTGGTGGACGTGCGCATCGGCAAGGCCGACATCCACGTGCTGGCCGATCCAGAGAAGGGACTCAAGGTCGGCGATATGGTGCGGCTGAATTTCGACACCCACAAGATACAGTTCTTCGATCCACAGACGGAGCAATCGCTGCTCTGGACAGATTAAAACGTGAAACGTAAATCGCCCCTTACGTTTTACGCATTTACACTTTACGCGCTACAAGCCTATGAACAGTAAAGAGCGGGTGTTGGCCGCCATCAATCACACTGAGCCGGATCGGGTGCCGGTGGACCTGTGGGCGCTGCCACCGGTTACGGACCGCCTTCGCGATCACTTCGGTGTGGGAGACGACGAGGCCGTTTGGCAGACCCTGGGCGTTGACTTACGCTCTGTCTGGCCGGATTACGTTGGGCCACGGCTGCCTACTTTCGACGACGGCAGTTGGGTAGACTGGTGGGGCATCCGCAAGCGGATGGTGGGTCCCTTCGAGGAGATCATCGAACCACCGCTGGCGGATGCCCAAACCATTGCTGACGTAGAGGCTCACCCCTGGCCCGACCCCGGCTGGTTCGACTACGATGGCTTGCGCCCGACCTGCGAAGCGTTGAGCGAGTACGTTCTGGTCATCCGCGACCCGGGCCCCAATGCCACCTGCGTCCTGCGCCTGGCTATGTTTTTGCGCGGCATGGAGCGATTCATGATGGACCTGGCGATGAATCCCGACCTGGCGCGGGCCATCATCGCCAGGGTAGAGGGGTTCTACCTGGAGTTTGACCGCCGCATCTTCGAAGCTGTGGGTGATCTCACGGACATCTACTTCATAGCGGACGACGTGGGATTGCAGAATGGGCTGATGATCAGTCCTGGAATGTTCCGCAAGTTCATCAAGCCCAGCTTACGGCGTTTCATCGCCCAGGCCAAAGAGTATGGGCAGAAGGTCATGTACCATACCTGTGGTGCAGTCCGCCCGCTGATCCCGGACTTCATCGAGATGGGCGTGGACATCCTCAATCCCATCCAGGTGTCGGCCAGGGGCATGGAGCCTGCCGGGCTGAAACGGGATTTCGGCGGTGCGCTATGTTTCCACGGCGCGCTGGACATTCAAGCCGTTCTATCGCAAGGCACTGCCGATCAGGTGCGCGCCGAGGCCGCACGGCTGTGCCAGGTTTTAGGAGAGGGGGGTGGGTTCATCCTGGCTCCTACCAACAACGTCATGCCCGAAACGCCGGTTGAAAACATCCTGGCGCTGTATGAAGTGCTTCAAGCGTGAAATGTGATGCGTGAAACGTGACCCGGATGCCATGCTGACTCTTCACGCATTATGTCTCACGTTTTACGTTTTTGGAGGTCAATAACGCAGTGTACAACGTTGACATCATGATGATCGGCCATTTTGCCAAAGACAGGCTGGTAGTGGACGGCACAAGCGAGGTTGCCTCGGGCGGTGCGGTCTACTATGGCAGTGTTGCCTTGCGGCGCATCGGCGTCCGCGTGGCCGTCGTCACCCGCCTGCATCCTGACGATTTTCCGTTGTTGGATGAACTGAAGCAAGAGGGCGTTCGGGTCTTTGCCACAGCCGCGCCGGAGACCTCGGGCATCGAGAATATCTACAGGTCGGCCGATATGGAGCGCCGCATTTGTAAGCTGCTGGGCTTTGCCGGCCCCTTCCGGCGAGAGGAAATCCCTGACCTATCGGCTCAGGTATATCTGATAGCACCCATCATCGCCGGTGAAGTGGATTTGCCCCTGCTCAAGTCGCTGGCCGCTCGTGGCCCGGTGGGCCTGGACGTACAGGGCTTCGTCCGCGTCCGTGAGAATAAGCACCTGGTCTTTCGCCAGTGGCCCGAGATGGCCGAGGGCCTGGCGCACGTGACCTATCTAAAGATAGACCGCGCCGAGGCAGAACTCCTCACCGGCCAGGCCGATCTGCGAGTCGCCGCCCGTCAACTGTCTGCCTACGGCCCCCGTGAAGTAGTCGTCACCCAATCGTCGGGCGTCACCGTTTACGCCGATGGGCGGATATACGAAGCGCCCTTCACCCCCCGGTCGCTGGTCGGGCGCACAGGCCGGGGGGATACCTGTTTCGCTACCTACGTGGGCAAGCGCCTGAGCGCGTCCGCCGAGGAGGCTTGCCGCTTCGCGGCGGCGATCACCACCCTGAAACAGGAGCAACCCGGCCCCTGGCGCGGCACCCTGGACGACGTGACAGCGGTGCTGTCGTACAGCCGATCAAATTCCAATGAACCAAAGCCCAAACTCCGAATCCCAAATCCCAAGTCAGCCCAACATTGACCCGAAAGCGTCATCAATCGGGCCCTTGAAGGCTATCATAGCCTTGAGCCTGGCGATCTTGGTGACGCTGGCGTTTAGCGGCTGCACGTCGTCCACGCCGACGGCTGCTCCCTCCCTTTCATCCTCCCTCATCGGGGGAGATGAAAGGGGGGCTTCTCACGAGGACTTGGCCCGCTACTACGCCCCCGTTATTAACCAGGGTGTTGCTTCGAACCAGGATTTCATCACCGCTGTGGATTTCGACGGCGACTGGATCGGCAACAACAACTGGGAGAACCAGCCCACGGGTGACCTCTCGGCCTACGTCTACTATTCGGTGGTGGAGACGGAGACCCACTGGTTTCTCTTCTACGCCCTGTTCCATCCCCGCGACTACACCAGAGACCCATGCGAACAGTCCGACGGCTGCCACGAGAACGACATGGAATCCATTCAGGTGGTCGTCGCCAAGAACGACATGCCGTTTGGTCGTTTGCAGGCCGTGGAGACACTGGCCCACAGTCACATTTACCTCTACACCGCGGACCGGTCGGTGAGCGGGAACTTCCTCAAGGTCAAAGGCTCGGTTCGGCTGGAGGAGAGCCACCCCGTTGTCTACGTGGAGACGTATGGTCACGGCATCTACGCCCAGCGCAAGATTCTCGTGCCCTACCGCGTTGTCTACCGCGTGGGAGAGCGGGCCGAGGTGCCGGAGAGTCTCCAGGACAAGGACATATCGTACCAACTCGTCTCCATCTACGACACCCTCTGGGTGCGCCGGGATGAAATCGGCGAAGGACGGGCTTTCGATCAACCCTTCGACTACCGGGGGCACGTTCTGCCGGCGGCCATTGACGGTGACGATTACGGCGAGGACAAGGCCAACACTCCCTGGGGCTACAACCAGGAGACAGGCGACACCCTCTCTCGCGGCGACTGGTTCCTCGACCCGGCCAGAGCGCTGGCTTTCCACGCTCGCTTCGACGGCGATTTTTCCCTGAAGTACGTCTACAATCCCTATCTGGCCGATCTCGGCCTGGGGGATGGCGCGACAATTCTGCGCCACCTCGCCCTGGAGGTGAAATGCGCCCCTGGGATGCCACGTTGACGCCGACGGCAGATCGAAGTATAATGGGGACGGAGACTGCCCAGGAGGAGCAAAGCAATTGAGAATCAAGTTTTTGGGCACGGGCGCGGCGGAGGGGATCCCCAGTTTTGGCTGTACCTGCCAGCGGTGCCGGGTGGCCAGGGCAGAGGGAGGTCACAACGTCCGGCGACGGGCCTCTTTATTGATCGAAGCAGCCGGACATCGGATACTCCTCGATACCCCACCGGAGATCAGCGCGCTTTTGAACCAGGCTGAGGTTTTCGACCTGTCGGCCGTTCTCCTGAGCCACGAGCACTTCGACCACATTGGCGGGCTGGTAGAATTCGAGTACTGGAACCGGGTGTTGCCGATTTTCGCCGGTTACGACGTGCTGCCCAAACTGCGGCTGACCCCCCGACTGGAAAGCCGGGCCCTCCTTTCCGGCTTTTACCCCCACACCTGGCTACATTTCGGCGATTTGAAGGTAATGCCCTTCAAGGTCATCCACCACGTTCCCTGTTATGGTTTCGCTTTCGAGGAGACAGGGACGCGGGTTCTTCACTTCAGCGACTCCGGCCCTGAGTTGGGCAACCTCCATCGTCACTTGCTGGCCGGGGCCGACGTGGCCATTTTTCACACCCCCACCTTTGAGCCGTACCGCAGTCACATTAGCGTTCAGGGTGTCATCTCCCTGGTGCAGGAGTATTCCCTCCGGCGGGCGGTTATCACCCACATCAATCACCACAATCTCCTGCACGAGGAATTGGTGGAGAGAGTCGCTCCCTACGGGATAACAGTGGCCTACGATGGCCTGACATTGGAGGTTTGAGCGTGCATATCAAGTTTCTGGGCACCGGCGCTGCCGAGGGCATCCCGGCTATCAACTGCGATTGTGCCCATTGTACCAGGGCCAGAAACGAGGGGGGAAAACTGGTCCGCGAGCGAAATGCTATTTTGTTCTCTCTGCCCGGCTACGAGTTGTTAATAGACTGCGCCCCGGACATCAGAAGTCTGATCAACAAATATCACATCACCAGACTGGACGGTATTCTGGCCACCCGATCCCGCTACGATCACATGGGGGGCATCAAGGAGTTCGAGTACTGGCCGGGAGGACTGGATTTCCTGGCGGAGGATAGCCTCTTTGAGGCCATCAAACGGGAGCACTGGACGGAGATGCTCGATGCCGTCATGTTCCACATTCCCTACTACCCGGGCGCTTCTCTCTACTTCAGCGGTTTCTCCATTATCCCTTTTGCTGCCCGGCTGCGACAACCCATCTTCGGCATATCGGTGAAAGAGGGCAACGCCAGGGTCGTTTACACTTCAGACACCCCGGTTCGTCTGACTAACTACGCGCGGCGGGTCATGTGGCAATGCGATTTGCTCATCGTCAATACCCCCACCTTCGATACGGTCAGCGGAAATCATATCACCACCGTTGAGGCGATTGAGCTCATGAAACGGGTAGAAGCCAAACAAATGATCCTGACTTACATCAATCACAAGAACAAGCCCCACGACGAGCTGGAGGAATTCGTCAGCCAGTTCCAGGGGGTAACTGTGGCTTACGATGGCATGGTCACAGAGGTGTAACCTTGAGGATTAAGTTTCTGGGCACCGGTGCTGCCGAGGGCATCCCGGCTATCAACTGCGACTGCGCCCATTGTGTCAGGGCCAGACAGGAAGGCGGCAATTTGGTGCGGGCGAGGAACGCTCTCATCTTCTCGTTGCCACGCTACGAGTTGTTGATCGACACCCCGCCGGACATTAGATCATTGCTGTTCAAGAACAAAGTGCGCCGTATTGACGGTATCTTCATCACTCATGCCCACCACGACCATAGTGGGGGGCTGGAAGAGTTCCTTTACTGGAAAGCGGAAGTGGACCTTTTTGCCGAGCCAGCAGTGTACGAGGCTCTGCAACGAGAGAATTGGGGGGATAGATTGCCGGAGATCGCCTTCCACTGCGCTTTTCACCCTGGAATGGCCGTCCGTTTCGATGGTTTTTTCTTTACCCCCTTTGCCGTGTGCCATACGGTCCCCTGTTTTGGTTTGGTCCTCTACGAGGGCGGTCGCAAGATCGTCTACACTTCCGACACCAGCAACCGATTCAGCAACTACGCCTATTGCTTGATGAAGCAGGCTGATCTGCTCATCATCAGTACCCCCCGCTTTTCCCCACCCCATGATGGCCACATCACCTCGATTGAAGCGGTCGAGTTAAAGGAGCGGGTAGGAGCCAAGCATTTGATCCTGACCCATTTTAACCACCACAACCGACCCTACGACGAACTGGCAAAGTGGGCGCAAGAACAAAGTGGAATCACGATCGCGTACGACGGCATGGAGATACTCGTTTAAGCAAATCACATAGGAGTGACTATCACATGCCCATCAAAGGTTTTGGCATCAACGCTCACAGTGGCCGGCTGGATGGCAACCTGGATCTCTTGGAACAAGACTTGATTCAGTTTCAGCGTGTCGGCTTCGATTACGTGGAGATTCCGGCCCATGGGGTTGACGCCATCCTCAATGGACGGCTCAACCTCAGGCAGATGAAAAGGGTCAAAGATGTGCTGGCCAGATTCGACCTCAAATACACTGTGCACTGCTCGGACTGGCTGAATCTGATGGACGCTGAGAGATTCCCGTTGCACAAGAGCATCTTTGAGGCAAGCATCGAGTTTGCCAGCGAGATCGAGGCAGAGATATTGGTTTATCACAGCGGGCGGGTTGAGCTGGAGAGCGAGTATCTGGGGACACTGGCCCTTACCAGGGAACTCCTTTCCTTGCCTGACCAGGCTTTCGTCGAGGAGTGCAAGCGAATGGAGCGGGAGGCCCTGGCCGAACTCGCAGAGTTTGCCAGGGAGAAAGGGGTCACTATATGCGTGGAGAACGCTGACCCCCGTGTGGACGAGGAAGCGCTCTGGGAGCTCGTCCGCCGCCTGCGCGTGAAGGGCGTTGACCTTTTTTACCGCATCGCCCCCGCCGGTGACATTGCCATCTACAACTACAGCGGGGTGGTAGACCGTCTGGTTGAGCAGGTGAAGGGGGTTGGCAAAGACAACGTGGGGCTGACTCTCGACTGTGGCCACGCTTACATCGCCTCCCGATACTATGGCTTCGATTACCTTAAGTCCATTAAGTCGGCTACGCCATTTATCAAGCACGTCCACGTTCACGATGACTTCGGCCAGCCAGCAGGGCTTGACCGGCGGCAGATCGTGCTCATCGCCGAGGGGAAAGGGGACTTACACATGCCCGTCGGTTGGGGGGAGATACCCTATCGGGAGGTCTTCTCCCAGTTGAAAGGTTATGAGGGTGTCCTGATGCTGGAGCTTAGACCCCGCTACAGCCCTTACTACGCCGAGGCCCTTCAGGAGACACGCAGGCTTGCTGAGGAATGCGGTCTCGTGTAAGTCCTACCATTGAATCGAAGGAGCAAACATGCAACTGATCATCGCCATAGTCAGAGACGAGGACGCAGGCCAGGTAGCCGAGGCTCTGAAGAGCAATGGCCACATGCTGACCAGATTCAACACCACGAGTGGATTTCTGATGATGGGCAATGCCACGCTTCTCATTGGTGTGGAGGACTCACGGGTGGACGACGTACTGGATATTATCAGAGCCAACTGTCACCCTCGCACTGAATTTGCCCCTCCGCCGTTAACCGAGAGGCCCAGGGGGTTTCCCCCGATCTCGCCGGAAGCAGTACAGGAGGTAGAGGTCGGCAGAGCTGTCGTTTTCATCCTGGACGTGAAGAGATGCGAGAGGTTGTGAGCCCGTATTGTGGGAAAGAAAAGAACTGGTATGAGTGATCGCCAAACGAGGCGTATTACCCCTGAGGCGTCGCAGGCCGCCTGCGCGATTTTGTTTCATTAGTCTGAAACTGGACTTGCTTCCCCCCCTGTTCCGTGCTACAATATACGGCAGGGGTTTTTAAGTTACAGGCTGGATGGTACGCCTCTCAGCAAGCCCTCGTCAGAAGGAGTTGCCATGGGGAAAGCGGACATCGGCAGCAAGCGGCTGCTGGAGACGGAAGCGGAGACGTGGGTACGTTGGTTGTTGGACGATCCCAGCTTGCGAGTAGAGGCCACCCT
>Ga0116200_10000533_pt1 | contig 12655 bp, 10 predicted proteins | sample Mar14436cmmetaG_FD_94478 | JGI IMG/M metagenome (GOLD analysis project Ga0116200, IMG submission 94478) | Marine hydrothermal vent microbial communities from Guaymas Basin, Gulf of California to study Microbial Dark Matter (Phase II) - Marker... ... | reverse complement strand
GATGAAGAAGTTACTTGCTGTTGCGCTGGTGGCCCTCTTCGCCACATCTGTGGGTCTCTGGGCTGGTACCACGGTCTTTGCACAGGACCAGAAGGTCGTTGCGCTAGATGTCACTCCCGGTAGAGTGAAGGATCTTGAGACTGACTGGGGTCAGTGGAACCTCGGGAACCTCACGGAGTTGCTGACCAATGCAGGTTACAAGGTAGTCCTGCTCACCGAGATAACGCCATCCGCTCTAGAGGGCGTTGACGCCCTGGTAATCGGTAAGATGTACGACTACGACAGCGGATTCTCGACGGCAGAGGTTCAGGCCATAGCGAACTGGTTCAAGCAGGGAGGAAAGTTCCTGTGGGTCGGAGCCGACTCCGACTACGTCGAGCCGTACCTGAACCCAGAGGACACGTCCTTCAAGGCTGGCGAGCCCAACAAGATCCTTGAGGCCATAGGCTCCAGCCTCAGGCTGGAGTACGCCAGCCTCGAGGACCCGGAGTCCAACGCCGGCGCTGGCTACAGGGTCGTCAGCTACGAGCGCAACACCCAGGGCTGGGCTGGCGAGATAACCGCTGGAGCCGACAAGGTCCTGTTCCACGGGCCGACCTTCGTCGTCGGCTACAAGAACGGCCAGTTCGTGCCGTTCAGCGAGGTCGACAACGGCGAGACCTGCACATGGCTCTACCGCTCCTCGCCCAGCGGCACCGTGGTGAGCCACGACGGGGTCGACCCGAGGGCCCACGCGGTCGGCGAGAACGGCCAGTTCGTTGAGGCCGCCGCCGAGAAGATAAAGGTCGGGAACAAGTACAGCAAGGTCATAGTGACCGGAGAGTCCCTGCTGGGCGACAGGGTAATAATCACCAAGGAGTATCACGGCGTCAGCCTGCAGGGAGATATCTTCGTCAGGAACGCCTTCGCTTGGGGTCTCACCGAGGAGAGCGCCGGCCTGCCGATGACCTACATCGCCATCGGCGTGGTAGTGGTCATCATCGTGGTGGCAGCGGCTGCTCTCGCCCTCAAGAGGAAGTGAGAGCCCCCCTTCTTTCTCTTTTTTAGATTCGCTCTACCTGTTCTCATGCTACGATCTCTAGCAATGGCGAATTCCTCTGTAGATGCCCGCCTACCCTCTGAGCAGTTCTGTCGATCTTCTCCGAACTGGACGAGCATTCCTGGTACCCACGAGAGTCTCTGCAAGAGCTCCCACGGCGAATGAATGGCGCAGAGATCTGTACGAAGCTGATAGGAGAGATAACGCGCAAGTACCAAGAGGGCTATGAAACGCCTCCTCAAGTGACCATTTATAGTGAAAGCTCTCGGCATTGATAGTGACCCGGGGTGGTGCGTTTTGGAAGCGAAGTACCTCGTCGCAATTGTTGCACTCGTGATAGTGATCGCGGGTATTGGCTTGGCCCTCAGAGGCAGAGGAGGACCTGAGACCCCGCCCCCATCCGGCGCTCCAACCGAGGGGATCGTCCTCAAGGTTATCACGAGGCACGCCAGCACGATACAGCTCCTCACAAAGCAGCAATTCTTGAAGACCGACTTGGCCAAGAAGTACGACATCGTGGACATTCAGTTCTTCAGCCCTCACCCCGCCCTCTGGAAGGACACGATAGTCAAGCAGGAGTGCGACGTGGCCTGGGGAGGAGGCCCCGCGCTCTTCAATGAGCTAATCAGGATGGGCCTAGTGGCCCCCATCACGGATCCGGATACTCTCGCGGTCGTGGACGAGCTGCCGGACGAGATCGGAGGAGCCGAGATGAAACACTACGAGAACGGGCAGCTGATGTGGGTGGCATCTGCCATCTCCTCGTTCGGCTTCTCGATAAACTACCCGGTGCTGGAGCAGTACGGCCTCCCAGCGCCTAGCGTGTGGGAAGATCTGGCGAGCCCAGAGCTAGCTAAGATACTCCCCAAGCCGGCGATCTCCTACGCTAGGGCCCTGACGTCGACGTCTCACACCAGGATCTACCAGATAATACTGCAGAAGTTCGGCTGGGAGCGGGGCTGGGTTATACTCACCAGGATGGCGGCAAACGGCAGGCCCTACGGAGGGTCCGTTGAGGCTCTGACCGCCGTGGAGACGGGAGAGACGCCGCTAGGCATAATGATAGACTTCTACGGCTACTCGGCTCAGATAGAGTTCCCGGGGGTCAAGTACGTCCTCCCGTTCAACGAGTCCATAGTGAACGGAGACCCGATCGCTCTCCTGTCTACCTCGAAGCACCCGGAGGCGGCCCAGGCCTTCATAAGGTGGGTTATCTCGGTTGAGGGTCAGAAGCTCTGGCTGGACGAGAGGATCAACAGGATGCCCGTGAGGGCGGATGTGTTTGACACACCGGAGGGCCAGTCCAGGCCTGACCTCAAGGAGGCCTACGAGGCCACCGTGAACAACATAGGAATACACTTCGACGAGGATCTGGCCACGGAGATACTCTTCTCCCTCAAGTACTACTTCGACTCTGTGCTCTGCGACACTCACGACGAACTCGTCAAGACCTGGAAGAAGCTCGTCGACGCCTACATGGCTGGGAAGATGTCTGAAGAGGAGTTCGAGAGGTTCTCCTACGAGCTAGGAAAGCCGCTCACGTGGACGGAAGATGGCGAGACCTACACCTTCACGATCGAGTACGCCAAGCAGATCAATGAGAAGCTCAGGGACGACCCGACGTTCGCGTCTAAGATGCAGTCGATCTGGAGGCAGGCGGCCGTAGAGAGATACGAGTCACTCTACGAGCAGATCCCAGATCCGTGAGACCCCTCCCCTCAATTTTTATTCCGTGGCTCAAGTCTCGTTCGTGTGTAGTTGGCGGTGAGGATTTCATGTCAGCGCAAGTCGCAGGCCTGTACGCTCGACTGAAGCTCACATACAGGAGGTTCAAGTGGGAGATGGACGCCTTCTCCTGGACCCAGCTGATCCTAGTCCTGAGCGTCTTTGTGGCCTTCATGCTGGTACCGCTGACCATGGTGATCCTCAGGTCCTTCTACTCGGCCACAGGCGGATTCTCTCTAGACATGCTCAAGTCCATACTTCAGGACAAGTACTACTTCCCCCTCAGGATACACCTGACGGGAAGCCCACCCTTCATATCGATTGAGGGAATTAGGGGGACATTCTACGAGGTCATTCAATACACGAGACCCTCGGGAGAGGTCATCAAGATAATCTACATTAAGGGGTGGGACTTCGGGGTCCTCGTCAACTCGCTGGTCGTGGCCTCGTGCACGGCCCTCTTCTCGACCATACTGGGATTCACGCTGGCCTTCATCTTCGCTAAGTACAAGTTCCCCGGATCGGAGGCGCTGCGAATAATCTCCTTGATACCCCTCCTGTCCACTCCCTTCGTCGGGGCCATAGGAATCAAGAAGATGATCGTCGCCGACGGAGTGCTCAATGTCCTGTTTCACGACGTCTTGAACATAACGCCGTTTAAGATAGAGATAACAGGCCTGCCAGCCGTGATCCTAGTTCAGACACTGCTCTTCTATCCTATCGTCATGTTGAATGCCTACACGGCGCTGATCAGCATAGATCCGTCGCTGGAAGAGCAGGCCATGAACATGGGGGCCTCTGGCTTCAAGCTCTTCCGAACGGTGACGCTCCCGCTGGCCACTCCTGGAATAGAGGCCGGAGCCCTGCTGGTCTTCATTCTAGCACTGGAAGACTTGGGAACCCCGATAGTCTTCAAGGGGACGACCGCGGAGAAGGTGCTGACGTTCCAGATATTCAACAGGATATTCACTCCGGCGGGCCTGATTTCACAGGAGGCTACCTCTCTCGCCCTAATCCTTCTAGTGATCTCCGCCATAGTGTTCATCGCGGTCAGGAGGTACGTGAGCCTCAAGAGGTACGCCATGCTCGGGAAGGGTGGAGTGTGGAGGCCTAGAAGGAGGAATCTCTCCCTCAAGGTGACGGTCCTTGTGTACCTTTTCGTCTTCGGTGTCCTGTTCTTCGCCACGCTGCCCCACATCGGCGTGACCCTGCTCGCCTTTGCCAAGCAGTGGGGCGCGACCATCCTGCCGGATAGCTTCACTCTCGACAACTTCAGGGCCGTGCTCGCCGACGAACAGGCAAGGCGGTGCATAGTGAACAGCTTGGTGTTCTCCGGCGTGGCCACGCTGCTCATGGTGGTGCTGGGCGTAAGCGCGGCCTACCTCGTCTCTAGGAAGAGACACCTTCCGGGGATGGAAGCCCTGGACCTGCTGGTGACGCTGCCAATCGCCGTCCCCGGCATCGCCGTAGCCACCGGCCTCTTCCTGACCTACCTGGGTACTCCTCTTAGCCCGACGATAAGCGGGGCACCCTTGCTCATTGCAGCTTACACTGTCAGGAAGATACCCTTCACTGTAAGAGCGGTCTTCTCAGGGCTGGAACAGACGGACAAGACTCTAGACGAGGTGGCCTGGACCGTCGGAGCCAGTAGGACGAGGACGTTCTTCACGATAATCCTCCCACTGATCCTGCTGAACGTGCTGGCTGGCGGGATGCTCTCGTTCATCTACTCGATGTCCGAGGTCAGCACGGGGATCGTGGTGGGCGACGCCAACCACAGGGACGCTCCGATGACTTGGAAGATGTATGACATGCTCTTCCACGGCCTGGCTGGAGGGCTCTTCCAGCCGGCGGCCATGGGATTCATGCTGATGGCCCTGCAGTTCGTCTTCATCGTTGGGGCAAACTTATTGCTGAGGAAGAGGGCGACGGCCCTGATAGGAGTCTGAGGGTGATCGTATGGTCAGGATACGGACGGTCGACTTGACCAAGAGGTTCGGAGAGGTTATGGCAGTAGACCACGTGACGCTAGAGATCAGGGACGGCGAGTTCTTCACGCTGTTGGGCCCCTCAGGCTGCGGCAAGACCACCTTCCTCAGGTGCATAGCTGGGCTCGAACTCCCGGATGAGGGCAAGGTCTACTTCGACGACCAAGACATGACCGAGGTTCCGCCCCACAAGAGAGACACGGGGATGGTGTTCCAGAACTACGCGCTCTGGCCCCACATGAATGTCTTCGACAACATCGCCTACGGGCTGAAGATCAGGGGGTACAGGAAGGACGAGATCAGGAGGAGAGTGCTTGAGGTCCTCAAGCTCGTCAAGCTAGAGGGGTTGGAGAAGAGAACGCCTCACCAGCTCTCCGGCGGTCAGCAGCAGAGGGTTGCTCTCGCCAGAGCCATCGTGATAAACCCGAAGGTGCTGCTCTTCGACGAGCCCCTCAGCAACCTCGACGCCAAGCTGAGGATCGAGATGAGGGCAGAGCTGAAGAAGCTCCAGAGAGAGCTGGGAGTGACGACGATCTACGTCACTCACGACCAGGAGGAGGCGATGAGCATCTCCGACAGGATCGCGATAATGAATCAGGGCAGGGTCATGCAGATAGGGACGCCTCAGGAGATCTACAAGCACCCTCAGAACGAGTTCGTGGCCAGGTTCATAGGCCAGGGAACATTCCTCCACGGCGAGGTGATTGCAGAAGACGCTGGGAGGCTCAGAGTGAAGATCCCCTCTATTGGAAAGGAGATCCTGGCGGTTCCATCACACCCAGAGAGCCCGCCGTCCGTGGGAGACCGCGTGCTCGTGATGATAAGGCCAGAGTCCTTCGAGCTCAATCCCGAGACCCCAGATTCCAACGAGTTCGAGGTCGAGGTCTATCACGTATCGTTCCTAGGCAACGCGCAGAGGGTCCAAGCTAGGGATGGAGGAGAGCCGTTCATAATCGAGGTAGATCCCGAAGTGCCTGTTGCGGTGGGCAGGAAGATCAGGGTTTACGCTGCTCCTGAACTCACCCTCGCCATAAAGCTCTGAGGTGCCCTAATGGCCGTTGAAGGGGGGGAGCGAGGCAGTAAGAGATACAGAACCCTCCTCCTATTTTCAATTGCTTACTGGAGCTACGTGTTCTCTGCCGCCCTGACGCTCACATCGTCTGGGAGACAGGTTAGGGTAATTCCGCTCCTCTTGGCTGCTGGCGGATGGGCATCTCTAGCGCTAGGCTACGCGATGCGGCCGAGGATCCCGCAAGTTCTGTACGCCGCCTCTCTATCGGTTCTCGCCATATCTGTTCTCAGGACCAGCCCCCTAGGCGTGTGTGCCGCCGTAGCTTTGTCTGTTCTGTTCATCGCCTTGAGGGATCGCGTTGACGCCTGGATCGGGTTCTCCAGCCCGACATCGCCAAAAGCGTACGGCGCAGCCCTAGGAATCGGGGTTGCGTTATTCCTGATTGGGTGGGCTCTCTACGGACTCCCCCTTCTCACTGCGTCTGCCAGGTCTGGCCCTGTCCCCAGGCTCTTCGGCTCGGCTGCGTTAGCTCTGACGGCAGCCTCAGCGCTCTCTGGCAAGGCTTGGGTCGCAGCAATTTCCTCAGCAATGGGCCTGCTAACAGGCTTTCGCTCGTACGCACTGCTGCCGGTGCTGGCTTGGGCCTCGGCTCAGGGAGGGAGGAGACAGATCCTGAGCTATCTGGCCGTGCTGGCGGCCGGAGCTGGTCTCCTCGGGGCGCTCAGAGGGTTGGAGGGCGTTCCAGATCTGCTGGGGCTTCTGCACAGAGTGGCCTTTACGTATTGGGTCTACGAAGAGATCGCGACTGCCAGCCTGCCAACCGGCCTCTACGGCGGTCAGCTCATACTGTCGCTGGACCCCAGGAGGAGAGTGGCGAGCTTATTCGGGAGGGGAACGACGAGGTACACCTACTTCTTCATGGGGCAGCCTGTAGGCGACTTTGGAGTATTCGGCATGGTGGAGACATTTCTCTTAGGGGTTCTGCTCGGGTCAGCTGGTTCGGGTGCCACGGGGGCGCTGGCCCTCGCCTATCTGACGGTCTCCATCGAGACCGGAGTGGATTCACTCTTGGTTGGTGTGCTCCTCGCTTGCTCTTACGCGTCGGCGATACGCTTGAGGCTACAGGAACCAGATCAGGAGTGGGATTAGACCTCCTATAACGGCGCCCAGGAGCACGTGGGCAAGAGTGTGCACCCCGAGCTTTATCCTGGCCCAAGCCACTGGGATCACGAGTGCTAGGGAGAATAGCCACCATACTCCTCTGAGGAGGGCGAGGGTAACCCCCGGGACGGCCAGCCCGGCAGCGTGAAGGCTGACCCTCACTCTAGTGCTTGTAACGGCTAGCGCGAGGGCCGCGAGAGAGTAGCTGACTGAGAGGAAGGAGAGACTCGTCCAGCCTATCAGGCGGAATGCCAGCGCGCCGGCTGCATACACCGGAGCTGTCCAGAGCAGGAGAGCAACTCTTCGAGATTTGTCCGTGATGCTCGTGCCGCTCAGGCCGTTGACTCCGTCTCCGGCAGCGACGGGGGCTGCCGGAAGGATGCCAAGGAACACGAGTCCCATGCCGAACCCGATGAGAGGCGCCAGAGTAGCCTCTGCCGTCTCGCTCGCGACGAGCGCCGCGGCGGCGAGGGCGCCAAGCGTCGAGGGAGACAGTACCAATGATAGGAGTTCTGCTAGCTTTTCCGTCTTCAAAGCGGGAAGAGGGGGATGTGGTGATCTAAAAAGGAGTTCCACAATTCGGCGGAAGCACCGCAGTCGATCGTAGTTCGACTCCAGACGTTCTCCCCGGAAGTGCGGAAGCTACTGTTCGGGGATACAGCTACCACGTTCCACTTTCAGACCACGCGATACCTGAGCCGAAACCCCCTGCTCAACTCCTCGAGACCTAAGAGTTCGATTCTCCCCACCTCCTTGGTCCTGACCACGTGCGTCCCCGTGCACGGTATTGCGTTCACGCCAACTATCTCTACGATCCTGTAGCTCGAAGCCTTGGGCAACCTATCCAAGTTAGGAGCATTGTAGACCTCCTCGGCGAGCCTCTCTGCCTCAACGAACTTGATCTTGACCTCGAGATCCGAGGCGGCTATGCGGTTGGCGCTCTCCTCTATCGAGGCCAGAGCCCTAGCGTCAGGAGGAGCGTGGTCGTAGTCAACGTAGGCGGCAGGCGGCCCGTGGTTTGCTCCAAGAGTGTCGACGCACCTGCCGAAGTACTCGCTTACTGCCGCGTCCAAGATGTGCCCTGCCGTGTGTAGCCTCATTACGAGGTACCTTCTCTCCCAGTCGAGCACGCACTCTACGGACTCCCCTTCTTCTGGCTCTCTTCCCGTCAGTTTGCCGAAGTGAAGAACGACTCCTTTGTGCAGGAGGGCCTTCTTGACCTGGAATCTAAAGCCTTCTCCCTCGATGAGCCCGGTGTCGCTCGGCTGGCCTCCAGCCAAAGGGTGAAATACTGTCCTATCCAATACTATGTGCCTCCTAGCCCCTCTGTGCTTGATTATGCGGATTACGGTCGCTGAACAGGTCTTCACATACGAGTCGGTGAGGTAGAGCTTCTCCGTCTCCGGGAGCCCCTCTACTGCTCGCTCTATGCTTGTCAAGCCGACACCTCACCAGGCTGAAAGTCCCGGGTTGATGGTGTCATATGATAGGTTAAAACCCCAGACAGCTGGCCATCGGAGCCTTGTGGCGCCTCTTTTATGAGGAGATGCTTTCTTCAGCATTAGAGCGGCCCCCAACCTCTTTTACCTTGGGCTTGACAGGTGAGTGCGGTGAGATGAATTGACCGTTTGGAGAGGGTCGGCGGAGATCCGGACCAAGAGGAGGCTGGAGGTGATCGACGTAACGAGGCAGGTTCGGTCGCTGGTGGCCCAGAGTGGAGTGCGTGAGGGCATCGTTAACGTCTGGCTAGGCCACACGACGGCTGGAGTCACGGTCAACGAGGCAGATCCAGATCTCTGGGAAGATCTCCTAGAGACGCTGTCAAGGCTTGTCCCTCTCGATGCTCACTATAGACACAACGCGAAGTACGCTGGATTCTCCCGTGAACAGAACGCTCACGCTCACATCATCTCAATGGTCATGCAGCCAGAGGTAACCATCCCGGTCTCAAAAGGAGACCTCATGCTGGGGACGTGGCAATCCGTCCTTCTGGTAGAACTCGATGGGCCTCGTACCAGAAGGGTCGTAGTCACCGTCGTTGGAGATTGAGTTGCTCAGACATACTCCACTAGAAGCCCTCCCCTGGCCTTCTTCACCAAGAGGGACGACCAGTTGGGTACCTCCTCCCACTTATCCCCCCACTCTCTTATTGGCTCGGAGGAGAGCACCAGAGACTCCACTCCGCCCCAGTCCCTAGTGGTCCAGTAGAGCGTGCACGCGTTCTCGCCCTCCGCCGTAGCCTTCGAGGCGAGCAGGCTTTCTCCATCTGTCAGGATGTTGGTAGCTGACTTTAGCCCAAGTTCTTCGATCCTGCTTCTGAGTTCACGCAGCTTTGCTGCTGCGTTCCTTAGACTGCCAGCCAACGAGAGGTATACTAAGAGAGCCTCGCTGTCGGTATCTCCAAGCATGTCTCCCCGGCGATCTCCCACAAGCGCCTCCCAGCGCTCTATCGTTCCATTGTGCGCGAGCCCCCACAGCCTCCCTTCGTGAAGCCTAACGAATGGGTGAGTGTTCTTTATCAGAACCTCGCCCACTGAGGTCCTCCTGGCGTGGAGGAGGAGCAGATCGGCTCTGAACCCCTCTCTGAACTCAGCCTGCCACGCTGGCTTCAGCGACCTGACGTAAGCCACTAGCTGACCTCTCAAAAAGGCCAGCATGCCCCAGCCGTGGGGATGGCCCATGCCATCTCTGCTCCTACCTCTCAGGGCCAGACTGGCTAGGATATCGACCATCTCTATGGGCGCGTAGATGGGCAGAGGCTCGGGCGATATCGCGGCGACCATCCTGCACAAGGTTACCCTAGAGGCCGCCCACAGACTCTCCAGAAAAAAGAGCATCGCCGTCACGAGAAGACTAATTACTCCCAGCATTATGCGCATAGTGATGCACAAGTTCGCGTGCGCTCTGATCCTAGTGTTGACCCTCGCGGTTCACGCAGTTCCCGCGAGATCTTCTGGGCCTCACGCGATCATAGTCTCGAACAGTGTGGATGCGCCTGCAGCGGAGCTGCTGGCCCAGTTCCTAGCTGGAAGAGGCGCTGAGGTCCAAATCGTCTCGGCAGATGAGCTGGAGAGTGTAGAGGCTTCAGCCACGGCTGTATTCATCCTCGGAGGCCCAGACGCCTACGAGGGAGTGGGGAACATATCCTCTCAGTTCCTGACGGCCGACGAGGAAGGTCTGCTCAGGAGGGTAGCCGGCTACCTCAACTTCTTCGTGAGGCACATCAACGGCAGGCACTACGTAGTCTTAGCTGGCCACACCAGAGAGGAGACCTACCAGGCAGTCCTGCTCTTCGAGTCGGGCGGCTACCAAGACTGGATACTCTACCCAAGCAGGATAGCTGAGGTCTCTCCGTTTGGCTACAAGACCGCGGACGTTGCCAGCAGGGAGTTCAGGTGGACCTACGCCGGCAAGCAGTACTCCCTAGGGCTGACCGTGCCGAGGGATCTCTACCTCTACTACACCAGCATGGAGCACACGATTCCCTACGAGGACTGGGCGGTGCTGGCTTCGGACCCACTCTCGAGACCCTACCTGCGGAGCCTGCTGAACAAGCTGCTGGCAATGGCGCGTTCTGAGGGCTTCGACGAGATCCAGACCATAGAGTTCTTGGCGGCCTTCGTCCAGAGCATCCCCTACAGCCTAGAGAAGGACGTCATCATGGCGGAGGGCGAGTACCCCAGGTACCCGATAGAGACCCTGCTGGACTTTGCGGGCGACTGCGAGGACCACGCCATACTCCTGGCGACGCTCTACATGGAGATGGGCTATAACGTAACGCTGATCATAATCTGGGGTAAGCCGGGCTTCGCAGCCGGCCACATGGGCGTGGGGATAGCGCTCGAGAGCGGAAAGGGGCTGCGCTGGGAGGTCAATGGCACCACATACTACTACATCGACGCCACGCAACCCGGGTACCTGCTAGGGCAGCCACTCCTCCCGGAGTACCTCGACTACGAGCACCCCATCTTCCTCTTCCCGAAGTTTGAGAACTACCCGCTCCCAGTGCTGGTTAGAGACAGGATCGGCGTGATATGGCAGGAGTCCGCCAGGGCGGCGACCGTCGTGGTGACCGTGGCCAACTTCGGCCAGGCGTGGGCCAACCTCACCGTCACGGCTGGCGTGGCGGCCATGGGAGATCGCTACATCAACAGCAGCACTCAGGAAGTTAACATCCCACCCGGGCAGGTCGCCGTGGTCACGCTGACGTTCCAAGGGCCTCCGAGATCGGCGGTAAGGCTGGAGATAAGGATGGAGGGGAAGCTCGTGGACCGCATAGGCAGCCTGCCCATAGTGGGCGAGCTGCCGTAGTCGCCTTTCGCCCCCTCCTTTTTATCCCACGTCTGGTTTGGGCCTACTGACCATGGCGGCCAGAATATCCAACCTAGGAAGGCTCAAGCTCGAGATGCTCGGCACCATGGCTCTGCTGGTAGGACTTGCGACTCTCGCATTCGCAGTCCTGCTGCGGTTCGTGGCTCCCGTCACGGCTATAGTGCTGGCCGTTGGGTTTAACGTCCTCCTCTGGATCCTGTCTCCCTCTATAATCGAGCTGATGTACCGGGCCAGGGAGCTGAAGCCGGAGGAGGCTCCAAAGCTCCACTCCGTGGTGGAACATATCGCTAGAGAGAGCGGGATCAAAAAGCCGAAGCTCATGCTGGTCCCGCTGAAGATCCCAAACGCCTTTGCATACGGAACCCCATTCTCAGGCTACAGAGTGGCCGTCACAGAGGGTCTGCTGAAGACCCTTTCGCCAGAGGAGGTTGAGGCCGTTATCGCTCACGAGATCGGGCACATAGCCCACGGGGACATGCAGGTCATGATGGTCGCGTCCACCCTGCCTGCCGTACTCTACCACGTCGGGAGGATGCTCTACTACTCTTCCTACTTCGGGAGCAGGAGGAGTGAGCGTGGAGAGTTCCTGCTAGCAGGGGGTATAGCGGTGGCCCTCGCCACCGTGCTCTGGCTCATCTCTCTCAGGCTCAGCAGGCTCAGGGAGTACTACGCGGACGCTCACGCAGCCTTGGTAGTACCGGGGGGCGCGAGGAAGCTTCAGGACGCGTTGATCAAGATAGCCGCGCACTCCAACCCAGACATAGGTGCTCAGGCCGCCCAGGTCAGGCCTCTATTCATCTCTGACCCGGTTCTACCTCCGGTAGATCCTGAGGAGATCAAGAGGGCCCTGCTAGAGAAGAAACCCACTGTGTCAGAGAGGATCTTGGGGATATTCTCCACGCACCCGAGCCTGGTAGACAGGCTGAGGGCTCTAGAGGAGTTAGCGACGCAAATAGCCTGGTGAGTTCGTCAGAGGTACGGCGCTAACGTCTCCTGCCTGTAGGAAAACAGGGTATCGGACACCTTAAGCCAGAACTTCAGCGGCAGCTTCAGGAAGGATCCTGCCTCTCTCAAGGCCTCCTCTAACGTCGAAAATCTCTCTGGAGAGCTCTTAAGCGCGGCTCGAACGCTCTCCCTGACGAGCCACACTCCCAGAGGCATGAGCTGATCTCTATGAATCTCCCTCCAGACGATGACCCTAGCCTGTCTCTTCTCCCTAGCTAGCGCCTCCGCCACGGCCAGCCTGGCCGCGTAGTAGCAGCCTCCCATGCTCGCGTACTCCGTCCTCCCCAGGGGACCCTCGCTGTCTCCGACGAAGGCCACGTCGCCAGACGGGTTCCATGTGGTACCGGGGTACCAGGCCTCTACAGACTCGTAGGTCCAGACGCCAGGCATCAT
>Ga0116200_10000531_pt1 | contig 12664 bp, 17 predicted proteins | sample Mar14436cmmetaG_FD_94478 | JGI IMG/M metagenome (GOLD analysis project Ga0116200, IMG submission 94478) | Marine hydrothermal vent microbial communities from Guaymas Basin, Gulf of California to study Microbial Dark Matter (Phase II) - Marker... ... | reverse complement strand
TCTCGAACTGCCGGCAGGAGAAGCTGGTACCCAGAAGTTCGTTTAGCCTCCTTACGAGCCTGGCCTTTTTCATCGATCTCACCTTTCAAAGACGTGGGGACGTGATTATCCTCCCAGAGCCTGATATAATACCTCCATTCTCTCCATATCAGATTGCGAATGAGGAAATGAGTGATCGCCTCCTGTAGTGCGGCGTATCTCACAGCTATCTCTTCTTTCGGCAAATCCATCAGGTAATCGACGTTCTCCTCCATGTCCTTCAGCTTGCGCTCAAACAGAGCCGTCAGGTATATATGATCCCCGGTGATCTCAATCACCCAGCTTCACTTTAACCGTCCTCACTCTATCCAGATGATCGTGACCGGAGAGATACGCCTTCTCACGAAGTTCATCCCTGTCCCTTTCCAGGAGTCCTCCACCTCCATAGATCTTGTAACAGGTTATGAGCATATCTCCGTTTTCCTCCTGAGGCAGATCCAGGATGTAAGCGTATCGTGCGTCCTGTATGTCGCTTCTGGGTCTTATGTCGGGTTTGAGGTATATCTCCATTCCCATCTTCCTCATCCTCTTCGCCTCCTTTTTCTTCTCCTCCCAGTCGAAGGCGATGAGCAGCGAGGCAATATCGGGCGGATATGTGAGCCAGTGCTTCTGTTCCTTCACACAATCCCTCGCGAATCGTGCGAACCTCCTGAAGAACGGCAGCATGTATTCTGGATATCCGTCCCAGTGTTTCCACAGTTCCACCACCTCAAAGTATCCATCATCCCACTTTCTCCTCACATAGATCTCGCTTCTGGTCCCCATATTTTCACCTCCTGAGAGGCTCTGAGAGGCTCTCTGAGCGGCTTTCTAGGGTTTACCAGTGTGTTTCCCCACCCTGACGTGAAAGAACGGCTCACAGAGCGTTCTGGAGCGTTTTGGCCAATATTTCCTGATTTCACTCCAGCCGATGTTATCAACCTTGAAGGTTCTACCCTCTATCTTTACGAGATCGCCGACACACATGCTCCTTCGATTCAATTCATATATTTTTTCGCTTCCGTTAATAGCATTCATCCGTCTGTAGGTCTGCTCCAAAATGTCTGGCAGCCGTCTGCCCTTTACCTCAAACTCAGCGACCTTCTCATACTCATCGAAGAACAGCAGCGGTGTCCTGTAATATATCTCAACACTTGTCTTGCCCGAGATGAGCCTTTTCAGTTTCTGATACGTTTTCATATCTTCACCTGCCGAGTATGAATCCCTCTATCTTCCTGGCCGCATCGATAAGCTCCTCCACTTTGCGCTTAGCGCTCATCCTGGCCTCGAAGAGCATCTCCGATGCGATGTAGAGGGATGACAATCTGATTGCACGCTCATCCCATCCTGCCGATCTCTCAATCCTCGTTATGATCCTGTTTCCATTCTGTGACTCGACCCAGCAGAAGTCCACAGTATCCCCGATCTCTATTCCGTCGATCATATGTGGCTTTGGGACGATGTATCTCTCAGAAACGCCATCGGTTATTATGTGAACCACGAACATGGGCTTCCCCTTTATGTCCTTCCTTTCATCGATCTCAGCCACCTCCCCTATCATCTTCTCACCTTGAAGTATCTCTCACCGTAATCCTCCGCCTCTATCAGTTTGTCCCTGAGCAGGTTGTTTATGTGGTAGAAGTAGCTCCTCCTTGGCATAGGAGGTATGTTGAGCTCACGGCATCTCTTCAGGCATTCCTTGAAGAGGTTGGAGGATGATATCAGACCGACCTTATCAACGATCCGATATATCATCTTCGGATAGACGCCAAGCTTTTCGATCTTGTATTTCCTCTCCAGCTCCTTTGCTCTCACGAGCCCTTTGTTTATATGTTCGGGCAGTATCTTTTCCGACTTCATCGTCTCGGCGGTGACGGCGGCGTTGTAGAGCGTCTTGATCGCCACCCTCACATCGGAATCGGTCATCCCAACGACCTTTCTGATAAGATCTTCATCCCATGCTTCAGGGGAGAGCCCCAGCTTTGCCCTCTGTCTCAATATGCGGAACAGGTCATCCTCCGAATAAGGTGGAAATTCCACCGGCAGCAGGTTAAGCCTCGATATGACCCTTTTGTCCATCTCCAGGACAGAGTATCTTGAGGCGCATATCAGCATGAGCGATACAGTGGGGAACTTCAGGAAGTTATACAGGATTATATCCCTGTCCTTCGGCGACGGCCAGTCTATCTCATCCAGCATAATGACCATCGGCTGACTCAGATGTTTTTCGAGGGCTTTCAGTTTGGCGTTAACGCTCTGTTGAAATCCGCCTAGAACTCTGAGCTGGGAAACCATATGATCGAGCACCGAGTGCGAGCTTCTGTGTATTGAACAATTGATATAGCATGTCCTGACTTTTCTGGAGAACTTTTTAAGGATGAACTTACCGGTAACGGTCTTGCCCGTTCCCGGGTTCCCATGAAGGAGAAGGTTGGGCGCCTTATGGCCCAGGGTGATCGGTTTCAAATAGGATGTGATCTGGTCTATCTGCTTTTTCCTCTTTATCAACATCTGGGGGATGAACTCCTCGTCAAACACCGACTCATTGGAGATGAGCGTCATAAGAGAAATTTCGAAGGGCTGAGATTTATAAGTTGCCCATTTATTACACTCACTGCACTGTGTAGTAACTTCATGGAATGCGCAAATGATTTATGGGGCATTCCCATCTCTATTTATGGACGATGAAATTCTGGGAAGAATGCCGAAGGGATTTCTACTGCTGAGAAGGGCTTATCTGGAATTGAAGGGGAAGGCTTATGAAGGTGTGGGAGAGAGTGATTGAGAAGTTGGACAGGATAATCCAGATCCTTGAACGCATGGCCAACAGGAAGGGGGCACTTGACGAAGAGAATGAAGGGAAGGTTCTCGAGTATCTCAAGAGGCACGGCAAGATGACGAAACAGGAGATGAAGACCTTACTGAAAGTCTCCGATCAGGCGTGTCTGAGGATCATGAAGGATCTCAGCAGTTTGGGCAACGTCCTTTACATACCTGGGAGAGGGAGCAGACAGAGTATCCTGGTATATAGTGATGGCGATACAGTAGAGGCTAAGGCACTGATGATAACGAAGCTTATACCGAGGGGCAGCTCCATGAAGATTGAGAAAATAGCGGAAATCCTTGGAATGAATAAGAATGATGTGATAGCCGCCGTTAGAACGGCGCAGAGGTTATTCCCGGATGAGCTACAGATGAGGGAGGGGGTTGTGGTGAGGTTTAGGTAAAAATTTGACAAGTTATAGCGGATACGCTAAACTAATTGCGATTTAAGGATGAGGAGGGGATAAGCGTGAACTGGAGGGATTACATAGTGAGCACCCCGGATGTTTTGCGGGGGAAGCCCCGGATCAAAGGGATGAGAATCCCTGTTAGCCTCATCCTCGGATACCTTGCCGCTGGCAGCAGCCCGGAGGAGATTATAAAGGAGTTCCCTGATCTCACGAAGGAACATATCGCTGCCTGTCTGGATTTCGCCCGTGAGCTGGCGGAATTTGAACTTGCTGCCTCATGAGCTTGAGGTTCTTTGCAGATCATTGCATCCCTAATTCTGTGATCCGGGTGCTTCATGAGGCGGGCCATGAAGTCCTCCGGTTGAAAGATTACATCCCAACGGATTCGCCCGATCCTATTGTCATCTCAAAGGCGCAGGAACTTGACTCCATTCTTATCTCCCTGAACGGAGATTTCGCTGATATCGTGGCCTATCCTCCTGCAAACTATAAAGGGATCATCGCCCTTCAAGTCAGGAACCACCCTGAAGTTATCCCGCAGCTTATGGAGAAATTAAGGGGCTATCTGTCCGTTCATTGCGATATGGGACATTATGTGGGAAAGCTGTTTTTGGTAGAAGCTCATAGAATCAGAGTTCGGGAATGAGGCTGTGTTTGAGGTCTCACTGACTCGACACACCTCCCCCTGAAAGAATGACAAAGCAAATACGGTGTGTGTGGTGTGGTTGTTGATAATACACACCTGTTTTCGCCCTATATATGGATTTAGGGAGGAGGTGGTGTCAGCGATACACCACTCCTTGTAGCTATCAGGTTTTTGACCCTGGACTTCAGAGGCGATTTCAACTACAATGTTCGATGGAGGAATAGCATGTTCGATCCCATAGAACTTACGGAGAAGATAGAAAAACTCGTGTGTAAAGGTCGTTCGAGGAAGTATTACCGTTTCAGACCAGCTCGGTTTTACGGCGGCATTGCCTCCGCCGATTGCGTCGGATGTAAACTGCGTTGTGTGTTTTGCTGGTCCAACGATGCCGCGAGGGACGGTAAGATAGGACGATTCTTTGATGGTGAGGAGGTTGCAGAGAAACTCACAGAGATAGCGAGGAGGCATAACTTCACCAAAGTGAGGATTACAGGTAACGAACCCACCTTATGCAAGGAGCATCTGCTTGATGTGCTTCACCATCTGCCGGATGACCTCCACTTCATCTTAGAGACGAATGGAATTGCCCTGGGTTATGACATAGGGTTCGTCTCCGAACTTTCCAATTTTGACAATTTACACATAAGGGTCTCCCTTAAGGGGTGCGATGAAGCTGAATTCTCAAAACTTACCGGTGCTAATCCGGAGGCGTTTGAGCTTCAGCTGAAAGGACTGGAAAACTGTGTCAAGCACAACATCTCATGCCACGCCGCATTGCTCTATGATCTCATAGATAAAAGGAAAATACCGAGGCTGAAGGAAAGGCTGAGGGGAATAAAGATAGGGCTGGAAAGAATCGAGTTCGAGTATCTCATGCTCTACCCGCACGTCGAGGAGAGGTTGAGGAGCGCCTTGCTCCTGGTATAGCTGGTAGAAAATTGAGATCATGTTTTTTCATGTATTCGACAGCGTGATCCTCACACAGGTAAAACATTGGTCTCTCATTCCCATCTGGAACGAAAAATTCAGCTTTATTCCTACAGATCTTACACCTCATAAAGAGATTTAATAGTTAAAATCTTATAAACTTTAGCTTAAATCAGGGAGCTGAACATTTAGCCCTCCGCCCGTCGGGGGCATTACGCTAATTGCTGAAATCCCTAAACTTTAAATATTTTTCCCCAATAGATAAATCATGGAGGACATATACGGAAGAGAGAAAGAGCTTGAAAGGATGATAGAGAAGATAAAGAAGGATAAAAAAATAACGAACAAAAATAGAAGAGCTATCGTCGATTTCCTCGACTACTGTCGCGCAAATGGCATGTCAGTATCAAGGCTGCTGAGATATGCTCATACATTACGCAAGTTATCAGCCGTGCTGAAGAAAGATTTTAAGGAAGCGACGAGGAGAGACATACAGAGAATTATAGGGAAGATAGAAAGCTCGAACTACAAGGCGTGGACAAAATACACGTTCAAAGTGATGATAAAAAGGTTCTGGAAATGGCTTAAGGGGGGCGATAGGAAATATCCTGAAGAGGTCGAATGGATAAAGGCAAGGCTGAGTAAGAAAGACGAAGAACTTCCTGAGGAGCTTCTAACTGAGGAGGAGATTAAAGCAATGGTAGATGCTGCGGACAACCTGAGAGATAGAGCCTTGATCTCTGTTCTCTATGAGAGCGGGTGCAGAGTCGGTGAGGTTCTCAGCTTAAAGGTGAAGCATGTGTGGTCAAACGAATACGGATGCAAGGCTTTAGTGAAGGGAAAAACGGGGATGAGGAAGATATTGCTTATAACTTCAGCACCGTATCTTGCCACTTGGATAAATTCGCATCCGTTCAAGGATGACCCTGATGCACCGTTGTGGGTCGAGATGAAGGGCGAAGAGAGAAAAGGTTTGAGCTACAGTGGATTGAGCACAATGCTCAAGAGGGTGGCTGAGAAGGCGGGGATAAAGAAGAGGATATATCCACACCTGTTCAGGCACTCCAGAGCGACCGAGCTGGCAAAGCACTTGACTGAGTCACAGCTTAAGGCCTATATGGGTTGGGTGCAATCATCTAAAATGGCAGGCGTTTATGTCCATCTTGCCGGAAGGGATGTCGATGACGCCCTTCTGGAGATGCATGGCATAAAGAGGGGAAGAAAGAAAGACGGGAGCAAGCTGAAACCTCGGAAATGTCCAAGATGTGGAACTACCAATGAAGCAACAAACAGATTTTGCAAGTCATGCGGCTCACCGCTGGATATGAAGACTGCTTTGGAGGTTGAAGAGAAGAGAAAGGCATATGACGAGATAATAAGCGAGGTTCTGGCAAAGAACCCTGAGATATCGAGGTTGATAGTCCAGAAGGCGATAGAGATGGGGCTGGAGAGGAAGTTGAAGGAAATGGTATAGGCGCTCTACCGAGCCTTCATCCGTTGACTCCTACCAAGAAATAGGTTATACTACGTTTGATGTAATTGCTGATAATTACGCAAAAGAGGTATACGATCCATGGCGATGAAAACGATTCAGATCAGGCTAACGCATGAACAGCTCGAGGATATCGACCGGAAGGTGAAACAGGGCATCTACCAGAGCAGGTCGGAGGCGATCCGTGATTACATCCGCAAAGCCGAATTTTTCGATGCACTGATCCAGTTCCGCAAGCTTGTATCTCAGGCCGGGCTTAAGGAGGAAGATATATGGGATGACGCAGAGGAGATACGTAAGGCTCTATACGAGAAACTGTTCGGTAAATCAAAATTATGTGTGAGAGAGGGGAATCGATCTGGTAAGAGAGATCATTGACCCTAAGGCGGGAAACGAGATCTACATGGCCAGGATAACGGGGCGAATCTCTTATGACCTTCTTGAAGGGATAAAATTTAGATAGTATAATATCCAGATGAGGGGAAATTTAGATATTATAGTATCTAGATAGGGAAGATGGTAAAGATAGCTGAGATAGCAGAGCAAAACCCATGGTGGGTTTACGGGGAAGAATTCATCTACTACGATCTTAATTTCAGAAGAGCTACCCCTGTTTTCTTCAAGAGAAAGGCGTTAAACCTCAAAAAAGGGAATATCTATATCCTCAGGGGATGCAGGCAGGTTGGGAAAACCACGTATCTCAAGAATACAATAAGAGGGCTCATACAACGGGGTGTTCCGCCGAGACATATACTCTATCTCTCCCTTGATTTCTTCACATCGAGGAGGGAACTAAGAAATGCCTTAAACTATTTCCTCGATATGACGTGGGAAGCTGAGGAGATATATCTCTTCCTGGATGAGATCACATCTCTGGAGGATTGGAACCTGGAGCTCAAATACCTGGCGGATCGAGGGATAACAGAGAGGGCTGTCACCGTCTGCACAGGCTCAAGCGCCTCCAGGCTTAAGGAGAAAGGCGAGCTCCTCCCGGGGAGGGGACTTGAGGGGAACGAATACCATTTCAAACCCCTGTGCTTCCGGGATTTCCTTCTCCAGGTTATAGGCTATATCAAGAAGACCAAACCGACAGGGGAGTTTTCCAGGAAACTTGAGAGGCTTGAGGCGATCCTTCCCGAATCTCATGTGAAGATCGAGGATGAGCTTGGAAGGATCAAAAGGATGATATTCGAGATCGCACCATATTACAGGGAGATTCAAAACCTGTTCAGGATCTACCTCACAACCGGCGGTATCCCAATTGTCATCAACTGTTACCTCGAGAGGGGAGAGATTGACATCTCCCTCTCGGAGGTCTTCATGAGGAGCGTATTGGGTGATCTCTCCAAGCTCCAGAGGCAGGAGACCGTTGCTAGGGAGCTTCTAAAGGGCATCCTGGATAGATATGGCTCGAGATACAGCTTCTCCAAGCTCTCCAGGGGGATGGGGCGGACCCATGTGACGGCTATCGACTACCTACAGCTTATGGAGGAGTCCTTTATACTCCTCATTCACTACGCCTATGACTTCAGCAGGAGGGAGGTTAAATTCAAGGGCGACAAGAAGGTTTACTTAATCGATCCCTTCATCCTTCATTCTGTGAGGAGCTATCTCAGCGGCAAGGGGGTCTGGACGGTGATCTCGGAGACCCTGCAGGATGAGAGCACTCTGGGAGGCCTCGTAGAAGGGGTCGTGATCTCCCATCTTCTTACCCATGGTGAGATACCTTACCTCAGAAGAGGATTGACGTTCCTATGGAGCTACTACGACAAATCCGGAAGGGAGATAGACGCCGTGATCAGACTGAAGGATGGGAAGTATAGGGGGATTGAGGTGAAATATCAAGCCCAGGTGAGCGAGAGGGATGTCAGAAAGGTTCCTCAAATCGGGGATTACATAATCCTCAGTAGGGAGAACGTCGGCGGAGGTGAAAATCTCCTGATCGCCCCCGTCTCGCTCTTCCTGGCCCTCTTACCTAAATCCGAGGGGAATATCTAGCGAAACGGAGGTCGTTAACATGCCCCAAGACGGGGTTCACTTTATCGGGATACAATCAAAATGTCATGTGGATATCGACTGAGGTGGACAGGATCTCATCCGGCGGAACACTTTATCATCCGATGCTCCATATCCCCCTCGAGATAGAGATCCGCCCCATCTCACAACGGGAGGGAAATCAGGGCTTCACGCTTATAGAGCTTAAGGGCCATCTTTCGTTGCCCGGCGAGGAGAGGATAGCCGAGTTCTCTACCCAACCCATCTGTCATCAAATACATGACAGACCTTTTAGCTTCCCTCATACGCTTATAATACCTCTGGATCCATACAGGATAAAGAGGATGGAGGATGTTCGGGGAGGAGGGGATATGGGCTTAACCCTTCACTTCATCGGAATGGTTTGGATCGAGGGTGATGGTATCAATAAGGTATCAGGCGGGCCTTTGTTTCTCAACATACCTCAATCTCACTGGGTAAGATCGGTGCTTTCAGGTTGGGGATGGGAGAGGACGAGGCTAGTGGAGGTTCACATCTCCGAGGGTGATCACAAGGTGATACCGAAACGGGTTTATGAGCTGATGGAGGAAGCCATCGTCCACTTTAATAGTGGTAATGATAAAGAGGTTTTAGCCTCCATTTATATGGCTTTCGAGGCATTCGCCAAAGTCCACGGATATGAAAAGCCAGATCAGAACTTCTTCGCCAAGCTTTTGAAGAACGTAGAAGTGGAGGATGAGAAGAAGGAGAAGCTTAAGCTTCTTTTCGGCTACTTCTGTAAATTTCTTCACCTTGGGAGGCACGAACCCGATAAACCACTTATCAGGATAGAGAGGAAGGATTCCGAATTTGCCCTGAACATGGCATGGCTAACTCTGGGTTACATCTCCAAGCTTCTATCATCGGAAGGGGGTGGAAAAGATCTATTGTAGTATTTACCCTTCAAAATAGCTGTGGAGAGCTCGCTGAAGTTTTGCCACATCCTCCATGCTTTTTATGTGAATCCAGGTGTTACCCATTCCCTGGATATTTATCGAACCGTCATCCCCACGCCATACGGTCAAAGGTCTACCGTCACTTCTCACAAAGGATGCCGATCCCGTGGTTTTTGCTTCGGAGATCGCTTCATTTAACTTCGCAACATCTCTCGAACTTGCAAGACCGATAGACAAGCCGGGTGTTTCCAGACGACCTCTGCCGTTTTCATCTATTTTCACCCATAATGATCTCACGCCTGAATTCCATATCCTTTCAATGCATACATTGACTCTTTTCCCCACATCTTCACCTTTAAATCCTTTGTTTGGATTTCCCTCCTTGTATTCAGGCAAAAGTTGTTCTATATCCTCCAGGTTAAAGATGGCTTTGAGCAGATCGGATATCACACTTTCAAACCTCCTCATCAGCTTATCTTTCCCAACCATGCGGAGAAGATAGAGCATGGGGAAAATCAAAGCGGGTGATAGCATCTCTTTGATCACTGAGACGGAAATCCCCTTCTTAAGTCTCGGAGATTTGAACCTTCTCCTCTCAACGATGTTTTCAAGCTCATCTATAACCGTCACAATATCCTCGGTCAGTTGATTCGTGGATATCCCATCACCGTGAGATGAACGAAGCTTATACGAAAGGTTTATCAGCCTCTCTCTAATTACCCTTACTCTCTTAACGCTCTCTGGAAGGTTATCGGATACCGAAACCTCCATTGAACTCGAGAACCTGTCTGTGATGTCATTTGATCCTGTATATGGCATTGAGGGAGGACGAGGCTCACCGAAATACAGATCGATGAGCCTTCGCCCCTCATCCCCGATCGCTCCATTTAACCTCACTATTCTTCGGCCTTTGGGCAGAATTGATGGGGTTTTCCTCGATAATATCAGTTTAAATTCCATCACGTTTTTCCCTGGCATGGTGGTGATACATGGCAGCATCGCCCTCGGATTACCGAAAAGCAAACCGAAAAGTTTATACGGGATTTCTATGACATCCTTTTGATCCAGGTCATGTACGAGGATGACTTTTTCACCCTTCAAAAGCAGAGCTGCTGTCAGCTTTAACTGATCATCAACCTCTTTGGATATGCCTTCGTCTTTAAACTTGTGGAGATCTATCTCGATCGGTGGTATCTCTTCGGTTTCGTCCGCGATCTTGAGAAAATTCTCAAAGATTATGGGATTTATTCTCTCTATCATGAGTTGGTTCAGCTCAACAGCTATGTTGCAGGATGTCAAACCTGTCCTTTTGTAGAGGTCTCTGCCAGAGGTAATGAAGGATATGAAGAGCATATCCTGGACGGTGAATATGACTCTCACGTTTCCTTCGGCCTCCACGTCCTCACGATCGATCGAGTGAACGAACTTGGCTATGCTCTTTTTATATCTCTCCGCCATAGTCTTACTGCTATAGGCGTATATCTTATACCCCCTCTCTCGAGGATGAACCCCGTAGAAGAACCTCTCAGCTATCATCTTCACACCTCATATCTCCATCAGCCATTTTATTAGCTTCAGGCACTCAGGCAGGTAGAACCTGAGAGGAATAGCCGGCTTCACGCTGCCATTGATCATCTCCACCTTCAAGCCGCTCTTGAAGAAGGCTATATTGTCTATGCCGAACTCATTAGCGATGAACTCCAGGGTCGATATGGTGCTCGACAAACTTTTAAGCGCTTCTTTATATTCCCTGCCGTTACTGAGCGGGAGCCTGTAACCTACCATGTCATGCTTGGTAAGCAGAGCAGCGATCGCCCTGATCTTACCACCTACCCTCATCTTGTATTCAGCGATCATCGAGATGATCTGAGCGGTCTCCATATCCGTTTCGTACTTTCTCCTCTGAACTTCCATGCGCTCACCAGGATCGTCAGGAAGCGGGATGCAGGCCGTGCTATCGATAAGGAAGATGAACACCTTCGAGCTGAAGAGAGCCCCCAGTATTTGATCCTCCATGATTTTCTGGTTGACTTCTGGAAGATCGTGTTTTCGGATGAAATCGAGGATGTCTGTTATTGACTCGCCGCTGACCTCGTAGATGCCGATGCTCTTGCGTGTGCCGAAGAATCCGGGTGTGACAATATTTAACGTCAGGAGGTCCAGAGTATCAACCGGGGTTGGAGGAGGAAACTCGCCCACTTCAAGGTAACTACCGATATCTCTCAGCCTCATCAGGGTTTTCGGATCTGCCGTTACCTTAAACCTGAACTTCCTGAACGGCTCCAGATCCTCGGCGGTGAACAGCGGGTGAATCTGGAGCAGCTCATTGCCGGCGGCGTGGACAGCCGCCGCCCTGTAAAGCATATCGGCGAGGCAGGTCTTGCCCACGCCAGGACCGCCTATGAAGGCTGCGTCGGTTTTAACACCTCGTGTCATTTAACCTCCTCCTTTAAAGCGTCAAAGATATAAACCATGTCTTATATTATCATTCTTGCCTCTTAACTTGCCTTTCATCTTCCTAACTGCCTCCTGAATCCTGTTTAATATATGCATGAGTTGCTTTATTTCATCTTCTTCGTCAATATCGATCTCGTCCAGATCTGATAGGATGACCAACGCTAGGGCAGCCATATTAGTCAGCTTATCGGTTAACACTAGGATCTGGCGATGTCCCCTGAAAAGAGTCAGTCTAACAACGGATGGCCGGCGGGCTTATACTGAAACAGGCGAGGGAGCTCGGAATAGAAGGCCCTTTCTTCGGCGGGGATGTGTGGAACAGCCCTGAGATAATAACATCTGCCGGTGAGGCCGCAGAGGGGATAATGTTCACGTTCCCGGCTCAGTATACTGGCGAGGAATATCAGAAGTTCACAACCGCCTTTAAAGAGAAATATGGAACTGAACCCGACGTCAACGCCTCTCAGGCTTATGATACCATGAAGGTCATAGCTCTGGTTATGAAGAAAACAGGGTTTAAACCCGAAGATATAAAGGTGGAACTCCACAAGGTGAAGAGATATAAGGGAGTAACTGGCGAGATAAGCTTTGATGAGAACGGCGATAGAATAGGAATGACATACGCTAAGAGAATTGTTAAGGAAGGAAAGATCATCCCTTATCATAAATGACGGGATAGTTCATATCCTTGACAAATTGCTGATAGTGAGGCATTACCAATACTACTCTTCAAATAGCGGTGTGTCATTCTTCAAATAACCCATCTGAAGTTTTGTAAAGGGGTAAAAGCTTGTAATATGAGATTGAATAAGGATAGAGAATCCAAAAGGTGTGACTATAGGAAAAGATTCGAAGATTACGAGTTTAAGGTGATAGATCCCGAATTTGATCCTGATTGTGACGCTATAGATGTAATTTTAAAAACGAAGGATGGTGATGAATATGTAGGTATATTTATGAC
>Ga0116200_10000530_pt1 | contig 12664 bp, 15 predicted proteins | sample Mar14436cmmetaG_FD_94478 | JGI IMG/M metagenome (GOLD analysis project Ga0116200, IMG submission 94478) | Marine hydrothermal vent microbial communities from Guaymas Basin, Gulf of California to study Microbial Dark Matter (Phase II) - Marker... ... | reverse complement strand
CAACTTCTCCTTAACATCCTCTAACTCGTCCTGCAGCGCACTGAACTCTTCCAGTGTACCCTCACCCTTAGCCTGTGGGTACGGATACGGATACGGTGTCTTCATCATGTCCGACATCACCTTAACAACCTTCGATATCACTGCTCTATCCAAACCTTTGTCCGCCAACTTCTCCTTCAACGTCTTCAACCACTCCTGCATCGTAGGTCGTTCTCCCTCGGCCTTCGCCTTCGGATATGGATATGGATATGGCACCTTTATCAGTGTCTTCAGTACTGACACCACCGTATTTACTTGTATTGGGTTCAATCCCTTCTTCTTCAACTTATCCCTGACTGCCTTCAGAAACTCATTGAACGTCGGCTTCTCCATTTCCACTACTTCTTCCAACACTTCTTCAACTACACGAGGCACATCAACCTCGTTCTCTTGCTCACCCATACCTTCCATCATCACCTCCTTAGCTTTTTCTACATCAGCACCCGTAACCGCGGGCACCTTTACAAATGCTATTCTCTCAAGGGTACCATCCGTTACTACACTCCCATCCATCACCACATCAAACTCTCCGGATACACTGTCATATCCCTCCTTCAGTACCTTATCCTTGTCATCGAACACATAGCCTTGGTAATATATCTCGCCTGATGGTGTCAGCGAAAACTTCGTGGCATAGCCAACTATCTTATCACCACTATGCGTGATGACAAATGGCATGTTTGAGTCAATTTTGTCATATATCCGTTTTATTGCGTCCTTCGTAAATGTGAGTGTCTGTCTGTCTGCCGTAGTGAACGTACCTGGCTTGAGTAGTGGTCCTGACACTACGAGTGTCTCATCTGCAACTTTCACATCGCTCTTATGAACCGCGTTAAATTCCACCATGGTACCTCAGAAATACATTCCCAAAGACTATTAAAGAACTTTTTGTTACGCATACCCATGGGACTCATAAGCAAAGTGATATTACAAAACTTATTTATATGTAGTGAGTGTATTTATTCTACGCCCCGCGACAACCCAGAAAAATCTGGTGATTAGATAGCGGGACGTGGGTCGCAACCAGTGCACCCAATCGCACCCATACGGCCCACACCCCCTATCTAATCAAGGGGAATGGAGCATTGTGGCTAAACTGCCGTGGAAACAAAGTTGAATTTGTTCAATTTGTTTACGCAGATTGAATTTTCAACTATAACAATCTGTACATTAAGGCCCTTTAATATCCTTGCTTGAACGGCTACACCCAGTAAGCTTGCTTCACTAAGTTTACTGGGGCGTTATCTCACACTCCCATACCTTCTCCTCCGGCCCTGTCCTCGTCGCCACGAACACCTCCTTAGGTCCCAACCTATACTTCACAACCAGGGGCTCATCCTGCAACACACTCAACTTCCCCGAGTCCAAAGTCATTAGGTACGAGGGCGTTGCCTTCGTTGGGTTGTACTTCGTACCCGGTGGCACTGCAATCGTTTCCTCACCTATGTCCCAGAACTCATCATACTTCTCCTTCTTAAATATTCCTGGAACTGCCCCTCTTCTCGGGTCCTTAGTCATATGCCACTCTTTCACCTCTCCTGTGTCCCCGAATATCGCCCTAAATATGTACTCATCCTTCGTAGGTCCTCGCCTCTTAACAACCTGGCCTCGCCACCATTGGTACTGCAGCAACCACCGATTCGCAGCAAACTTCTTTAGCCACAACCTCCTCAGCTTCTTCCTGCGCTCATCCCTCTCCTTACCACTCACCTCCCAATACCTCAGCTCCTCCGGGACCTGCTCCTCCAACTCCTTCGGCAGTGCACTCCCCTCCTTCGGGAACCACCCCTCGCGTATAGCCCGGGTGCTCAACACATACGGTTCCTCAGTCTTCGTCTTCCAAAACATCCACACCGGCTCTCCCCTCAAATGCAGTAACCTCGCTACATACCTGCCCTTTAACTTCTTACCATGGAAGAACCACTCCCTGTAATATGGCTTCTGAGCACCCCTCTCATACGTGCCCTTATCCACAATAATCATGACCCCAGGCCAGTTCTTCGTCGCAATGACACCACCCGGTGGGTCCATCCGGTTATCCACTTCCAACCACTCATGGGGCTCATCCTTCTTAGACTCAGCCAATATCTGGTGCCCTGGCTCATCCAACGGCTCCAGATACCTAGCCCATTGTTTCTCAATCTTCCGAATATCCTTCAACGTCCGCACCGGCTCCTCAATCTTGCCCTCATCCAAATTCAGTGTCCAGCCCTCCAGTGGCCCACCAGGTGTTTTCTCCAACCTCAAGTCACCATGAATACTTTTCCCCCGCGCATGCAATTGCAACACATACCTCAACGCCCCGGCCGCCCGCGCTTTCTTCCTCAGTATCCCTGCCTTCTTCGCAATCTCCACGGCCTCCTCTACCGTATCCGGCAACGTCTGGTCCGGCCTCGCCTCATACACTGGACACTCATACACAGTCACCCTACCATCAGGATACTGGAACAATGTATGAGGTATCACCGTGAGTATTGTCCCCCTATCAAAACGCCTCACAATATTGTTCGTCTTTCCAACATTCATAACCCAAGCTTTTGTTTTGCCTAGCACCATCTGCTCAGTATGAGGCATCCCCTTCTCTGCCAACAGTCCCACCGTATAATTGTACACACCCTCCGTCCTCGTTGGATTCCTCTTCAACACCACCACATGCAAATCTGCACTCTTCTTATACTTCACCCAGCTCGCAATATGCCCTGTTAAGGGGAATATGTCCCTAACACTCTTAATCATCACACCCTCACTACCAGGCAAATTCCTAATCTTGGTAAGCAACTCCTTCAACTTACCTACATCCAACTTCTCCAAGATATGACTCGGCACATTATTCCACCCTGGCTTTGGAACCTCATCCGTCTCCTGCCACCCACCCAACTTAGCCACTACACTCCGCAACCTAATTCTCTGCTCCAACGGCCACTCATGGACATCACCCTCCGGCTGCAAGTCATGGTGTCTCTCAGGCAACTTACACCACAATACATCCCATACATTTGCGACTACATATCTGTCATCAGGTACCCCTCTCTGGTTCACGTAACCCGCAATCTCTTCCCTACCCATGTGCTCTCCGTCCTTCCAGCCCTCCGTCTCAGTCATCAGCAACAACTCCGGGCATGGATGCTCTCTCAGTGACTTCATAAGTCTCGGGAATCTATGCTCACATCGCTTGCCCGAGTCAGTATATGCAACTATTTTGTCTCCCTTCTTATGCCACTCCACAACGAGTCCATCGTATTTCTTTTCACAGTTATGCACCAGGAATCCAGTTACATAAGTATGGTCTTCCGTTTCTAAGTTGTACACAGGTCCAGTATACTCAACAGAGAATACTTTGTTCACCTTGACCCAGATAGCACCATTCTCGCGGAACGCATGGGGCGGCAAATGCGGATAAAAGTTCACCAGATACTGCTGACGTGTCCTATTCACGGTAACCCAGAATCCCAGCTTCAAACCTATTAGCCGCAACTGATATGCTAGTACCCTACTAACCGTACCAGCTGTCCACCCATATTCTGTCTTGCATCCGTCACCACTAAGATAGCCCTCAAGAAATCTCCTCAACTTCTGCTTCGGTGCCAACAACATCCATAACGGAACCCTTTTTGCTCTTGCCCTATCACCAAATTCCTTTGCAAACCATCTCGCATGTTTCGCTGCATACAGATTCACACAGAACGATGTCATGGTCTCAGTTATCGCTGCCTTGCCAAAACACCGTTTCACGAGCTCAGCAATACGTTCATATGCCTGGCTATTCGACCACGTCACCGTAGTACACCTACCTGTCCCCGTCTCCTTACCAATACAACCCTCAGCGACATACCATCCAAACAACTCAAACGCATCCCCGTCCCACTCAACATCAACTTCTTCTGTAATCACTGGAACCTTCACATAATCATACCTCTTCAGCTCCTCTGCGGGCACCCAACCTTCCAAGATAGGCTCATGCTTAACACGTCTCTCACACCAACTACAATCCTTTCGATGTGCCGCCGGGGAACACCGTACAGTTGAGTACCAACACTTACGGTACCTCCGAATGTAAACCGGGTGTTCAGGTGTCAGTTTTATAACAGGCAGTCCTATTACCTTAACACAGACCAGTTTGTCATCATAGTCCCGCTGCATGGTCGCTGCTACCTTCTGTACACCACCGTTCTGTGTAATGGTCATATCACCCACTTGTACGTCCTCTATAGGTGTGCCAAACCCGACCAGGGTGCCCGGCGGGAAACACGCCAACGGGTAGTCCTCAGGCTTGAACCTCGCAACCACCTGCTCAATCTCCGTGACCTCACCCTCATGGTACCCAACACTCGTTTTGGGTACAGGAACAAATTTAAACAACTCGATGTGGCCAGCCATCTCGACGAACCTGTGGTGCGGGATGAGGACGAGGTCATAGAGTGTAGCGTGGTTTGTAAAGGGACCCATGAGGTGCTGGTTACTTGGGTCGAGGAACTGGATGCGCCAACTGAGCTCGGGTGGTAGGGCACGGCCAAGGCGGAAGCGTATGGGGTGGAGGATGGACTCAGGGGTGTCGTCCGGCATATCTATCATGATGTCGATGTCCCCCTTGCTTGCACCCCAGTTAGGAATGCCACCGACGACCTTCACTACACCTTCCCTCAACACTATGGGCTCAGCATAGTACTCATACAACTCGTCCAGTGTCACTGGCTCACCCAGTGGTTTGTCCCTCACACTGTACACCGGGGCCCCAAGCTCCGTATACTTCATCCCCCGCCTCTTCATCTCAGCCACAACCAACTCATAATACCTGCGTACGTCCTCCTCCGTCATACCCACGGGGCGTTTATCCTTGTGCCTCCACCAGGCATGTGCTAGTGCATGTGCTAACCTAAGCCCTGCATCCGTCTCCTTCTTCAGGACGTCCGGGTGCGAAAGAATCCGTGTCCAACTAAACAAGTCTATCCTCATGCGTCACCTCCCAAGCTTAACAACTGTCATCTCCTATACTAGCAACTTCCTTTCTTACCACCAGTCTTTCGGCCAGCACCCTTCTTGTTTGTACGCTGGCCACGACCACCATACTTTCGGCCACGACCATCTCGAGCACCCCAACCTATGGGACCAGTTCCATTGCTATGTGGCATATACATCACCTCCTATGTTTTCTTAAACCTTCATCTATCAGGTCTCTCCAGCTACGTATGCTACGCACCTGGTTCCAATCCACGTTGAGTAGGAACCCAAATATGATAAGCACCAAACCATAGTACTCATGCCCCAGCACTTCAATGTCAAAGTGACCAAACACAAACAGATGCTCCAACAACAAGAACCCACCACTCACTATGCAAACACCACCCAACAACTTCCTAATGTACCTCCAATCCCAACTATATCCGCTCATTATACCTCAAAATTGATACCCAGGTGCTTAGTCACAGACCTTATACTTGTGTCCGTCCACACATAAGGGACATACATGGAGAGGATACCGGTGCAAGAAGAGGAACCTGGGGTAACGCCGGTGAGGGCAAATGATGAGGAAAGGGTTCCTAGGGATGTGGAAGCTCCGGAGGTGGTACCGGCGAGAGTGATGTAGGGAACGGCTATGGTGAGGGAACCGGTGAGTGAGGAGGTGGAGAGGGAAGAACCTATAAAAGAGGTCATGCGGGAGAGAACACTCACAAGTGAGGAGGAACTGGATATGGTGCCGAGGATAGAGAAGATGCGGAAAAGAGAGCTGGTGAGGGAGGATTGAGCTGATGTAGCCCCGAGGAGGGGAGTAATGCGGTGGAGGATGGCGGAGGTGGTAGAGAGAGGAGATGTGGAACCGATGAAAGTGAAGGCAGAGGAAAGGGTGCTGATTACTGTGGAGCTGGCGGATGAGGCACCGGTAAGGGTGACTTCACCAACGAGGGACAGGGCACCGGATGTGATGGAGGTTGATGGAATAGCACTGGCTAAGGAGAGTATAGTATGAAGGGCGGAGATAAGAGTAGAGGTACCGGAGGAGGTACCGGAGATTGAGAGGAGTGAGGACAGAATGGAGGATGCAGATGAGGTCGTGGCACTGCTTCCGAAGAGTGATATATCAGAAGTCAAGAGGCCAACGGAGGAGGAGGTAACTGGAACAGTTGAGAATAGAGAACGGGTTAAGATGGTTGCACCTGTTATGGAAGAAACACCAGAGGTTAATGATGTGATGGACCGGAGGCGTGAGATGAGGGCTTGAGTGGTTGAAGCAGAGGAGGTGGTACCGATGAGGTAGATGGGAAGGATGAGGGTTCCGGTGGCAGTGGAGGAGGCTGAGAACTGTCCAGAGAGGAGGAGGGATAAGGAAAGGGAACCAGAAGGCACAGAGGAACTTGGTAAAGTACCGGCGAGGGAAAGGAGGCGTGAGATGAAACCTTGGGTGGTGGACACGGGTGAGGTACTTCCAGAGAGAAGAATGGGACCAGTAAGTACACCTGAAATAGTGGATGTCACAGGGGATGTACCAAGTATTTGGAGGACACGGGCTAAGAGTGCTGCAGTGGTAGTGAGTCCAGATGAGGTGCCTACTAACTCAACCGTAGGCGTTTCTTCCACCCCCGCACTACTGAATGTTGGCTCTGGGTCAATATATCTTCGGATTATCAAATCATCTACAATAACGGCCGATGCATCGGTAGATGTTCTACCAAAATGAAGATAAAGAGTATCCGCACTATTTCTTGATGATGCGTGTGAATGCTTTAACTCATCGTTTGCGAGTAACTCCCAATTACCTCCCACCACATGCCGCAATTTAATGATATCATTTTGTGACAGACCTATCGACTCTATAGCATCACCTTCAAGAACAGACTGCTCATTTCCATAACCACCTTCACCTCCGTAGACTCTTGCATAGTTTCTCTCGGTTGTCTCTTTTGTTAATTTTACATCATAGAGGTTTGTCTTTGTTTCAAAGGCTATCGCCTTGAATCGTATCTCAAAGTTATTAGAAAGGAGTGCATTCTTTGTGCTAACTATACTATTTCCACTCACTTCGAGTCTTTGATTCTGTTCATTAACTGAACCACTTAATACCTCCCATTTAGTTGAGTCTAATGAATTGTCGTTGAAATCATCAAACAATAGAAAAACTGCATCGCCATCACTCTCAGAACTTGTACCACTTCGCCCGTAGTAGCAAAATATGTCCACATCACTGTCTAAACTATCCTTGACCTCCACCCACACTGTAATCGGGTCTTGGGTAGGGTCTTCTATCCAGTAGTCCAGCAGAGTTTCGCCATCATCGTCCGTAAACCGAATATCATTTGGAAAGTCTACGCAATGCCCCTCCAAATGGAAGTCGCCACCAGAGGAACTACCAATAGTTAGCTTGACTTGGTAGTTCTCTCCAGCCCCACTCGAACCCGATATCGTTACTTTCTTTCTATATTGGTATCCCGATAACCAACCCATATTATGTCGTTATCTCTTGAGTTTCAAATCCACTCTCGGTCTTTACAACCAACATCTGTTTCTCTGCATACTGAGGCGTAACAACCTTTAACCTCGCCCTCTTGTTCTGTTCATCCACTGCAAGTATCTCGGCAAACTGTATCTTACCACTACCAATCATCTGTGCAATCTCACTCCGCAACTCCTCCGCAAACGTAGCCACCGGAGTTATCGAAGAAGTTAGCACCGGCTTCTGCAAGTCATCCCACCACGCAGGTGAGTCGTCGTTTGTCCCCTGAGAAAACACCCTGTAATTACGCTTCCGCAACGCATCACGTCCAGTATCCTCTAACGCCGTTACATGCCACACATCATAACCAAACTCCTTGTGGTCCAGATGTACCAGCTCATAGGACACAGTCGCCTCACCCAATTTCTTTTTCACATCTCCTAACGTCAATCCCATACTTATCACCTCCTATTTCACCAATATAGGTATGGTACCCCAGACAATACCATGTGGCGATGAACCATCATAAACGATAAGCTGGGCGTCATAGAACCCACGTTCAATTGGGGCACCATACAATCTGATATTCACTACTCCGTTACCCTTTGACCAGTCAAACACATCGGGATACTCCTCTGATGATATCACGACGTCGCCAAACACCAAGTCCATACGTGTGACACTACTCAGGTCTACCGGTGTCTTGTCAGCCTGTAGCTGTACATCTATGACATTATCGTGGTCCAGATATGCTATCTCCATGGCTACCCATTCCTAACTTAGCTACGTAGGCTTAGTCTAATGTAACATCCAGGTCTCCAGCCTTGAACTTCGCCGTGTCTCCAGACCCTATCGTTTTCGACTGACTCAACGACCCATACGCCAACATGTTCCCATCAGTTGCTGCGTCGAACAACGCAAAGTGGGTTATTGTACCCCAGTCACCTGTAGCTTCTGGGAACGTTATGTCATTGGCATTGTCAATGTGCCCATTAGCTGCTGCATTCCAATCATCACCACTGGTCTGTACTCTCGCGTAGCCATTGCCCGAAGGTTCACTGATACCACTTCCATCTTCACCCGGGTCTGCTGTACTCAACGCTACATAGATGTACGTCGGCTGCGAAAACGCCGTCTTCATAAATACGTGGTCCAAGAGTTTGTTCTCCAAATAGTTCGAAAAACTTCCCATTCACATCACCTCCTATGTTTTTGACTATAACTACCTTTCTACCTCCTTTGTTTTACGCCAACTTACACTATGCTCATCCTCACTCCATGGTGTCTCCGCCTCCGGCTCAGTACCCCGCTGCACATCCCTAAGGACATCACCAGGTGCCTTAGACCCAGGGGGTCGTGTCGTCGGAATCTTGAACAACTCGCCTCTGACCTCCGCGGGGTACCCAGCTCGAGCCCTAATCTCCTCCAGGGTGAATGCACCCAACGACGCCATGATGCTGGCGGCCCTGAACTTCTCAATCTTCGCCGCCTCCAACTCAAAGCCGTACTCCAATTTTAGTTTGTCATACGGCAACGACTTATCCACAGTCTTAATCCTACGTTTCAGGATGTCTAACAACACTGGCTCAATCTTTGCCATCAAAGCCGACACCTTTATCCCTACAAAACTACTGGACACCAACTCACTAGCATAGGAACCCCGGGCCCGACCAGACACAGTGCTTTCAGGGAGGTTCAAGGCCTGCCACACCTTCTCGTCTAACTGAGCCAACAACTCATTAGACTCCATGAACTTAGTTCTCGATTCTACCACCCCTATGTCAATGTTATCCGTGGTAACGTACCCCTGGTCAGGTGCCTGGGTCTTAAGCTTTGTGATATAGTTCCGAATTGTGGTCTCGGCATCTTGAGTAGCTTTCTGCCGACGCTCCTCGATTGTACCGGAGTAACGGGAGATGTCAAAGAGGGAAGAGGAAATTTTGTGATGTTCGTGGGGAACCATGCGCCAACGCCAGAGCACGTCGATAATCATGGTTTGGCGTTTCCACCAGGTTGTGAGGAGGAGGCGTGAGAGGGGAGATGGAGAGTAGAGACCATAGGTCTGGCGCCCGAGGATGTCAGTAAAGAAGATGGGTGTATCCTTGAATTTGAGGTGGTAGATGTCGGTATACTTCAACTTCTGTTCTCTGGTGGTGTCACCCTCATTGAGATACAGGAGCTCAGCCTCGGTGATGGTTTCGGTGATGGACTCGAGGGTACGGGGGCGAAGGGTTATGTGTTCAGTGGGCAAGACATAGAAGTCGTCCTTGCGGATAAAAACGTTGCCGTAAGTGAGGAGGCCCTCGGTCCATTGTTCAATGAGAGCGGGGAAGTGGAGGGACTGGGAGATGTTGTTTGCGAGTTCGAGGCACTGGGTCTCAGCAGAGGAGCCGGTGAAGTCACGGAGAGAGACACCGCGGTAGGACTGGGCTACGAGAGTTGAAAGACGGTCGATTGCACCCCCGATGTCGGGTTCGTCATGATACAAGAGGCTGTAAGCCTGGAAGGGGTGAAGGTCAGCAAAGTTGCTACGCTCAACGAGCGTGCGGACTAACTCTGACCCAATACTCTGGGCTTCGGTCACAGGGTTACCTGCCAGCTTCACAAGCCAACCAGCCAGTTTAGCAATTACACCCATGTTATATCACCTCCTAAAATGCCTGACATACCGCAACCTCCGTAACAGGCAGAGGCTGTGTTGCAAGGAACCAAATGACATTTGCTACGCAGTCTGCCACATCCTTAGAACCCTGGGGTGGATGGTCCACCTTCCTTTCGGATACAATATACAAGTTCTCTGTCTCATGCTGAAGCACCTCATCCCACACAACTTCGACTTGTCCGGCTGCGTCAAGCTCTTTCCACCGGTCATAGTCCTCTTTCCTCACAATGTGCTGCACAGGCGTAACACCCAGGGCATCAAGGTGCTCGATGAGCTCGGGGTACATCCAAGTATCAAACACTATCGCGACAATGTTATGGGTACGAATCTTTTCCTCCAAAAACTCCCGGACCATAGATGGGGAGATGTAGGGTGCGCCGTGCTCACGGGTAAAGCGTGTAACACCGTCTACTACTATTTTGTTCTCAGGGGAGATGTAACCAGTTGCGACACCAAAGGAGTCGTTACGGATGGCTGGGTCAATGGCAAGAACGCGGAGGGTGTCTATGTTGGGATGGTCTTGTGTAAGAGCGTTGGTGGTATGGATGAAGTGTAGGGGTTCGGGAAACATTTGGCCGGAGACACTGGCGGGTTGGCAGGCATAGTCACGGTAAAAGGCGGCGAGGTCAAAGCGATGTTCTTGGCGCAGTTCTTCTTCGGTGTAGTTAGGGTTCATCTCCCAGGTGGGGAGCAAGTAACGGAGGGTTTTGGGGTCGTTGCGTTTGTATAGTGTCATGATGATGTCGTTTGGGTCGGTAGGTGAGGAGATGGCTATGGTATGACCGGCGCTCTTAAAGGTGTCTGTGGACTTGCGGAGTTTGGTGTACACCTGCCAAGCGCCCCGACGCCCAGCAGTTCGTTCGAAGTTAGATACTTCATCTAAGATAACCGTTTTGTTGGAACGACCTATGGCAGTTGTAGACCAGGATGACAGGGTCTTGAGAAGGATGTTTTTACTTTTGTCTCGGACGACGAGGTCGCGGATTGAGAGGTTAAAGGTAGAGAACCAGTCGGTGTCCTCAATCATTGTGCGGGCATTGGAGAAGACGGAGTCGAGAGCTTGGGATTCGGATGTGGAGACGACGGAGATTGCGATGGGCTGGGACCGTAGCAGGTGGAAGTGGGATTGTGGGTCCGGAAGCGTTAAAAGCTGGGCGAATTCAACCACCGCGAACATGGCGGCCAGGGCGGATTTTCCGGCTCGCATCCCACACGCCAGGACCAGGTCGCGGTAATTGCCCTTGTAGAAAGTCTGCATTATCTCTCGTTGCTTAGGAAACATCTCTACCCCGACCACCTCCTCAATAAACCAGGTTGGGTCAAGTCTTAGTTTCAACGCCACCTTCAGATTATCCAACTCACTCATGCCCAACCTCCAATGCCTTAAGCACTTTTGCCTGGCACACAGGGCAAAGCTCCCCGACCACCGTCTGCATCACATTGTTAATCTGAACTATCTGAACGTCGGGAACTGGCAATGACCCCTCCATCTCCGCAGATACAACCAACAACTTACGTATCTCCGCTAACAAACTTACTACCTGTCTCACGGTCCTTGAGTTCGGCCTCTCTGCTAAAATTAACTCCGCCAGCCAATCCTCTGCAATCCTAATACACTTCCACAGCTTTGACCGCACATCCATCTGTAACTTCTCAGCCTCAGGTAACTCATGCTCCGTAACATGCCTCCACACCTGGTCTATAGAACAAGAAAACCTCTCAGCTGCCTCCGCCAAAGTCCGCTTCCCATCCAACAGGTCCCTCGTCCAGGTCGCACCGAGCTCGCCCGCCGTACATATAGGACATGTACCCCTTGCTTGAACTGTAAGCTCGCCCATTGGTCCTCACTGAGATTAGATACGGGGGAGGTAGTAAATTTAAGTTTTGTATCACTACCCAAAAACTTCCTCCACCACCTCTCTCACTGTCCTCGCCCACATCCAGGAACACATTTGGTCTCGGGCAGTTATGATGCGTTTGTCTGCTACCACCGGAAGTTCATGGACAACTGCCCCTGCGTCCCTAAGAATCTGGACTTCCCATACCAACGGAAAACACGTCACATTCACGCCGTGCAGCGGCAAACACAGCCCCAGTGTCGTCACACCCACACAAATCGCGGCACACACCCCTCCCCCCTCATAGCACTTTCTGAACATGCGGTGTACCCTTGGGTCCGTAGCCAGACACTTAGTTGACACTAACGCCCCGCTACCCTGAATGACCACATCAAACTCCTCTGGGTCCTCAGGCAGTAGCTCCGCCTCTAACTTCTTCCCTGCCATCGGCTCATCCCTCGCAAACTCCACCACTGGCTGGGTCACAGGGGCGTAGGTTACTGCCTCAGGGAACGTCTGCACTACTGCCGTGTACTCCAGGTAGTTCGGAAACGCGGGTATGATGTGCGCGATTTTCATAGCTCCGCTGGCCTCACTGGTCTGAATCGGGGAGTTCTTCCTGTTTCTCCGGCTCCCGGGTCCTCATCAAATATATCTGCCCATTCACCATCGCCACCTCAACCCCTAACTCCGGGTGAT
>Ga0116200_10000529_pt1 | contig 12676 bp, 10 predicted proteins | sample Mar14436cmmetaG_FD_94478 | JGI IMG/M metagenome (GOLD analysis project Ga0116200, IMG submission 94478) | Marine hydrothermal vent microbial communities from Guaymas Basin, Gulf of California to study Microbial Dark Matter (Phase II) - Marker... ... | reverse complement strand
GCGAGTAGTCTGTGAAAAGAGATACCATGATGGGAAGGATACGAGGGAATTATTTAAAGAGGCGGGTATAAAATTTGATGTTTTGTCGGATGAGGTTGAGGAATATGAGGGGCAAAGGGGGCAGAAAGTGTGATAAACGTGTAGTCTATTTCTTTCTTGTGAGTGATAGATAAAATTGTGTTTGGTATAGAAAGCCAATTACATAAGAGAGTGATCCAAAGAAAAACATGAAAATCGAAAACAATAAAAGATATTCAAAGGGCATAGTCATCTGTGTGATATAAGTTTTTGCTCCACTAACAATTTTTGACATGTTTTGTATTAACCATATAAGATAAATAGAAATTCCAGGTAGCATAATAAGAATAGAAATAATAAAAGACAGTATATAATAGCCTATTGCATTGCCTAAATTTCTTCTCACAAAAAAGTAACTCTTTTTAAATGAATCAATTACACCCAATCCAACTGCCACTATGATGATCTCATAGAATGCAATAAATAGTGATATAATGATGGGGGCTATGAATAAAAACAACGATCCTATAAGAAACACCAAAATACCCAATAGGGGTATTCTGGCTGTTATCATTATAAAGAGGAACATAAAAATAATAGATGTTATAATAATTATAAGATATAATATCCCCCCTATGAGTAATCTTACATAGTTTCTCTTTCCTTCTTCAAGAAATGTATCGAATGAGTATTCTTTGTTTTGGAACAAATCTCTTGCTATGCCCAATATACCGCCTGTGAAGAACACACCAATGAAAAACAAGATAACCATAAAAGAAAATTCTAGCAGGTATTTGAGAGGGGTTGGAGGGAAAGCAAATATAACTATCATGTTAGGTACATTTAGTGCAGAAAGTAGCAATCCAATTAGGTAAATCGATGGATTTCCCCTTAGATTTCTAAAGGCTTTCTTTAGAGGCTCTATAAAGATATTAGTGGAAAATCTTGATGTTTGAAGGTCATAAGGTATCTTTTTACTCTCTTTTTCCTCCACCCGATTAGTGGATGTTTCTTCAATTTTCTCTTCCTTTTCTTCCACTTGATCATCAGGCTCCTCTACTTTTCCACCTTTGACATTCGGATTTAAACCACATTCTGGGCATTTCTTTGTATCTTTATAAACCCAAGAACCACAGTTACTGCAGAATGGCATTTTATTAAATATGTTTTCTTTAAGAATAAATACAAATAGTATCATACCTAATTAATGTTAAGATAGAGGTCATTTCATGAAAATAGACATGACACTACAACTAAAGGACGTTCCCGGAATGTTGATCAGGGTATTGGAGCCTATCTCCAGTTATGGTGGGAATATCATTAGCGTTACGCATTCCAGAGGGGAAAAGGACTCCGTTTCTGTGCATATCTCCTTTCAGATAAGGGATCAATCCTCTCTAAATTTAATTAAAAAAGCATTGCAAAAGCAAAAAATGCACATATCCGAGATCAGGGTGGAGGGAAAGAAATATTACACAAAGAAGTCATTATCATTCATCTTGGTTGGACATGTCATCGATACAGACATTCAGGACACCATAGATAGGATAAATACTCTGGGTATGGTTTCAGATATCGATGTGGTGATGCCATCTCCAGAGCAAAAATCATCGGTAATGATGAATGTCGATATAGATGAAAGGGTGAATAGCGATTTTGTAGAATTGGTTGAAAAAATTTGCAGGGAAAAGAAATTTCTCCTGATAAGGTCATTGGATTGAAAAAGAGAAGGTAGTTCTTCTCCAATTTTTTGGTGAGTGAATCATAATAATTCTTGGTGGATTACTGTGACTCGCTCTGGGTTTTCAAAAGTATTCAGGAAATTATTTTGTTTCAAAGATTATGGGTTTTATCGAAATCAATGTAGTATCATTGAACCACTTGAAATCATCCTCGACCAGGTATTTGTTATTGTAGGTTTTCACTATCTTCTTAGAATGCCAGTGGTGCATGTCTGTGAACACTATGGTTTTGCCAAATCTTGCACGACGTTCTTTCTCAGCTTTTCTATATGTCCTGTATATCACCTTGAACCTGTTATCTTTTTCTTTGATCAAGCACCATGCTATCGTTTTTTACAGTATCTTCGATGGTTACCTCTAGCTTGTAGGTGTGACCATACAAATCTTTACTGGTTCCTTTAGATGCGTCGAAGTAGAATTCTCTGCATATTTGGGTTTTTCACTTTATCGACAGAATCCAATCTTTCATTTCAGAGGTTTTTTGACCTATTCCCCCTGTTGTATACGCTATCTTTGTGTTTTTATCAAATAATTTCTCAAATCCTTCTATTGCCATTACATACTCCGTCCCTAGATTAACCAAAACTTCATTGTAGGATTTATCTTGTAGAAAGACTTTGAATTTCTGTAGGATATCGTCATGTAATTCTAAAGCCCTTTTCTTGTTCATCTTCTGATTATAGTACTCTATCAAATCATCTGGTTCTAAAAATCCATACTTGGCAGATATTATAATTACATCCAAATTCTTCGGGAACTTCCCCTCTCTCTTTAATTTTTTGATTACTTTATAATTGATTCCATCGTAAAGTTCCATAGCTGGTATTGGTTTTATATCTTTAAGTTTTGCATTAGAACAAGATATAATTAAAAGTTTTTGCATTTAGATTCCTCTTTTAATTTCTTAAATGCATAATTTGTTATTTTTCTCCAGATACCTGTATTCAAGCGGTTCTTTATATATTCCTCATACTCTCCAGAGGATATAAGATCTCTAGCTATCTCAACCTCTTTTTGCTGAATCCATGCGTTGTGAATACATCTATGCTCAAATGAGGAAATGTATAATTTCTTTAACCTGCTTAAATTATGTGAAGAGCAAACTGGACATTCACAATCTCTAAGTAATCTCCACTCTTTATTTGATATAAATTTTATACTCCAGCCCCTTTCTTTTTTGATTACATGTCGTTCTCCAATACCATCTACCAAGAGTATCCTATGAGCTGCTCTTATCCTCCAACCGATACTATCTACAGAGTCAACACCTAATAGAAACATTAAACGAATTGTGTTTGTTCCACCAACACCAAAGACGTGAAGAAATTTACTCCAAAATTTTAATCTCAAGTCCACTAATTTATCGATAGTGGATATTCTGTCATTTTCAGTAGTCCTTCCCATTAAAACTGGGACTAATCCTCCTAGTCCGATATAATCTGTTTTGTATCTCTTAAACTTCTTCATCACAGTCTTAAAGTTATTTTCACTTAAGGAAGCATGGATAACGGGCATTTTCTCTATACCATTTCCATATCTAAACCAAAAACGAGTATTCTTCAATGTCAGTTCCATCTTTCTTTCCTCATAAGGATCAGAATAGACAGGAGGGCAGTCTAAAGGAACATTAATAATCGCATTTGATTTTTCCTGAATTTTGAAAATTTTTTTTCTTAACTCTCCTTGCTTTCCGTTAAATATATCAAATGCATCTTTAGATTTTTGTTTTGCTGATTTTTTTAGATATAAAAATCCCCCAGAATCTAAAATCACATTTTTATGTTTTGCTATCTCTTTTATACCCCTCTCCTCTGCAATATTCCTAAATTTATTGGATGAGAGTATCTCATATGCATTCAGAAGAACCCCATCTGCTGGAACACCATCAGTCCATGGAGATACAGGAGATTTGATACTTTGGCCTAGAAACATAGAGGGAGTGCTAATTCTACGGTCCCTTATCCTTAATTTTCCAACTCTTTGAAGTCCGATGCCATTATCAAATTTAAACATATTTTCTCAAGCCTCCAATCTTCGCTTCTTTCCAAATTTCATCAAAGAAAGACTCACACTCTCTTAGATTCTCAAAATTTTTTGTTAGTACTCCTATCTCCCTATTTTTCTTGAGACCGTGTAGCGTATAGTTCGCCGAGGATACTATCGCAATTTTTTTATCTACTAACAATAACTTAGCATGACTCTCATTATGGATTCCGACTAAAATGTTCTGTTCATATTCTTTTTTTAGTTGTTCTAATAACTGCAAAGCGTCTCTATGGGAAGAAATTTGTTTATCAGAACTTGTAATTATTTTTATTTTAATATTTTTGGACTTCCTAATCATGTCCTTTAATTTTTCCATAATTTCTGGACTTAACCATGGTGAAGCGAGCATAACAGATGCTTTAGCATCCTCTATAAAATTTTCAAATGTGTTTAAAATAGTATGGGGATTCTGTTCGTTTATATCTACTGGGAGGGTCCATAATATTTCATGATCTTTTCTGTGCCTGAGTTTATCTTCAACATAATCCCAAAGTTCCAATGCAAGTTTTTTACTTAACATATGCTCCTGTAATAAGCCGTACTCGCAACCCTTCATTTGTACGCATGAAGGACAGCCATCGTAACATGAGGGTATAATACTTGAAATAACCGCAGTTAATATCTTCTCATTGTTCCACTCAGTTGCAATGGATAAAATTTCATCTGTGTCGTAATGTAATGAAAATCTTTCTACAAATTTGTTTAAATGATTCCTTGATCTTTCTTGAGAAATCTCGTTATTTAAATCGAAAAAAAAATTTTCAATAATGAAATACGGAGGGATTATACCCATATTCTCATGAAATTTTTGCAATATTTGATTTAATAGGTCTATAAATTCGGAGTGCTCTTTCAGATTCTGAGCAACTTCATGTGGAACATTATCTAAAATACCCTTACTTAACTGATTTTGTAATCGGATGTCATTTTCATAAATAGGACACTCTCCTATAATCTTATATCCATTTTCAAATACATATTTCAAACGTTCTGATAATAAACCAGTGATACCTTTTGTTCCCTCACAATTCTCAATGATTGCAAAGGATGCTTTCCTCTCTTTTAATGCATAAGGTTTAGCAAACCAACAGGTAAGGGCGTCAGGGGAGCATTCGGCTGTTACTAAACATCCAGTTGTTAATACATGAGTAAGTGTATGGAGTAATGTCTCTGAAACAAAATCAAAGAATTCTTTATCTTGTTTTCTAATATCTTCAATTGGTTTATCCAAGAGTCTTTCTATCTCCTTATAGAATTTAGAATCATTTTTATTCTCAAGAAGATAATCCAAACAGGCATTATAATATCTCTTTTGAGACTCAAATTCGTTAATATCAGGATCCCTGTATCTGATATAAATATACTTCATAAGTAGGTTCCTTTTCAGATCTTCAGCATCCTCTCTTGTAAGTTTTCCAACAATTTTATCCTCTAATTCATCCAATTTGCCAATATTAAATAATAAACCTGTGGTATTTATTTTATAACCTAAAGCAGGCCGGATAGGTATCTGTCTTTGTGTTCTCCTTGTCATCTTCCTTTGAACCCCATACACAACCTTTTTATAATCAACACCGTTTAAGGTCTCAATTGGATCTGTTCCATCGTAATCTAAAATTCCAATGCTTAATGGAAATACTTTGGGATAATTTGTAAACTCAATATAGGTATGGGCTGGGTTTAATCCACATACCTTTGATTCCGATCTTTCTTCTGCACATAACCGACAAACATTATCAATAGAACCTCCACCAAATGTCGAGATTGTTTCTATACGTCTATTATGCTTTTGGCACATACTATTTTTTACATTTTCTTTTGCACAAAGAGGGCAAGTGAATCTATTCCACTCCAATGCTTCCATAACAATCCCGTGTTTATTACATATAGGTACTTCTCCAGTCCATCCACAAACATTGCATATCAAAACACGAGGGGAGTACTCATCTTTATGAGGTAATCTGCATGTTTTGCACATTTCCAAATCTCTATTCTTCTTATGTTCCTCACAGTATTGATATGTTTTAAAGTTACACGCATGTCTGATAGGCAACCTTGGAATGAGCCCCCTTGCCATTTTACCTTCCCTAAATGCGTATTCGTTATTAACCTCGACAAGTTCTATTCTTTGGGGTATCAAAACAAACCCACCTTCACGCCATTTTCGCCTAAATTCGGGTAGGACTCGAAAAATTGTCGGAATTTGTTCGTAGGAAAACTCAAATAACGATGATGGCACTACAGCTTTTGATGTCCATGCGTATGTGTAGTATTTGCCTCTAAATGGATGTGCTCCAAAAGGTAAAAATTCAAATATTGCTGTTGAAACCTCCTTTTCAATATTTCCGCCAGGGAGAGGTCTAGAATAACGATCTTTATATGTAATAAGGGTATTCTCTATTGAAGTATCCATAGTATGAGCATATGGAAGATAATCAAAACCAGGTACGATAGCATTTAAAAAGTCAGCTATGGTGGTCCATTTTTTATCTCTTAGTTTCTCTATGGTGGCGAGATCAATTGTTACAGCTTCTTCATCTATTAACGATTCTTCTCCTTCTTTAGCTCGTTTGAGTTCTTCTATTTTTTCAGCTTCATATAACATATCTTCAATTTTTTCTATAATCTCTCTTTTCTCTCCTTCATCAATTTCAACATTCTTTAGTATTTCTTTCAATTCACTATGAGCATGGTGGATTTTTTCTTTCATTTCACATCCTCTGCTAGTTGGATTGCAAGATTTTTTATCCTTTTCTCCGTTTTGACATTCAGTGCCTTTTGCTGAAGTTTAAGTATCATCCACCCCAACGAATTATACTTTTTTCTGAAACTTTCGTTTAAATCCTTAATTTCACCCTCTATCTTTTCAATGTTCCGTTTGGTTTCCTTTAACTTCAGATAAGCTTCATCAAATTTTTTTGACTCAACCATACCTACCAGATTCTTATTTGCAATTTCTTTACCTAATGCATTTTTGAGTTGTGCCCTAAAATCATAAATGACTTCTAAAGGGTTAGTATAAATCGGCGATAACCAATGCTTTAAATCATTAGTTTTTTCATCAATGATTTTTACTATATTTTCCATTACATCTTTAGCATTTACGAACTCTGACCAATCTGCGCCCGTTGCGGCACCATTACATGCAACATAGTCAAGTATGGCTGCCCTAGCATGTTTCTTGTTTATATAATCATTATCTGTTGCAACTGGTGTCTTAAACTCAGGAAATACAAGCAGTTCTGGATTTGCAAAATAAAATGCTTCATAAGAACTATTAGCCATAATACAACAGGATACTGTCATACCCGTTTTTCTTCCTGCTCTTCCAACTCTTTGAATATACCCATCAAAAGCTCTGGGAACTTTGTATTGAATTACAGCAGCAACATCCCCTATATCTATTCCTAATTCCAAAGTGGATGTTGAAATAATTACATCTAAAACACCTCTCTTTATTTCATCCTCAATTCTTTCTCTGTTTGGAACTTTACTGTGGTGAATATCCACTCTAAGAGGTTGTTCGCTCGATTCAAACAGGTGTCCCCAATTAAATGGATTTGTAGGGTCATCTCCATTTGTTATGTGTGACATATATATTCTATCTATTTCATTTTCGTTCAGGAGATTTTTCATCCTTTCGCATTCAGAGATAGAATCTATAAACATCAAAATTTTATTCTTTGGGTTCATTAGTCTATAGAAATGACCAAAAATCGAAGCAGTTTGAATACCCAAGAACATAGTTGCAACTTCTTGTCTTGGAAGGACGAAGAAATGATATTCATCTCTGGTTGTATCTTTACTCTCCAGTTGGGGATATTCTTCTACAATAACCTCAGAATCAAAGATCTTTTTTCCAAAATCTTCAGGACTTTCTATAGTAGCACTACACCCAATAAATTTCTGATTAACTTCAGGATTGTAATACCTAATTACATTTTGGAGACGTTTTATTATATTTGCCATGTGTCCCCCCAACTCCTCTTTATAAGTATGCACCTCGTCAATAATTATGTATTTTGGTCCAACCTCACACCCCCTACCAAATATAGTATGTGACTCATTCATCATCAACCTCTGAGAGAGGGCATAATTATTGGTTATAATTATGTCTGCTGGGTTATTCCAAATTTCTTCTTTAGTATAAAGAATATTTTTAAATTTTCTGTTACATCTTTCACATTTTATTGTCTTCTCATTTTCATTAACTATTAATGAGGACTCATGCTTTTCTCTAGCACATAGTGGACATTTTATTCCCCTAAATTTTTGTTCATGCCTACTATATCTATCTCCTGGTTTATACCATCTTCTGGCAGTACTTCCATCATCAATTCCAATATAGATCCTCCCTAAATCTTTACTAGATACATCCTCTAGAGCAATGATCACCCCTAAAAGTTTTTCTAACTGATCAGAACTCAACGCTTTTCTTGGGTATATAATTAAAGCCTTGGTACCTTTTTTCTTATTATTTTCAATAGCACGGATCAAGACAGGTAGAAGAAAAATTAAGGTTTTTCCAGTTCCTGTAGGAGCAGAGATAATATGTGGTTCATCTGTTGTAAAAATATTTTCAATTGCAATCTTTTGAAAATTAGTAAGTTTCTTTATGTTTATTACATTACATGCAGAAACAACCCCATTTTTTATTTTATTGGTAGTATATTTCTCCAAAAAATCAAGATCCTCATCAAATTTCAATCGAGGATACTGTCTCCTTCGTAGTTTAAATGATCTTACGATAAAATCACCTCTTAGTGATATTCGATGATCTATCAGTAACCGAAGCATTTCTAAAAATATTGAACGATACTGACCTTTATCTAATTCCACCAGAAGTTTGGATTGAATAATATCCTTGATATCATCAAATGGTATATTTGTTCTTTCCAAGAAAATATTCCTTGGTACTTCTGCACTTTTTTCATATTTTTGATATTCAATATCACAAATTTTTCTAACTTTATCCCATTCATTCATTTTATCCCTCGTGTAATTCTTTTTATATGCTTAAAGAATGATAGTTGACGGTGAAAATTAAAAAAATCACCTGCTCTCTTAACACTATCGATTATTCTTAATCCCTCTTTACACCAACTTCCACCATTTGCTATCATTTCACAAAATTCTTGGAATATAGGTAACTCAATTTTATTTAGTCCAAAGTGATATATGATTGGATGATAATAATAGACATTACCATCAACTATTGAGAAATAGGGTTCTATTGACTTTATCAAGAGTTCTTTTTGCATGTTTGTTTCTATTAGTTCTGCCTTTGACATCTTTAAGAACTTTGATGCTATATCACACGCCTCTATAAAAGTTTTTTTGAATTCTTCCTCTCTACACGCTAAAATTCCTTTATTTAACAGATAATTTTTCCAAAGCTTAAGAGTAAGTATGTAGGATATTACATTAAAACTATCTCCTTTAGTCAACATTTCAACCTTTCTAAGTATCATATTCTTATCTGTATCGAGTATACGAATGATTATACACTCAACAATATCGTTCTTTGAGAGCGTGATCGCTCTATCATATTCAAATGGATACACTACCTTCTCTTTTTTCTCAAATGCTGGTAATTTTAACCACACTGTGTTTTTCTTCGTATCCTTTACAACTCCAATAGTCGTTTGGAAATCAACAAGAAACTCGTCTCCATTTCTATCTTTATACCAAACCCATTCCAAAGGAGAGAGAGGCCTCAGCATGTCGTAAAGTTCAGATTTCAAGAAAGGTGCTTTAAATATGTTCAAATAACCTTTAGGAATACTTGTAGTCTCAACATTTCCTTTGTTTTGGAGTAGTGTATTTGTTGAGAATGAAAACCAATAATTCCCATTAATTGTGAATCCATTGATGACAAGATTGGGACTTAATTTCTCCCTCCATTTTCGTATGTTTATTACACCCTCTAACTCAGGACATACTCCAAAATATGAATGTAAGAGGAGATTTAAATATTTAGTTTGGATCCACTTTTTTGTTGGGAATATTTGTGGGATACATATAGAAAGTGGTACTCCCATTTGTTCACCATTAATATATTCCCCGCGTTTTAACCCATACCTACCTATCTCATTTTCTATTTCTTGTTGAGTTTCTTCATATCTTTTCAAAAAATCCGCTGCTTTATACCCGAAGAATTCTTTGATTATTTCTGGATATCTTCCAGTATTGTATCCCCTTCTCTTAGTTTTGATAATGGAATATAACACATTCGGTAAAGGTCTAATTTTATTCACCCCCGATATGTTTGGTCCCTCAGATATTCAATCTCTTTAATCTCTTTAGTTCTTCTCCAACTTTAGGATAAATTAGGGGATAAAACTTTAGCGAGGCATATTATTATTGGTGATATAAAATGTCTCGTCTAAAGCTACCCGATATTCAGGGAATTATTTGATTTCAGAGGCTATAAATTATCTGATGTAGTAGAAGATATGCATAGCATAACTCTATTTTTAGACTGTACCCGCAAGACTGGTGATTGTCCCATCTGTGGCAGGAGATGCTCTAACATCGAAAGTACCTACAAGCGAAGAATCAGAGATCTAAATATTGGGGTGAGGAAGTGTTTGTTGTTTTCTGGGAGCGCAAGATCAAATGTAATTGTGGTTATCGTGGCTTGGAGAAACTTGACTTTGTTGATAGGTACAGTTTCTACACCAAGCGATTTGAGAACTATGTGAGTAAGCTGTGTCAGCTGATGAGCTTAAGAGATGTAGCCAGTATAGCTGAAATCGACTGGAAGACGGCTAAGCGAATCGATAAGAAGTATCTCAGCAGGCTTGTAACTGATCTTGAATCCATTAGCCCAACTAAATTGGGTGTGGATGAGATCGCATACTATAGGGGGCACAAATACCTAACAGTAGTACGCGATCTGACTCTGTGAAGGGTTATCTGGGTTGGTATAGGTCGTAAGAAGAAGACTCTAGACAAGTTTTTCAAAGATCTGGGTAAAAAGAAATACAGGAAAATAAAGGTCGTTGTTCTGGACATGTGGGGTCCCTACATAGCCTCAGTCAAAGAAAATACTAACGCTGAGATAGTATTTGATAAGTTTCACGTTGCCGGAAGGATTACTGAAGCATTGGATAAAATACGCAGACAGGAGTTGCCAAGGCTGATGCTGAAACACTAAAGAGGTTCAAGAAGAAGTAGTTTATCATCCTGAAGCGAATAAAAGACTGGATGATAAAGAAGAGAGACGCTCAATGAGTTGATGAAGGAGAATGAGAAACTATATCAGGCGTATCTCCTGAAAGAGCAGGCGTTGGACATCTTTGATGAAGAAGATGAGCAGACCGCACTGAAGAGGCTCAATAGGTGGTTCAAGAATGTTGAGGAAGCAGGACTAGAACAGTTCAAAGCAGTAGTCAATACCATTAAATCGTACTTTTACGAGATAGTGAACTATTTCAAGCATCGTCTGACTAACGCAGCAAGCGAAGCATTCAACAACAAGATAAACGTTATCAAGCGGAGAGCCTACGGATTCCGCGACCTGGAGTACTTCAAGCTGAAGATACTCCAATCATGTGGGTGGAGATCCTCCTGACCATTAGAAAAAGTCGATATTTTAAAACGAAGGTTTCTGCAGGCTTCCTACACTCTATCAGATGATATTAAAACGATAGGAAATGCAGGAAGAGCAGGAACCCCACCGCCTTTGTTGTTTTTTCCTATCTTCAATAGTATTTTTGTTTCAACACCCAATAAATAACATTATTCTTTCCTCAAAATGGGAGAAGAGCCGAGAAGGTTTAATTAGGTTTAAATTCATGGTGGGTTACGAAGTAACCCGCCGTTTGATGTGGCTGACTTTCAGTCAGACACACACCCGAGCTTTTGCTCGGTTGTGTCAAACTTTATTAAAGTTTGTAAGAAATGAAAACCGCAAAATTGATTATCATTGGTTTTGGTGTGATTGGCAAAGGCTTTGTTAGGGTTCTTATTATGAAGCATAATGAAATTTTAAAGAATCATGACATTGATCTTAAGGTGGTTGCTATCTGTGAAATAGATGGTAGTTTGGTTAATGAAAAAGGGATTGACCTAGAATCTGCATTGAAATTGGCAGAAAAGGAGGAACTGAAAAAGCACAATGATTGGAGATCGATAAAGGGATTGGAGGTAATTGAAGAAATTGATGCAGATATAGTTCTGGAACTCACACCGGGAAATATAAAAAGTGGAGAGCCCGGACTGAGTCATATCATTTGTGCATTGAAAAATGGAAGGCATGTAGTGACTTCGAACAAGGCACCATTGGCATTGAGGTTTTCTCAACTGCACAAACTGGCTGAAAAGAGGGGGGTTAAGTTAAGATATGAGGCCAGTGTTGGAGGGGCAATTCCCATCATAAATCTCTATAGGAATAACATGCAGATTAATAGGATTCACTCCATATATGGAATTCTCAATGGAACAAGCAATTTTATCCTAACAAAGATGTTTGAGGAGGATTTGGCCTTAGATATGGCATTGAAGGAGGCTCAAGAAATTGGTATTGCTGAAAAGGATCCCAGTTATGATATAAATGGCATAGATACTGGGGTAAAATTGGTGATACTGGCAAATTCCCTCATGGATAAAAAAATTTCATTTGGGGATGTAAAGATTACGGGGATAAAGGAAGTGACCCCAGAATCGGTAGAACTGGCAAAGAATCATGGCTTTGTAATAAAATTGATCGGGGATGTAAACAAACTGGAGGTCTCTCCACGGCTTGTTCCATTGGATCACCCACTGAATGTTTCCGGTACCTTGAATGCTATAATGCTGGATACGGATATAGCTGGAAGCATAATCCTGGTAGGTCACGGGGCCGGAAAGATCGAAACCGCAAGTTC
>Ga0116200_10000526_pt1 | contig 12705 bp, 7 predicted proteins | sample Mar14436cmmetaG_FD_94478 | JGI IMG/M metagenome (GOLD analysis project Ga0116200, IMG submission 94478) | Marine hydrothermal vent microbial communities from Guaymas Basin, Gulf of California to study Microbial Dark Matter (Phase II) - Marker... ... | reverse complement strand
ATCATTAACTACTTTATAGTCTTCATCTTCGCTTAAAAATTCTTTGTTAAACTTAAATTTCCCTTCAATAGTATACCTAATTTCTCCGTTTTTTTTATTAAAAACAACTATTATTTAAATCGCCTCCTCTTTCAATACATAATACCTAACATCCAAAGAATGACTATAAAAATTTTCTATCCGAATCGAATTTGTTGTAGTTGACGCCCAAATTCCCCAACTATGTGCTCCATTTTCTTCGTAATATATATAATAAGCTAATATGGCTTGATTCGCTACCGGAGAATTTGTCCCTAACATATAAGCTAAACATGCTGGTCTATAACCTAAGTCTGGGAATGGTATAGTAACAGCACTTTTTGCAGCAATTGTAGCAGTGCCAGTTTGATGAATTTTAAACATATTGCTGGAGCCGTCGATAATGGTTACTCCAGAAGGATTTTTGACTATCATTTTACCGTCGTTAACCGTTATTCCTTCTTCATTAGCAACAACTTTACCCTCAGCGAATTTAGCAACACCTTCAAAATAAGCATTCCCATCAGTATCAATCTTAAATGTATCTTTAGTGCCATCATTGCCTATTATTCCATTAGATCCAATTGTAACTCCTCTTCCAGCCCCAATAATACTTTCATTATCAAAGAATGGTGCATTACTGCTATACCATGCAGCTATTTCTTCATCAGTATGGGCTTTAGGTGAGATGAGGAGTTCGTCGATGAAACCATCCCACCAATCATTGCCATTAGTTGTATTACTGCCAATTACAGTAGGCTTTGGTGTCCATTTTCCAAAATCACCTGTATGGCTACTTGTCAATAATATTCCATTTGGTTGCCAGCAATATAATTTTTGTTCAGTTGAATTGTATGATAATGCTATTGTATACCAGCCATCTTGAGTCCAATCAATATTACTTATACTAAGTGTTGTTAAAGTAACACCATCTCTTAATTCCGCTTGTAATAGCCCATTATTCCTAACCCAAAGATAAAAACAATCATTTTCATTAGAAGTCATTTCAGAAAGTATAACATGATAGTCATATCCTACCCAATTACTAGTAGATGCAGGCTTAACTTTTACAAATATTGTTCCTTCTTCTCTTGGAATATAATTGCTGTTTAATACTATTTTTCCATTAGCCCTTGTACCATCCACAAAACTGGTAGCAAAAGATTTATGTTCGAGTTGTGCTTCATCAACTATGAATTGAACAGTCTGACTTGCAATTTTAACTCCTAATCTTATATTAGCATGGACACGAGTCGTACCTGCTAAAGACGTTCCAGATATTATGCATTTTTTCCATCCATTACCTAAATCTATAATTGTTCTAGTTCCGAAACTCCCGAGATACCCAAAAATATTAAAACTTTGTAAGCATGAAACATTCCAAAAATAATTTTCTCCAGATAATACTTTATATTTAAACTGAAAAGTCCATTCCTGAAATTCACTTGCAGGTACACTTTCTTGATTATATCCTAAATAAGCATACCCATTTGCATTTGAAGTTAGAGTTGCTTTAACGCCTGTGCCATTATAGCCATTATCGTAAACAGAAGTATATGAACTCACATTAGCATTAAGACCTATTTGATTTGGCATACAAGTATTTCCAACTATACCGTTAAATGCACCATTATTATAATTAGTAAATTGATTCGTCGTCCATTCCTCAACTGCCACCGCTCCACCAAATTTACCTTCGTTTGGTCGCAACGTTGCTACATAACCAGGTTCTGGCTTAAGACCATCAGTACTGATTAAACTGCGGTCAAAGTGCCAGAGGTGAGCTCCGGGAGGTTTGGGGTTGATTATTTGTGCTGGCTGACCTCCTACTTTGATTTGAGAAGTTTCTATACTCTCTATTTGTGCTGATTGAATCTTTGCTCTGTCTGTTGTTATTTTATCAGCTTCAATGTTGATAATTTTTGCATCGTCGATTATTGCATCCTTGATGTTTGCTGTATTAGTAATTATTTCATTTGTCCCTATCATTCGAGCGGTAATAGTACCATCTGCAATTAAGTCAGCTAACAAATACAATTTATTTGCTTGAGTATCAAGAACAAATACAGGCGTAGCTGTTTCATTTGGGTCATCAGGATTACCATAAATCTTAAACCTATCAGCTAATACTCCAAATTCGGATACTCCACCTTCTAAGGCTAAACCAAATCCACTGACAACTTTTTGCCCATTTGCGTGTTCCTGAATTTTAACAGTATATTCATTTGCTAATTGTGTTACCTGTGATTGATGAATTTCAACTTGTCTTGAGTCGTAAAACGGAGCATTAGAATTATACCATGCAGCAATTTCTTCTGGTGTAGGCAATTTTCCAGGCATAATTAATTTTTCATCTATTTTAGCTGAACCACCAAAACAATTGTAACTTATTTGATTTGGTGTAAATGATGTATATTCTGTCAATACAGAAACCCATGTTTGAATTATATTACCATTATCATCATAAGCTGTAACTCTAAATTCATCATCATCAAGTTCCCAGAGTATTCCATACCAAGTATTTGCTTGCGGTACCCATGTTTGATGAATATGTTCATAACCTGTTTGCCCCACTTCAGGGTCAATATAAGGGAGGTCTTTATATGTCCTAAATTCTACATGTTTTGATGTGTTTGTATCTCGCAACTCGAACAAATATGTGTTTGGTATAGCAACCCCCGCAGGCTCTGCATTAGTGCAACGTATTTCAAATGGGGCATAATATCTAAAGAAACCTGCTGATGGATTAGGAATATTTATTTTATAAGGTAAATTCCCATCAGCCCTTGTACCATCTACAAAAGAAGTGGCGAAGGGTTTTTTCTCAGCTTGCACTGCATCAACATATATAGTTGCGTTTAAGTTAGTTTTATAACTTCCAATACAAAGACTTTTTTCCCAATATGCAACATCTGGATAAGAAACAGAATCTGGTACTTGCCAGCTTCCTTCTGCCTCCACATAACCATTAGTATTTGCACCGCTAAGTCTTAAATCTTTTGCAATGTTATATAATAAATTGCCACCAGAATCATAACCATACCAATGTGACCATAAACCAAAAGAACCTGTAGTAAGACCTTCAATTTTATAACGAATTTTTCTACTGCAATATTCCCCATAATTAAAAGTACCTACATGAGCACAAGAAATGCTTGGCCAAACAGTTGTTGTAGTGTCACCATCAACATCTACAAGTTTCAATACTTTACCACCATATAAAGATTGTTTATCATCTATAATTTCCGCAGAAAAGTAACTGGTACTATATGTCCAACCATCAAGTGAAGTAAAAAATGGGTCAGCATTAGAATATGTCCTAACTAAATTCATAGTCCCTTCCTCAACTGCCACCGCTCCACCAAATTTACCTTCACCTGGTCGCAACGTTGCTACATAACCTGATTCAGGTTCTAATTGTTGCGTACTTTGTAAATGTTCATCAAAATGAAAGAGAATTGCTCCTTCAGGAATTGCAATTGACCTCTCATTGACTTTTGAATCTACAGTATTTATAGCTATAACGTTTTGTTGAATAGCATCTGCATTTTGAGTAATATTACTAGCATTGATTTGAATATTGTTTTCATTAGTAGTTATTCTGCTTGCATTACTAGAAATAGCATCTGCATTTTGATCTATTAATGTCTGATTTGCTGAAATATTATCCTCAGCAGTTGTGATTCTGGTTGCATTAGATTGGATATTATCTGCATTTTGCTGAATAGAAGTTTGGTGTGTAGATAAAGTCCCTTCGTTATTGGTAATTCGAGACTCCATATTGATTAACTTCATATCATCAGGAACAGGACTATTCCAGGCAAATCCACGCATTGCCTCAATAGCACCGACTACATTCGCATCAACTTGTTTAGCAGTTACACCTTTCTTGATAAGTCCATCAACTGCTAATTGGCTTAATTTTTTCTTAACACCATAATTAATTCTTATTCCAATAGAAGGAGCTGCTGAAAGAATAAGATGAATTTCTTCAGTTGTCCCTTCACCGTACCAAGTTGGTTTACCTGTTCCAAGTAACGTTACTCCATTTTCATCACGAACATCAATAATGGTTATTGGGTCTCCATTTGCATCGACTAATTCACCATCATTTTGATCAGTCAAATCAAAAAAGGCATTGGGATCGGTTTCTACATCAGTTCCTACGTAAATATCTCCTGATGAATATTTCATTGTATAATCTGTCCCGTTTAAATTGGGATCATCCAATGCAGCATCTTCTTCGGTAGGATATGCAATTATTTGATTTGCATAATTATCAGAATTAGTCTTTGCTGTATCAATTTTGCTTTGCAAATCTTGTGCAAGTTTGCTTTCTTGTATTAATTCATCTGGAATATCAATGTCTCCTACAAACGCAGTAGTAGCAGTTACAGGGTTGGATTTACCCCCCTCGCCTAGAGCATCATAAGCAGATACTTCTATATCAAAAGATGTCCCTGGATCTGCTTTATATGTTATCCTTTGCGGTGTTGATACGTCAATAATCTCTGTATTTAAAGTGCTCTTGTTCGTAATATAAACCCTATAACCTTCTATATCATCATCAGATGCCGGTTGTATTTCTATCCACAAAGCTTGAAAAAATTCTGTTACTATCGGCTGTGGTGGCGTCGATGGCGCTGGGTTACTTACAGTAATAGAATTAGCAGTAGATGAATAATTTCCGGACCGGTCTAATGCCTTAATATAGAAAGTATATGTCCTTTGCTGCGGATTATCTATTGTGCAAGACAGACCGTCTCCCCGATAGATAAGCCCTGCATCATCATTGCCAAAGTTTGTATCTGTCCGGGATTCATATGCTTTGAGATCAATATCATTAACCGGCTGCCATCTTAAAATAATTCTCTCATCAAAATCACACCGCCCCCAGTTTACATCAGACGGGGGAGCATCTTTGCCGTGCACGGTTATCTGCCCGGTGGCTGCAAGTCCAAAGTCTTCTTTCCGGCCTTTTTTCGATTCAGAGACTACCTTGACCCTGTAAGTAGCGGGAGCAACCTTCGGGATGATGTATTCCTCGCCCTCTACCTTGGCGATGAAATCCCAGGTAGCTCCATTGTCATTACTGATATAGATATTTCCTGCCTGCCATACTATATAGTCCGGCCTGGTCCAGCTCGCTCTAAACCGCGGGACCCAGGTCCCATCCCCAAGCACCTCTGCTTCTTCTATCAGAGAGAGATTTGTAACACTTGCGGGAGCTTCAAACGGATTCGGGAGGTCACTATCTTTTTTAACCTGCTGAACTACTCCGTCATCGCTATATACTGCTACATTGTACTCCTGACAGATTAGAGTCATTTCGTCATTTTCTTCTTCTGATATTTCAAGAATACGGAACAGTTTCTCATTCCAGCCCGGAACATCATGGCTGACTTTCACTACATCTCCAGATTCACAGTGCAGACTATCAATCCCCACTTTGAATTGGCAGAAAGTCGTATTATACCATGAGTTTTTCTGAAAATATTTAGCCATCCTTCCAGCCTGAGAAAATCTATTGATACCCAAAAGCGGTATAGTAGTATCGACAAGTCCACGTTTTTGTATATCACTATCAATACTATATTGAGCACCAATCTTCTGCCAATGCTCGTCAGGGGCAATGTACTCTACTACTACCCTGTTGTATCTCTCTTTCCGCGAAGTCTTCCAGTAGCTGAAAGAGTCTGCTACAATGTTGTCCGTTGTGAACGACTGTACTTCTGTTTCAGGACCATCCACTTTGAGCCGAAATTCTCCAGCAGAATATATTAGAAATCCTCGGAAAGTTGCTAAAATATCCTGGATATGGTCCAGGCTGCTCTTCTGGTAGTCAACTACATAGTCAAGCTGAAACCTTGGTTCGCCATCAACTAGCTCATCACAGTATTCAGCAACTGTTATGAAACTGTCCAGGTCTATGTCATCTTTGGAAATCCCCAGGCCATGCCTTTTGTTTGTTAAAAAGTCCAGGAGACAATATGCTGGGTTCTGGCTGTATTGCACTACCCATTGGCTACCATCCCAGATTTCAACTTTTCTTCCTTCAACTATACTGGTAATGGTAGGGTTCCCTGATATCTCTTCATCAGCTGTAAGTTCAACTGAAATATAAGCTGTATACGGAAAAGTCTGCCCCTGATCATTGATACTGTCTGCAGACTGGGTTCTTTCACCCAGCTTAACCCGGCATTTGCTCGTTATGTCAACGTCATTAGCTTTGATGCTGGTTATAGACTGTATTGGCCCTTCGCTTACAGCTACTTGAATAGCCATTTTTTTATTATTCTCTCCTGAGACCTTCTTAAAGATAGTATTTCCTGCTATCAAGTTACGGCCATATACTACTGGGACCGGAATAGTCTGGCTGGCTGTATTGCATTGCGTGCCGAAACTGTAGGTAGGGCTTTCTCCTGGGTTTGGCGCCGTCAGCGAATATCCTAAAACAGCTCCCTTAACAGCTCCCGCGGGTCCTCCCAGAGCAAATCCGATTATTCCACCTATCGCAGTTCCTATTACCTGCCCTACATCACTCATTTAATTCACCTCCCATCCTCCAGCATGAGTGTAAAAACCGTTTGTAATGTTTTAACCTGATTACTGCAACCTCTTTTCCTTCTCTTGCATGTATGAAATGCGATCTATCCACCATTACCCCTGCATGTCTGGGAACTCCTCTAAAAGAAAAGACAACCACATCAAGCGGTTGTAATTGGTCAGCGGATATTCTTTTCCCATATTTTGAAAGCCCTCGAACCAACCTCTGCGGATCTGTTCGATACCAGTCCTTTTCAATCGGTTTCCCGTCATCATCTGGAAGATATATTCCGTTATCGCGTAAGAATGAAATAACAAGGCCGAGACAGTCTAGTGTGTTTCCCCGGCCATTATGCTGATATGGTCGCCCTACGTATTTAGAAATTACCTTATCCAACTTCTCTCACATCCCGAATTTCAGGGATTGATAAAAACCCCCCATAAAACTGGGTATTTCCCCAAAACGTACAACCATGACCACCATCATAACTCTTGTCGCAGCCGGCTTTCATACTATAACTATCTCCAGCCTGTATATTAGCTGAGAAAGGATACTCGACAGTTACATAACCGCTGCCTGACCCAGTAATAGTTCTGCTTTCTTTGCCGATGGTTATCTCTCCATGCTCCCAGTAGCCTGCTGCCTCAGTTATATCGGCATCATTGATAGTCATATAGTCAGCTGATAAGCTATCTACTGTGCCTGATTTTGTTGGCGCTGTAGCTCCGCAAGTATCTGGCTCTCCAAACTGCCAGGGACACTGCACCTGAAAGATCCTGGCCGGTAGCTTTCTTCCAAGTATGTCCAGCTTTGATACAACCGTAACTGTCATTTGATACTGGTTGATTTTCGGTGCGTCCATAATGCCGTCAAATATCGGCACATAATTATCAGCACTGCTCAAATCATCAAGGAACACTTTCCAGATTACCATCCTCCTGCCGACAAATTCAGTGTTGGCAATGTAAGCGGACATCTCTCTAGTAACGTTATCTATGGACACTTCACACTTATCTACTTCTGTGTCAGTATTTGTTTTAATAGCTGTGCGAGATAGAGCTGCGGCATAGTATGTCTGGGGATTGCCATTTTCATCAAAAAAATTTATATCCTCCGGATAGCAAGCAAGGTATAGGATTTCTTCATCGAGATATATCTGGTATAACTCTATGGGCATATTCTCTGATTGATTTTTGATAGCTTCTAATACTGCATTAATTGTTCTCGGCATCCTATATCACCTCAATTAGTGTCAGACCAAAACTGTAGGCTTTGTTTAAAAACACATCCCGGTTTAATATATCTTCATCAAATCTGACTTTAACTTCCTCAATAGAGCCATCTGGCTTTTTGTAATTCCAAAGAAATGGTTCAAACCTTCCCTTTCTTGCTACAAAAAATTCCCAGATGGACTGGACATCGTCGTTATAATTTGTGGTTTTCTCAAACTGTAACCGGAAAACCCTACGGGGCAGCCCTTTTGCCCTGCGTTGTTCTTTACCGCTCTCAAACTGGGTTACCAGGGTGTTGAAACGAATACCATCCTGCCAGGCGTTTTTGTATTTAAAATCAAACTTAGCAAGAGACATATTATTTACCCCCCTTTATAATCTTTCTTGTTAAACCATTACGCCGATAATCTTCTGCAATTACAGAAGTTATTGCATCAGGATTTCTTCGAACTAGCTGAGCAAATGAGGCAGCATCAACTGCATTGATAGTAACGTGATTGTGTATTTCAGTTTTTCCAAATTCACCGCGTTCAAAAGCTTTATTTTGCTCTCTGCTTAACACTCTTTCTCCAGTTTGGAGCACAGCAGGGACTTCATCAGAAGCAAGTCCCCCGGAGTGATATCTGGGCATATCTCGAATTAACCCAGCAGGAGATACATAAGCCCCTTCATGAGCAAAGCCTATGCCTGCTAATGCCCAATTAACAAAAGGCTCAACTAGTCCTCTTTGCACAACCATAGACGCTATTTGGTCAGCTATGCTCTTGAGGGTGTCAAGAAAATTTTCCCCTTTAGTGATAGCAGCTGTTAAACCTTCAACCAGAGAGTCCCTTAATTCATTGAATTTATATTCAATCTCCTCTGTGGAAAACCCAATTTCCTTAAACAAATTAGATAATTTCCCTTTTAAAGTTAGATTTTCAAAGTATTCCTGCATGGCTTTACCCCGGGCTATTAAAGCTTCTTTCATCGCTTGAGTTTGTTCGTTGGTCAATGTTATTTCCTGGTACACATAAGACTCTTGATCTGCTAATAGTTTTTTAGAGTTTTCAATTTGCTTATAATAATCCTGCTGACGTTGTTGTTCTTTATTCTGGAAATATTGATTCCACTGGGCATATCTGGCCTGTATTTTTTCATCAATAAGTATATTCTCTTCCTCTAACACTTTTGCCAGCTCTTGCGCTTTTACTCGCGCTAAGGCTAACTGTGTAAGGGTATTTTGTTTTGCTTTCTCTGCCATGGCCTGATAACGATTATTTTTAACTTTTTCTAGTTCATCTGAGGTTTTTTCTTCTTCCAAAACCATATCTTTGCCCAGCGCGCGGGCTTTAGCTAATTTCTTATTTGCATATTCTAAATATTGTTCATAAGCTTTTTGATATCTTTGACTTGAAATATCAGTATATTCTTTTGTGCCTCGTTCTAATATTGATATAAATTCATCTTCTTTGGCCCGATTGATAGCTAATTGTTCTAATGCGTTTTGCTGTATTATATCTGTCTGTTTTTTCTGCTCTTTCTCGATAATCTCAGTCTGCTTTTCCTGCTCTTTCTTGATTGTTTTTGTCTGGCCTTTAATCGCTCCAACAACACCTTGTATATTTTTCTTGACTGCATTTCCCATATCGGAAAAAGCTACTTTGGTATTTTGGACAGCTGCAGCAACCTTTTTCCCGTTTTCCTGAGCAGATTTCTTCAAGGCTTCGATTTTCTCAGCCGACTTATCCGCACTATCTGCAATGTTATCTTTTAAACCTTTGAATTTATCACCAATCCCAAAAGGCAGTTTTTCGAGAACTCCCAGCTTCTCTAGCATAGCGTCAATAGTATTTAATACAGTTGCTTTCATTTCTTCAAATGTTATTGCTATATTAAGGCCAAGCTGAACCGCTGAAGCCTTGATTAAGTTCCAGATATTTATTAACGCATTTTTAACTTCTTCCCAGTTCCGATATACTTCTATTGCTATTGCTGCTAGTCCGGCTATTGCTACAACTGTACCGACTGCTGGGGCTGATATTCCGGCTATAGCTGCGCCTAATGCTCCTAACATAGGTGTTAATGTTCCTACTGCTGTAACAATTGGACCCAGTACCATTAAAACTGGTCCCAGTGCCGCTGCTAATCCAATTGCTGCAATTATTATTTTTTGAGCTGTAGGATTGAGATTAGAAAACCATTCAACCAAATTCCCTACTTTCTCAGCAAGGCTCTTAACTGCCGGGACAATATTATCTTGAATAACAGGAACCAGGCTTTTGAAAGCAGGCATAAGAGCTACGCCAACTTCTGTAGCTGCAGCTCCTAATGAACGTTTAATCTGGTCTAATGTATCGGTGAATTCAGCTCCTGCTTCTATTGACTCATCAGAAAGTATAAGCCCCAGTTCATGAGCTTTTTTTGTCAATTCTTCCATAGAGCCTGCTCCAGCATTAAGCAAAGGAGCTAATTCTGTTGCTGAACGGCCAAATAAGTCAGAAGCTATAGCCGTTCTTTTAGTTTTATCTTCCATGCCCTGCAATGCGGTTATAGTTTCATAGAGCAGTTCTTCCTGACTTTTTAGATTGCCATTAGTATCAGTTACCGAAATTCCTAAAGTATCAAAAGCTTCTGCGTATGATTTGGTTCCTTTTGACGCCTCATAAGCTGCATCTGACAAGGTTTTCATTCCGGCTTGAAGGGAATCGATGCTTGCGCCGTTTTGGCTTAATACAAAATCCAGCTCCTGAAAAGCCTTCCTGCTTATGCCAAGTTTCTGTGACATCTTATCTATTCTATCTGTAGTTTGTGCTGATTTCGTTGCTACTGTTGCCAGTGCTGCCCCCACTCCCAAGATTGGAGCTGTTAGCTTTGTTGATAGACTTTTGCCAACACTGGACATTTTTTCTCCGGCACTTTTAAGCCTGCTTCCAACTTCCTGCATCTTCTTTGCAAATTGCTCTGATGCAGAGGTTGAGCTTTTAAGCTGTGATTCAAAATGTTTGAGCTGGCTTTCAGTTTTGATTAGCTCTCGCTCAAACGCTCTATACTGTCCCTGGGATATTTCACCTTTTTTGAATTGCTCATTTACTTGCTCTTGAGCAGCTTTAAGGCGATTTAATTTTTCTTTGGTGTTTTCAACTTGGTCAGCTAATAGTTTTTGTTTTTGAGCAAGCAATGTCGTGTCTTTCGGATTAAATTTTAATAGACGCTCGACCTGACGCAACTCGCTCGCTATGTCTCTAGCATTCTTATTGACATCTTTCAGCGCTTTTGAAAGGCCGGTAGTATCCGAGCCTATGACGACATTAATTCCTCTGATACTTTCTGCCATGTTTCACCTCGCTTTCTAAGCGTAAAACAAATCTATATCTTTTTGACTCGCTTTCCTTGCTTTTTTCTTTTTGCCTAGATGGATATCTATAAATTCAATATAATCACGGACTCTAAACTCATTGAGCTCCTGAAATGACAAACCCATATGCTTTGCATTCGATAATAAGATTAAGTCTAATCTATCTGATATTAGGTTACTCTTGCTTTGGCTTTGACTCTGATTTTCTTCCAATTCCTGCGGAACGAAAAAAACCATCACTCGCTTCTTCTATCATGTCTAACATAAATCTTTCATCCGCAAAATCTATGCTAGCAAGTTCTGATAACCATTTCTCAAAGCTAGGAAATTGCTTCCCAAAATTATCAGCCTTGTTCATGGCATATAGCAATTGCAATATCTTTATAGAATCAAAGCTATTAAAATCTCCATCAGCCATATTTACCATGTCTTTCAAATTAACCAAATCAGCAATAAGTTCCGTTCCAAACTCCTGCTTATAATACAAAAGGGCTAAAGGAGTTGCCCTTAGCCCTAATTCCTTATTTCCTATTTGTACTGTTCTCATTAATCATCCCCCCTTATGCTGGAAGTGTTACTGCATCAAAGAATGCGTTATATGCAGCTTGGTTAGCATCAGATAACTCCATAACTCCTTTGATTAGTTTTTCTCCATTATGTTCGAACGGCAACATTGTAAGGCTTACAGTTTCGGTGTTTGGAGTTATGCTTTCTGTTGTCGTCCCGTTCTCTTGCCCTGGTCTGCTTGCTTTACAGCGATAAAATACAAATCTACGGTTCTTTTCGTCGCCTTGCACCTGCCCCATTAAAGCAAATTCTTTTCCTACTCTATCTGCTTTTTCAACAAGCATTCCGTTAGAATCAATTTCCATCCCAAGCATTTCAGCTAATATACTGTCTGGGAATAATGCAACTTCAAGCTCTCCAGTATAGCCATTGTTGCTGGTGTGGATATAATAAATCGTGTTGTCTGCATGAAATTTGTTCTCCTCGCCCTGGGGAGAAGTTGAGAATTTTACCGCTCCTGGAATTGCGGTCGGCGTACCCCAGGAAGTAGTTCCGGCTGTAACATCGGTTGAAGTTCCCATTGTCGTTCCGGTTGTGCCAGTGTCTGTAAATGCTATAGCAAGCGTACTGTCATTATCCTGTGCTACTTTTGTTGCTAGATAGATTACTCCGCCTTCATTTCTTGCCACAAATACAGCATTGATAACATCATCATTATTGAGTGCATTTACTATTGCAGATGCAACCTTAGCCTCGGTTGTATGAGTTTCAGAAGCGAGAGGAACTACAACGTCATGCGGGGAGTCAACCCCCAGCAATGTACTGGCTGTAACAGTAATAGTAACTTCACCATCAGTGGTTGGAGCAGCAGTTACCTCAATGCTTTCTGTCTGCGATACGCCCATAAACGCAATATGAACTTGTTCTAAACCAAACGTTACTTTGTTTGACATAAGCTTTTACCTCCTAAATTATTTTTTTTAAAAAAACAAAAAAGGCCACCACCAACCTTTCGCGGTCAGCAGTGGCCATCGTGCGGCTCTATAATTTATGCTATTATATTT
>Ga0116200_10000525_pt1 | contig 12708 bp, 3 predicted proteins | sample Mar14436cmmetaG_FD_94478 | JGI IMG/M metagenome (GOLD analysis project Ga0116200, IMG submission 94478) | Marine hydrothermal vent microbial communities from Guaymas Basin, Gulf of California to study Microbial Dark Matter (Phase II) - Marker... ... | reverse complement strand
CAGTGTGCCATTGGAAGGTGCTGCGGAAATCCAGTCCACATCTCTTGAGGATTCAAAGGAGATATCAAACGTCAAATCGGCGGAAGCATTCGCATCATTTCCTATGGTAACCGTGCCGCTGGTTGACGCCCCCTGCGGGATCATAAAATCAAGGTTCATATCATCAAGCGTCACATCCGAGGTATTCATACTGCCGCCGCCAAGCCAGTTAAGCACCCGCTGCATCACCACGGTTCTGAGTCCCTGATTGTTGCTGTCAATGGCTTCAAACCCAAATCCAAAGTAGACCACCTTGTACACACCCTCGTATTTCACCGCGCCATAGTGAGAGGAGCCCTGATACTGAAATACCGCAGTGGAACCTCCGGTGGGTGAGATGCCGTCCGGATAATTCTGGTTATTGGCACCGTCGCCGCTGGAGATTTCAATGGTGAGACCATCACCAATGGGGTCTCCTGAAATGCCGTTCAGCTGGAATATGTTGGTGTCATCCACATTGTAGATGGCGTGGAGATAGTTGGCATAGAAGGGGTCGGTACGAATGTCGTATCCGATGTCCTGCCCTGTAATGAACAGTTTCCCGCCATTATCAAGGTAGGTGGAGAGTGCATTGATATCTTCTGTGACCAGGGTTGACGTATAGTCATCTCCAGTGAACCACACCACCGCCATGTGTGCAGCCATGTATGAGGCATCAGGACATCCCTGAGAATCCCTGTTCCAGTATTCATAGATGTAGCCGGCAGCCATCAGTGCGTTCTCGAAATATGATTCATACGAATCTCCATCGTCGTCATCCACGAGCAACACAAATCCCTGGGATATCATCACTTCCACATCTGCACTTCTCTCGTTGTTGCCCGCATACACCTCTCCTGCAACCTCTGCTGTCACCGTCACCGGATAGGTACCCTCTGAGGAGGGGTTCCATACCAGCGTGATATGCTCGGTGTGATGGTTCTCAACCCAGATGGTAATGATGTCAACAACAGTGTTGTTCACCTTGAGTGTTACCGTCACCATCTCGTCACTGGCCCCGAGATTGGCAATGTCAGCTTCCACCCTGCTCATCACCCCCACCGAAGCATAGGGTGGTGCACTGAGTGAGGAAACGGCCACATCCGGCCCTGCGATGACCACGGTGCTTTTTTCATTATCGATGGTCACGTTTTCACTCACACCGGGAATGGTGACATTGATCGCAACGTTGTACCATCCAAGTGCAGGAATCCAGATGAAACTGACGTCCTGACTGGTGTGCTTCTGGAAGGACGGTATGGTAATGCTGTCTATTTCGGTGCCATTGATTCTGAGGCTCACATGAACATTACTTTCATTGTTCTTTCCCGTGTTGACCAGTGTGGCATTTATATACACCAGTTCTCCCGGGTTCACATGGTCAGGAACGGAAAGTGTCTGTATACCAATGTTGTGCTCTGGCACAAGAGGAGGTTTGAGCAGCTGTGCCGGATCTCCGAACAGAAGGCAGCTCTCGATAATTCCCCGCCATGTGCCATATGAGGGATCCCAGTTGATGGTGGGGGCCATGGCATCTTTCGAAAATGCCTGCGCCTTGCCCAGCTGCCAGTTCATGGTGCCGCCACTCTTGCTGGTATTGAACAGATAATCCACGAACAGTTTCTGCTGGAGGGCACTGCTCGAATTGGTGGAGCCGAGATTGCCCCATCCATAGCCCGTGTTGTAGACACAGCCAAAGGCGAGCTCGGTATCCGAGTGGAAAAGCATTGAATGGAGCACCCCGTCATCCGATGCATCCATGTCGCCGCAGTGGCAGCCGTAATCGTGGATGAAAAAGGGTTTGGTATTGTGGTAATCGGATTCCCAATCATCATCATAGACGTCAAGCGACATGCCCGAGTTTGCATGGGCAATGCCGAAGATGAAGGTGACCAGGTCATTATTGATTGCATTTTTAAGGCCGGCTATGGCCGCAGATTCTGAGCCTCCCTGCCATCCCGGATTGGGCGGTTCGGCGGTCCATCGAACGGAGGTGTTGAACTCCATACCTGGATTTGAATTGTTCCAGGTATCGAATCCGTATAAAAAGCCCAGCCAGCTCGGCCACGGCCCGTCATTGTGAGGATCCGGACCAAGCCAGTCGTTGGTTCCGTAAAGGGTAAAATCTATGAAATCGTCACCCTGGCAGCTCCAGCCGGTGTCACCACCGTAGAAGGCGGCATTATCAAGATAATCCTTATCCATGGCATCGGTGTAAAATATCTGTTTTTTGAGCCAGTTGGAAATGTCCTGGGCCTCATCACAGGGAATGCTGCCTATGTACAGTTCCGAATACAGGTCGAACCCCGTATCCCCTTCCTCTCCCCAATCATTGTCATGATCGCTGTTAAACGTATTGTCAAGGTTGCTCCAGTAGAGGTCGCTCTCCACATTGGATTCATACGCATAATCCATGAGCCTTCTGGGTATGGCGGCGGGGCCATCCTGATCTCCCGCAATCAGTACATACTGGGTGCCCCAGTCGGTGTAGGCGTCCTTGCAGAACTCACGTATCTTGGCAGTGGTATCGTTGAAGAGGGGATCGGTATTCCAGTAGGCAGGTGTGTTGATAATATCCTCAACAGTCACCACTGTTGCCGCCAGCCCCTCCATCTGCTTCTGGTTAATCAGATCTGTCCAGTTATAAGCTGCCTGGAAATTGGCAAGAAACGCCTTGGTGATGATGACATAATCGTAATGGTCCGATGGATCGCAGATTCCTCCGGGATAATCCAGTGTGGCTCTCGCGTGATAGGTATCGGCCACCTCGGGATTCACCACCAGCTGCATAACCCATGCTCTATCATCCGGAATGTTCCGGAAAAATTGATTGATATAGCCTGTCTGTTTTGTGCTGATGTCAACAGTGAGTTCGGGATAGTAGAACAGCGTTCCTTCAAGGGGATTATACGTAACGGGGTAGATGTTCAGGGTGAGGATGGCATACCCTCTGCAATAATCCACACCGACTACATCATACAGAGTATCCGGTATTATCCCGGCAGAGGTATATGTATTCTCATCCATGATGAAGGGCGGTGCTTCATGACCTATTGGAACGGGGTATTGATACGGCATAACCGGTTTTTCCTGAAGATTGATACCCCTGTTCATCACCTCAACACTTGTACCCGAGATGGTGACATCCTCCAGTTCGGTACCGTAGGGTAACAGTATCTTTGCGCTGTATACCGGCAGTTCCGGTGTTCCCGGTCCCTGTCCCATGTTGATGCAACCGTACATGTTCACCGTGGTGAACGTAGCGTTGTTGAATAATGTGTTCTCCTTGAGGACAGGCTCTGTGAAGGGTATCGTGTAAACAAGATGAATATTAGTTTCTGTCTCTCCTCCTCCGCTTGCCCCAATAACAGCAACAGGGATTGCCGCCGTCATCAAAAACAGTACTACTACCAACACTTTCGCTATTTTTTCAAAATTGTTATTTATCACTTTTCCACCGTTTTGAAAAAACGTTCTATTATATATACATTTGCTGACAGGTGTGAGCATGCAACACTATTTGCACTTCTCCCTTTCCTGAAGATGGAGATGGGGAATCTATGCCCCCGTCCAGATGCCTCCTGTGCTCACCTTCACTAGGAGTCCCATGCCGTAATCAACGGTGAAATCCCAGGGCGAACCCGGCGGAGTGATGCCCACAATGAATGTGGTGTAGCTCCCAGATGCCGCATCCCACATGGCAACTATTTCGCAGTCGGTAATCTGAGATGCAAGTACCGATGCAGTGGTTGCACGGGTTTTCCACCACCCGATGGTGTTCCATCCCGGATACAGCGTCACATTGACATCGTTGAGAGGGGTGCCATTTACCGTGAGATACGAATCGTTGGTAACTGAAACATAATAACTCACACCGTCGGTGATGTTGAAATCCCAGGGCGAGCCGGGCGGGGTGACACCTACAATAAATGTGATGTACATGCCGTATTGAGCGCTCCACCAGGCAATCATGTCGCATTCCGGTATGAGTGCGGCAAGGGATGATGCGGTGTAATTGTTCTCCACCGGTATGGTGATAAGATTCCATCCGGAGTAGAGGGTAAAGTTAAGTTCTCCAAGAACCGTGATATTTGCCATGTAGGGAATCTTATTTTTGGCAGTCACCACAAGTGTGAGAGATTCTGTGCTGTTGAGCGTGACGTTCAGATGGAGTGTTGTCTCTCCGTTCGCGTCGGTATAGTTATATGCGAGAAGCGTGCCGTTTCTGGAGAGTGCGCAGAGGGCATGGGGAACGCCGTTCACTGTCACATCAAATGAAGTGTCTATCAGATACATGAGGGGATTGTGCGTTACTGTCATCGGAGAAGGTGTATCTGTTCTGAGTTCGAGAGAGGGATCACCGAAGAGGATCCATGTATCCACAGTTTTGTAGCCGCTGGAACCGTAGTTGTCAAGCATGTGTGCACATCCGTTGTATACCAGCCCACCCGTGGTGGTTTTTATGTTGCTGGGATATGTTTCAACAAGGATATCCACCACTTCATCCTGAACATCCATTGGAGGAGACCAGTCCTGGGATATGGATGATGCAAATATGCCAATGGCACCGGTGGGTTCACCGTTGTGCGTTGCCCTCATCCATGCCTCAGCAAAACAGGTATCATAATTATCAAACTCACCGTTGTTGCAGGCGACACTCACAATGAATGGGAGCATGTTGTCATTGACAAGGCTGTTGACATTGGTATTGCTGAAGCCGCTGGTGCTCCATGAAGTGGCGCTTCCATGACCGCAGTAGTTGATGATGCTTCTCCCGTTGTTGATTGCCGCTGCCACCGCGGTGGCGCTTGGATTTCCCGGTGCATCTTCCCCTCCCTGCGAACCGTCGTAAAACTCGTCCACGGTGATGTATGTGTAGGCGAGGAGGGCGCTCCGGATGTTTCTTATGTGCTGATAATCATACTCGCCGTCGTCTCCCGGTCCCTGGCTGGATGCAATGCCCGTTCCATTGCGATACCAGTCGGCACCTGCCTGCGGGTATTTCTCATACTCTATGCTCCGTTCTATCTGGGTCTGGAGCTGGCTCACCGTCTGGGCTGAAAACCTGCCCACAAATAAATCGGCATAGTGGTCACTTCCCGCCACATACCCGTAGCTTGGATCGGATGCACCGTATGATGTGAGTGTGGGAATCTGCTGGATATCCCCCACCAGCAGCACAAAAGTGAGACCGTTGGTGGAATAATAGTTGGAGATGTACGATTTGATGGCTGATGCCGTGCCCCCTACCGCGGAAACATTGACAATCTCCGTGGGGATGCCCTTCATGTTTTTCCACTGGACGAAAGGTTGCATGGTGGCATAAAAGCCGTCATAACAGATGATGAGCATGTTACCAGCATCGCTTACCGGGGTGTATTTGGCACCGCCAGTACCGCTGCCTCCGCCTCCGTAAGAATTGAGTCGCTCCACCACCGTCTCATAATTGACAAAATGATGTGTGTAAATCGGGACAAAGTAGGGATTGGGCGAAGTGAGTGGTCTTTCGCGATTATATACGTTTATTTCTCCTTCCCCCACCGCATACACCTCAATTACCACGTCATGATAGAACCTCAATTTATGCTGGACAGGGTTGTATTGATAGGGATATATCTCAACAGTCTGCCCTCTGAAATCCCTCAGGATGTAGGGTTCCTGCAGTGTCGCAATTTCCCCGGGGAACCATATGTCCTCCTTATATATGGGGGCAAACTCGTAGGGGACATCATCCGGGTCGATGCTTCTCTCAATAAATCCCTTTGATGGGGCAATCAGTATGTCTTCATACTCAATATATGCTGCAGAAATCACCCGCACCGCCATTTTTTTGTCGTCCGGAATAATAATACTCCTGCATATCTTCGGCAATTCGGGCAACCCTTTCTCATGGATTGATGATTCCTTTTCTTTGTCAATCGCATAGTATCTGGTGCCATCAATTATCACTTCATGCATGTCGAATGCATCCAGATGAAAGGAGAGTTCAACGGTGTCATCGGCAAAATCTGTATGCGGCGGGAGTGCGGTATCATCTCCCCGCACGGGAAGAAGTGAATGAGTGCCTGCCGCCATAAAAAACACGATTATCAGTACTGCTATTTTAGTAGGATAAGGTTTCATACAATCATCACCAGAACGTAAATCTCTCATAATATTTAAGTCTTTGTTTCACGTATCCATCATTTACAGATACATTGCAGATAGTAAATGAGCAGTGGCTGCCATGGATGGTATGGGGATGCTGCTACCGCATGCCCGACCCCACAATTGGGAAGGATGAACGGTGATGATCACCTCTCTTACGTGTTACCCTTCCCAGACACTGCCAGACGAAACCTTCACCAGCAGCCCCATCCCCCGTAAAATGGTGAAATCCCATGGGGAACCCGGTGGGGTGATGCCCGCAAGAAATGTGATATAGGTGCCGGTTTCTGCATCCCATTGGGCAATCATCTGGCAATCGATAATCTGTGAGGCAAGCATGGCGGCAGTGGTGGATGTGGTGTTCCACCACCCGATGGCATTCCATCCGGGATACAATGCCACGCTGACATCAGTGAGCGGGGTTCCATTGAGGGTGAACGTGGTGGTATCAGTAACTGAAAGATAATACCCCACGCCGCCAGAAATATTGAAATCCCAAGGCGAGCCGGGCGGGGTGACACCCACAATGAAAGTGCTGTAGGTACCAGATGCTGCATTCCACCAGGCAATCATGTCGCATTCTGGTATGAGTGCGGCGAGGTCCGATGCGGTGTAATTGTTCTGCACCGGTATGGTTATGAGATTCCATCCGGAATACAACTCGATTTCCGGTGGAAATACATTTATGGTGAATATGCGGGAATACCAGTTTTCATGTCCCTCAAGCGTGTTGTTGTAATTGCTGATGCTCCATGAGTCATTTGTTCTCATGTTCACATAGAGAGACTGGGGAGCCACCTGGGGTTCGGGATTGTTCTGGTTGAGCGTGTCCTGGTCCACCTTTGCCCGGATGGTGAAATAATAGGTTCCTGGCTGTGCGGGGAGTGTAATGCTCTCATGGTATTCCACATCCTGCCATCCCGTACCGCCTGACTGGAGAGATGTGACGTAGGTGTAATTGTTGATGGGGTCTGCATCGAGGCCGTACTGAACCGCTGTTTCTGCAGTGGTGAGTGCACCCATCACCTTCCAGCTTATGTTCACCGTGGCACCGGGTTCAGCTTCCTGAGGAGGACTGTCGGTGATTTCGATATAGGGTTCTGCAATATCGGTGAGCATGAGAGCTATGCGTATATTTTTGGGCACATATCCATCCTCTGTGCCGCCGGGATTGTACACTCCGTTTCTTCCGCCAAGCGTGCTTTCCGATGGGAATTTGCTGCTGGATATTTCGATGCAATGGGTGAGTGAACGGCAGCCGTTGGTGGGCCAGAGGGGCTCTGCATTGGCAAGGTCCCAGCTTGCTGCATAGGCATAATCCTCATATGCGCCGTAACAGGGATACAGTATGTCATTTGCGCGTCCCCATGGATAGTATCCGCTGTAGGGGCCACCATATGCACTCATATACTGCCCCTGGTTGTAAAAGGCGATATCGTCGGGCGATTCTGTATTGGAGGTGTGGGCATAACATCCCCATGCATAGATGATCATCTCGGTGCCTCCGTGCCAGCTCACCGTATTGATGAATAAGTGCCGTTTCGTCAGTTCATGGATAGCCCGTGCCCCCACGGTGGCAAAGATATGACTGCTCGAGTCATATGGATAATCACGGTTCATATCTATGCCGTTTTCATCGTATCTCTGGTGATGAACCCAGCCATACGGATTGGCCACAGGTACGATGTATATTTCCCTGTGGTCCACGAGATAGCGTATCCAGTCATCGGTGGCATAGTGTTCGGCAAGCCACTCGGCAAGATAATATGCCGCCTCCACACCTACCTTTTCATCCCCATGATGCCCTCCGATAAAGAGCACCTCCGGTTTGTCAAAGCCGGAACTCTCGTTGGTAATGCGGATTATCCATGTTTTGTACGTTTCTGAGCCGTACACCACATCAGGTACACCGAAGGCGTCCTGTGCGGTGAACAGTTCAAAAATGCCTGGATAGGTGGCATTTAAATTCTGCATGTCCGCCACAAGTCCTGCATAATCTCCTGTGGAATAGCCGGTCACATGGTAGGTATAAAGAGAATCCTTCTCATGTTCTGCAGAAATATAGCTTGGGGAAAGGAGAACTACCGCAAGAAGCACCAGTGCCGGTATCCTGCGTGGATCCACTCTTGTCACCTGCCTCAACCTGTCCAGATGCTTCCTGATGAGACCTTCACAAATACACCCATTCCCTGTTCAATGGTGAAGTCCCATGGGGAATTTGGTGGGGTGATGCCCACCAAAAAGGTGACAAATGAACCTGTTTCTGCGTCCCACTGCACCACCGTCTGGCAGTCGGTGATCTGAGATGCAAGTACCGATGCAGTGGTTGCACGGGTTTTCCACCAGCCGATGGTGTTCCATCCAGGATACAGCGTCACATTGACGCTATCCAGAGGAGTGCCGTTGATGACAAAATTGGTGTCGTTGGTGACAGAGAGGTAGTATCCCACGCCGTCAGATATGTTGAAATCCCATGGCGAGCCGGGCGGGGTGATGCCCACGAGGAAGGTAAGGTACATATTGGACTGGGCGTCCCACCAGACAACTTTGTCGCATTCCGGTATGAGTGCGGCGAGGGATGATGCGGTGAGATTCTGCTCAAATGGAAGGGTGATGAGATTCCAGCCGGAGTAGAGCGTGTAATTCATGAAGACATCGGTTATCGGCTCTTCCCGCCATATCTTCACTGACGGGTCTCCAAGCACATTATATGCCTCAAAATAGTACTTGGTGTGCCCACCCCCGCCATAGTATTGGTAGAGATAGTAGAGCGCCATATCGGTCATCCCCCCTATGGTTTCTATGTTGTCAACCCACCATGAATAAAACATTTTTTTCTCAAGTATGTCATCCTCATCCCAGAGAGTGCTTTCAGACGCCCCCCAGAACGCAAGAGCGGCCTTATTTGCCTGTCGCACCCAGGTTTCGCCGAAACATTCTGCATAGTTGAAGGTACCGGTGAGACATGCATGACTGCATACAAATGGATAATAATTCTGGTTGGTGAGACTTTGCACATCACTCTGATAGAACGGCGGACCATCAGCCCAGTATGTATTGCTCCCGTGTCCTGAATAGATTACGAGGCTCCTGCCATCATTGAGTGCATTGCGCACCTGCTGCGTGGTGGCCCCGTATGTATGGGAGTACAGTTTATCGCAGGTGTAGTTGTTCGGAAGGAGATAGTTATTAATCACATAGTTGTGTGTCCCCTCGGAGACCTGCCAGTTGTCATTGGATGCCATGAACACCGCCTTTTTGATGAAATCATTGGAGGGGAAGTTGCCCTGCTCATAATAGACCGTTTTATCCACCATGGCCGTCACATGCGCTTCCAAAGATGCGGGAAAGCGCCCTATGTGAATATCAGGGAAATAATCGGAGCCGTCCACCGTCACGTAGTAGAGATCCACCGCCTGGGCGGGACCGGGCCATCCCGTGGTTCCCGTATAGGTGGGGATCTGCGGAGTGTCTCCTACGAGAAGCACGTAGGACGGGGGAATGGGCCAGGTGTCATATGCGTCCTGGATGTAGTTGTGAATATTGGTGGTGGTTGCCCCTCCGGGTATGTCAGAGGTATTGACCACGGTTACCTCATACCCCATGCTTTCTTTCCAGTTGATGAACGGTATCATCTCGTCGTAGAAGGTATCGTACACGATGATGAGATACCCTTCCTGATCTCTTGTGGCCGGTGGCATATCCTTGCTGTCATAATTTGAAAACAGCGTGTCATATATATCCTGAAAAGCGGGGGAGTTATACCGCTGCATGCGTTCATATGTTTTGGTGAAATCTGCACCGGGGAGGTCAATTTTGATGGTGCATTGATTCAGTATTCTGAGTTCGCCCGAGGAAGGTTTGTACTGAATTGGGGATATCTCCACCAGTGCAAAGTGATGACCTCTTACTTCTCCTGTATCAACAATCCTGGCCACTTCGGTTTGCATGAACTCTGTGCTTGCATAGTAAGTATTGTTGATGACAAAAGGTACATCATCTGGATTCATATCCTTGGAAACAGAGGGCTGCACGGGGACAATTCTTGAGGGAAGTTGCAGTTCACGAAGCGATGTCTCTTCCCACGAGATTGATGTGATGGAAAGCTCCGGATGCGCATCTTCCGGGATGAAAAACATATAATGCATCACCGGCAGTTGAGCCTCGCCCTCCACGGTGGTGAATCCCTGGTCGGGAAGTGAAAGCACCGCATATTCCTCCCCTCCTTTTTCAATGATTCCATATGTGAGGTCATCGGTGTTCACGGTAAATTCCATATGGGGCTGTGCTTCATTCCCCCAGAGTTCGCTCAACGGGCCGGTGTCCCCTCTGGCATTTCCTGCAAAGGAAAATACGCCCGTTCCAACCAGCAATACCATTGTGACAAAAACTGCGCCTTTTTTACCAATATTCCTACCCATATTTTCCACCTTTTTCTGGTGTTTTGATACCCGGCATGGTATAAATAATTTGCTCTCACTCCCGTTGCACTTCGTGTTTCACGTTAGTATATAACACAACCGGCCAATATTCGACGGGCCATGTATATTCAATTACAGGTAATTGTTGAAAGAAAAATCGATGGATACGTGTACCAGAGGAGACTGTGATATGCTCATGTGCTGGGCAATGGAGAATACGGGTTTTCATCACCACGGCTGGGATTGTCTTTCCTGCTGATATAGAGAATGGTTACCTTGGCAATCCTCCCTTTCCATTTTCAGATAATAATCAGTGTTCTGAAGCTGAGGTTTGTCCATCAGATAAGGCCACACCATATTTCGAATATATTTTGAAGAGTGAAAGCCATCCTCATAAGGAGAGAGCTTCAGACGCCTGACTAGTATCCATTTTCACAAAAAGTTTATAATAAAAAAAGATATTCTCATTCTGAGCCCCGGTAGTGTAGTGGTTATCATGTGGGCCTGTCGAAAAGCCTCCTTTGGAAAAGGTGCTTTACCCCCAAAGGGCTTTGCCGGTAGCCCACGACCCGAGTTCAAATCTCGGCCGGGGCGCCTGCTTTTTCATGGAGATACCTCATTTCCACTGTTCAACCATTGTGCCGTTTCTCAGGGAATAGAGTGCAGCCAAAGCCAGAATGGCCGCAAGGCATGCAAAAACAAGCATGAAAAGGATGAGTACGATGAACTGACTTATCATTTCGTATTCCATTAAAAATATCGGGAGGGAGCCAAAAATCAGTGTGACTGTGGCCTCTGCGAGAGAAGGGCTCTTCCTGGCCAGCGCAACCTTTATTGCCTTGAGGCCACTGTGCCGCTTCACCTCCTCCCTCACCCGTTCGGTGAGATGCACGGAAAAGTCAATTCCCACCCCTATGACAACCGACGAAACCGTCATGGTGGCCACGGTAAGGGGAATGCCCGTTACCACAAAAATGCCCGGCTGCCACATGAGAATGAGAAGTATGGGAATCATAGTGAATGATGCGTACTTGAATGAACGGAACACCAGCACCAGGCACAGATACACGAGAATGAGGGAAATGAACGTGAATTGCAGCTGCTGCCCCATGAGCATATTATTCAACTCAACGGTGAGGGCCGCCAGGCCCGCCAGCTGGGAGATGCTCCCGTATCCCTCAATCTGCCGGTTGTACTGCTCAATAATCTGGTTTGTGGTGGCGACCCCTCTCTCTGTTTCTTTGACCGGCATGATGGGCATCTCCACGTAGATGAGGGTCTTGTCAAAATCTTCATTGAGCATCATGGTGATGTACTGCTCAGGAAGCCTGTTGACGATGGCCACCACCTCCTCCCTTTTGTCAGGGATTCTGCCGAAATTCATCCTCTTGATAACATCCACAATGGAATAGGCGGAGGCGTTCTCCACGCCGCTGTTGATGACCTTTTCCATTTCATCGAGTTTTTTAAGCAGGTCGGGTTCCAATATTCCAGAGGGGGGTGTCTCAACGAGTATCACCCCGGATTGTCCTGCATCGAATTTTTCTGAATAATCATGCATTTTGATGTAGCTCTCCATCCCATGGGGCATCATCTCCCATACAGATGTTCTTGAGGATATGTTTGGAAGTGCTGCAAGGGAAATCACCGAAACCACTGCGAGAATCATGAGAATCTGCTTTCGATAGCGGGTGAGATTGGCAAGTGCGCGCCATTCCATCTGCACCTGTTTTCTGGGCGTGAGTACCAGAAGGAGGCATGGCACCAGAATCATGGTGGAAATGAAGCAGTAAAATACCCCTATGAGGAAGGCGAGCCCCATGTTCTCTATGGGGGGCATGGTGGAGGTGAGAAGGGCAGCAAACCCGATGATGGTGGTGATGGCGGATAAAAACACCGCCTTTCCCGTGGTGTTGATCATTTTCTTGACTGCCTCAATTTTTCTCCTGCCGGAGAGTTCGTTGAACTGATTTATCATGTGAAAGGAATATGCAATGCCCAGTGCTGCAAGAAGCGGCAGGGCGGAGATAACCGTCGGGGCAAATTCAACGTTGATGAGGCCCATGGTTCCAAAGGTGAGACCAATGGAAAATACCACGGGGAGTATGGCGATGAATACGGT
>Ga0116200_10000521_pt1 | contig 12721 bp, 16 predicted proteins | sample Mar14436cmmetaG_FD_94478 | JGI IMG/M metagenome (GOLD analysis project Ga0116200, IMG submission 94478) | Marine hydrothermal vent microbial communities from Guaymas Basin, Gulf of California to study Microbial Dark Matter (Phase II) - Marker... ... | reverse complement strand
GTCGGACGCTGGTCACCATATCCACGTGATTGGGATAGCGCACTGGGGAGCACGAGGGGTATCCCCTTGCTTTTTCTCTCCCCTAACGCCTTGTGGGTAGCGCCGACCTACTTGCGGTATCCCTGATTCACCGGAAAGTGAGGATTGAACCTTTGGCCTGGACGAAAGACGAAGGGTAGGGGATGAGCTTTATGGAAAGCCAGTTGGTGTTAGTGCGACACGGCGAGACAGCAGCCAACGCGGCAGGGCTGTGGCAGGGCGCAGAGGACAAAGGACTGACGGCGCGGGGAGTGCGTCAGGCGCAAGCGCTGGCCCAGCGGCTGGCATCTGAGTATAATACGGCGGCGGCAATCTATAGCAGCCCTTTGAATCGGGCACTGCAGACGGCCAAGATCGTTCAGGCTGCCCTGCCGCACCTGCCGCTGCACCTGCGTCCTGATCTGGTGGAGTACGACCTGGGCGACTGGGCAGGGCTGTCCTTCGCCACGTTAAAGGATGAGCGGCGCCTGTGGGAACGCATGGCGGCTGACCCGGACTTTGCCCCACCCGGTGGCGAATCGCCCCGCCATTTCGCGCGGCGTATCGTCGCTGCCCTGCGGGAGATTGCCAACGTTCACGCTGGCGATATGGTCATCGTCGTCAGTCACGGGGGCGTCATCGCCACCGCCCTGGCTCTGCTCATCCACGGTGACGGTTCCCACTGGACAGAGTACGACCTGGCCAACGGGGCCTTTAGCGTATTGGCCATGGGCGAACAGCCACGCTTGCTGAGCCACAACGAGACCGCGCACCTGACCGATGTGGGCAGCATTACGTGGGCGGAGCACGACGACGGATAATCGGCGAAGGAGGGAAACGCATGCCCCTGAAACCCTACCTGGTGGCGGAGGTGATGACCCCCAATCCGGTCATCATCGGGAGTGAGGCTCTGTTGGCCGAAGCTGAGCGGCTGATGGAGGAGTGTAACGTGCGGCGGTTGCCGGTGTTGGAGGACGGCCGGCTGGTGGGCATCATTAGCAAGGGTGACCTGCGGGAGGCGCGCATGGCCGAGCTGGCGGCCCGCCATCCCTATGAGCCCGTGACCGAGGAGAGCTGGCTGACCGTGGCCGAGGCGATGACCAGTCCGGTGATCACCGTCACGCCGCAAACGCCGCTGGCAAAGGCGGCCCAACTGATGCTGACCCATAAAATTGACGGCCTGCCCGTGTTGGAAGCTGATCAACTGGTAGGCATCCTGACCGATACGGACATTATCCGCCTGTTGGTGCGGGAGACACGAGAGAACGAGAATGGAAAACCCGTTTGCTGACAGGAAACGGGTCTCTGAGATCACACAACAAAGATCACACAACAAAAGGAGGAAGTAAATGGATTTCGCACTCACCGAAGAGCACGAAATGATCTGCAAAGCTGTGCGGGAATTCGCCGAGAGAGAGATCGCCCCCACTATCAAGGAACACGATCGGGAACAGACTTTCGACGAATCGCTTCTGCCCAAGATGGCCGCTCAGGGACTGCTGGGTATCTGCCTGCCGGTTCGCTACGGAGGAGCCGGGATGGATTACATCGCCCTGGGCCTGGCCTGCGAAGAACTGGAACGGGTGGACACCTCAGCACGAGTGATCATGAGCGTCCACGTGGGTCTATGTAGCTTGTCCTTGCTCCAGTGGGGCACTGAGGAGCAAAAAGAGAAATACCTGGTGCCCCTGGCCAGGGGTGAGAACATCGGCACCTTCGGCATGACCGAGCCCAACGCCGGCTCCGACGTGGTGGGCATCCAGACCACCGCTCGACAGGAGGGCGACCACTACATCCTGAACGGGGAGAAGATGTGGATTTCCCTGGCCGACGTGGCCGACCGCTTCCTCATCCTGGCCTGGACCGATATGGAAAAGAAAAAGGTCCGCGACCATTCGGGCATGTCGGTTTTCATGGTAGAACGGGGCTGGCCCGGCCTGTCCACGGGCACCATCCACGGTAAGCTGGGAGTGCGGGCTGGGAACACCGGTTCCATCACCCTGGATGACGTCCCCGTGCCGGCCGAAAATTTACTGGGCCGGGAGGGCGAGGGGTTCAAAATCGCCATGAGTGCTCTGGACAACGGGCGTTACACCGTGGCGGCGGGGGCCACGGGTCTGATCCGCGCCTGTTTGGAAGCCTCGGTGCGCTATGCCAACGAGCGGGAGACTTTCGGCCGGCCCATCGGACATCACCAGTTGATACAACGGATGATCTCCCTCATGGCCCAGCGGTACGATGTAGCGCGACTTCTTTACCTGCGGGCTGGCTGGCTGAAGAATCAGGGCATTCGTAACACGCGGGAAACATCTCTGGCCAAGTGGTACGCCTGCGATGCCTCCTTCGAGTCGGCGGCGGACGCGGTGCAGGTACACGGCGCTTACGGGTATTCCGACGAGTACGACGTGGAGCGCTTCCTGCGCAATTCCAAGGGCGCGGTGATCTACGAGGGCAGCCGCGAGATACAGATACTGCTCCAGGCCCAGTACGCCCTGGGCTACCGGCGAGACAAACCGTTGCGCTGCGAGCTGCCAGCCTACGACGCCGAGGCGTGGCAGGCAGAGTGAGAGCTACCTGGAAAAGTGGATAATGTCCAAGAAGTTCATAGTGGAACTAGACGAAGCTCTGTGCAAGGGGCAGACGTGCGCCATCTGCCAGCACACTTGCCCCCAGGGGGTGTTCGCCGTCAGTGATAGGGCCACGGCTCAGGGAGTGTGGCCCCTGCGGGTGGCCCAGCCGGAGGCCTGCACCGGTTGCCGGAGGTGTGAGCTTTTCTGTCCAGAACTGGCCATCAGCGTCACCCCGGCCGGTGAGCAGGTGGTCGAGCCCACCGCTCCACAGCCAGCCGGCCCGGCCGTAGCTACGCCCCCCCTTCATCCCCCCCAACTTTTGGGGGGAAAGAGGAGGGGCGGTGGTTGGACTACAGCGCCCGGCACGCTGTCGCCGGGGGTGCACTTCCTGTCGGGCAACGAAGCCTGTGCTGAGGGGGCTCTTGCGGCAGGTTGCCGCTTTTACGGTGGCTATCCCATCACCCCTTCCAGTGAGATCATGGTGCGTATGGCCCGCCGGCTGCCGGAGGTGGGCGGCACTTTCGCCCAGATGGAGGATGAGATTGCCAGTCTGTCCGCCGTCATTGGCGCGTCGTGGGCCGGGATCAAAAGCATGACCGCTACGTCAGGGCCGGGCTTCAGCCTGATGATGGAAGGCTTGGGCTACGCGGTCATGACCGAAACTCCTTGCGTGATCGTGAACGTACAGCGGGCCGGGCCCAGCACCGGCCAGGCCAGCCGCCCGGCCCAGGGGGACGTGATGCAGGCCCACTGGGGCAGCCATGGAGGGCCGGAGATCATCGCCCTGGCTCCCTGGTCGGTTCAGGAAATGTATGACCTGACCATCCGCGCCTTCAACCTGGCGGAGCGCTTCCGCGTGCCGGTGATCGTGCTGGCCGACGAGGTGGTGGGGCATCTGTACGAGACCATCACTGTAGAGCCAACGGTGCGCTGTTTCAATCGCGTGCGCTGGCCACAGGACTCTCCTTTTGGCACCGAGGCTGACGACGGGGTGCCGCCCATGCCCGCCTTCGGCGAGGGAGCACGTTTGCTGGTCACCGGCTCGACCCACGATGCCAGGGGGATACGCCGCACCACCGATCCTCGTACTCAGGAGCGGCTGGTGCGACGGCTGGCCCGCAAGTTGCTGGCCCACCGCGATGAGATAGACGACTGGGAGGCGTATTTCACCGCAGACGCCGAGCGGCTGGTGGTGGCTTACGGCTCGGTGGCCCGCAGCGCGCTGTGGGCGGTGCAGGAGGCCCGGCACCAGGGCCGGCGGGTGGGGTTGTTGCGCCTGAAAAGCCTGTGGCCCTTTCCCGACGACATCGTTGCTCGCTACGCCTCCTCCCTCACCCCCCCCAAAGTTGGGGGGGAAAGAGGGGGGGAGGTGGTTGTGCCGGAGATGAACCTGGGCCAGGTGGCGCGTGAGGTGGAGCGATGTGTGACCGCGCCCGTCACCTGCCTGCCACAGACAAACGGTGAACTCATTGACCCTCGGCGCATCCTGCGCTACCTGCTGGCGGGGAGGTGGGAGCGATGAGCGCGACCAAGAACAAGGGAGAGAAGAAAAGCAGCGCTCCGCAATTGCGAGCGCGCTACTTGCGGCAGCCCACCCCCTTCTGTGCGGGTTGTGGGCACGGCATCTTCATCAACGCTTTTCTGCGGGCAGCCGAGGCTGCCGGATTGGACTTCGGGCGAACGGTCTTCGTCTCCGGCATAGGCTGTGGGGCCTGGGTGCCCAGCCCCCATTTTCTGGCCGATACTCTGCACGTCACCCACGGGCGGGCCATCGCCTTTGCCACGGGCATTAAGCTGACCCGCCCGGAGCTTGAGGTGGTAGTCATCTCCGGTGACGGTGACCTGGTCACCATCGGCGGCAATCACCTCATCCACGCCGCCCGCCGCAATCTGCCGATCAAGGTCTTCTGCTTGAACAACTGGCTGTTCGGTATGACCGGTGGACAGGTGTCGGCCACCACACCGTCCGGCGCCATCACCGCTACCACGCCGGCCGGCAATCCGCACCGGAGTTTCGATCTGGTACGGCTGGTGCGCGGGGCTGGCGCGCCCTACGTCGCTCGCTGGCCGGTGGCCCGGCCCCGCCAGTTGCGGCGCGGGATCGAGACCGCATTGCGAGAGCCGGGCTTCGCCTTCGTCGAGGTGCTCTCCATCTGCCCCACCCAGTATGGCCGCGCCAACCGGGCACAGTGGGCCCAGGAGGGCGGGGAAGAGGTCAGCCTGGCCTGGGCCATGCTCTCTTGGCAGGAGGCTAACTGCATATCGCGCCGTAAGGCTCAAAAAGAAGGGGCGGCGGACAGGATCGTGGTTGGTGAATGGAGAGAGGGGGACGAGACGTGGAGCGCATAGAGGTGCTTTTCGGCGGCCAGGGGGGGCAGGGCATCAAGCTGGCCGGGTCGCTGTTGGGACGGGCCTGCGCCCTGAGCGGCCGGCAGGTGGCCAGCAGCGCTTTGTATGGGCCAGAGGCACGCGGAACACTCATCTACTCGGAGGTGGTGATCTCCGATGAGCAGATCACTTATCCGCGCACCCTGACCCCGCATTTCTTCGTGGCCCTGTCCCAGGAGGCATACGACCGCTTGTATCGGGACGTGGCAGCGGATGGGGTAATACTTTTCGATTCGGGGGCAGTGACGCCATCTCTTGATGCTGCCCAGCAGCACTATCCTATCCCGGCCCTGAGCACGGCGGCTAAGATGGGCCATCCGGGGGTAGCCAATATGGTCATGCTGGGAGCACTACTCGCTCTCTCTGGCCTGGTAGACATGGAAACGTTGAAGCAGAGCCTGCCGGAGTCCAGACGCCAGGCCAACGAGCAGGCCCTGGAGCAGGGCTTCGCGCTGGGCAGAGACTTGATGTAAGAGTGTGATTGTACTTCTGAACTGGGCGCGACGTAATATCGGAGGCATGGATTGGCCGGAAAAGGAGTGGTAGCGCGGGTAGCCGGTGTGGTGGTGGATGCGGAATTTGCCTCGGGTGACCTGCCCAGCATTCACAACGCGCTGGTCGTTGAGCGAGACGACGGGCCGGAGCTCATCATCGAAGTACAGGAGCACGTTGACCCGCGCACGGTGCGGGCGATCGCGATGAGCAGCACGGCGGGACTGCGCCGTGGATTGCCGGTGCTCGATACGGGCTTCCCGATCCGCGTCCCGGTGGGCCGGGCGACGCTGGGGCGCATGTTCAACGTGTTGGGCCAGCCCATTGACGGGCTCCCCGCGCCCGAGGGGGTTGAATGGCGGCCCATTCACGTGAAATCGCCGCCCCTGGACGAACAGCGGGTAGTGGTGGAGCCTTTCGTCACCGGCATCAAGGCCATTGACCTGCTGACACCTTATCCCCGTGGCGGCAAAATCGGGCTCTTCGGTGGCGCGGGGGTGGGCAAGACGATGCTCATCATCGAGTTGATCCGTCATACCATCCGCCAGCACTCCGGCATAGCCCTCTTCGTCGGCGTGGGCGAACGCAGCCGCGAGGGGAACGAGCTATGGCTGGAGATGCAACGCAGCGGCGTGCTGGATAGCACCATCCTGGTTTTTGGACAGATGAACGAGCCGCCGGGGGCCAGGTTGCGCGTGGCACTTGCTGCGCTGACCATGGCCGAATACTTCCGTGATCACGAACGACGCCCGGTGCTGCTGTTCATTGACAATATCTTCCGCTACATCCAGGCCGGTGCCGAGGTGTCGGCTTTGCTGGGCCGGCTGCCCAGCGCAGTGGGCTACCAGCCCACGCTGGATAGCGAGATGGGCGAGCTCCAGGAACGCATCACCACCACCGGCCGGGGCAGCGTGACCTCGATACAGGCCGTTTACGTGCCGGCCGACGACCTGACCGACCCGGCAGTGGTGGCCACCTTCGCCCACCTGGATGCGGTCACGGTGCTTTCGCGACGGCAGGCCAGTATGGGCCTCTACCCGGCCATTGATCCCCTGGAATCCGCCAGCTCGTTGCTCACCCCGGCCGGTGTGGGGGAAGAGCATTGTGCCATCGCCGAGAAAGTGCGGGCGTTGCTGGCTCGCTATCGGGAACTGCAGGACGTGATCGCTATCCTGGGCATAGAGGAACTGAGTGACGAGGACCGCCTGGCAGTGAATCGCGCGCGGCGGATACAGCGCTTTCTCACCCAGCCGTTTTTCGTCGCCGAGCCGTTCACCGGACTGTCCGGTCGCTACGTGCCCCTGGCCGAGACGCTGCGTGGCTTTCGTGAGATCATAGAGGGCCGCCACGACGATCTGCCGGAGCAAGCGTTCTACATGGTGGGCACGATTGACGAGGCTGTGGACAAAGCGAAACAATTATCCACGGAGGGGAGGGTCGGTGATTGAGCCGCTGCGTCTGAGGGTTTTAACCCCGGCCGAGACTTTGACCGAGGTGGAGGGGGTGAAGTGGGTGCAAGCCCAACTGGCCGACGGCTGCGGAATCAGCATCTGGCCGGGCCACGCGCCGCTGCTGGCCGAGACGGTCACCGCGCCCCTGCGCTACGCCGATGCCACGGGTGAACATACGCTCGACCTGGAGGTAGGCATTTTGCAGGTGGACCGTGATGGGGTGACGATTTTCACCAGTGGCCTGGCCCAACCTCCCACAGATTTCAAACCTGCGGGAGGTTTGAGTGAGGCGCGTTTCGATCGGCTGACCCAAACGTTGCTCGCCACTCTGAGTGCGTCCCGCGAAAGTCTCGGGCAGGAGCAATGAAAAAGGAACCGGACCGGGATGTGTGGCCCGCCGCCTGGCGCGATGCAAGGGTGGCTATGTCGCTGGGCTGGGACCTGGCCGTGCCGATCTTCGGCGGGACGTTGCTGGGGCACTTTCTGGACCGCTGGCTGCGCACTGGCTACGTCTTCACTATGGGACTGTTAGTGATGGGCATCGGCACGGGCTTCTACAACGTGGCCCGCGCCATCCGCCGTGCGATCGAGCGCGACCGGCAGCGTGCTGAGCAGGAAGATAAAGAGAACGAGACTGAGACAGGATGATGGTCGCACTATGGTTGTTCGTCGGCGGGGCGGTGGGCGTGTTGAACGCGCTGGTCCTGTGGTGGGCGGTGGGCTACATCCGGCCAGATGCGCCCGGCCATGCGCTGGTGTGGGCGTGGGGTGGGGCACTGTTGCGGTGGGTGGCCGCCGGCGGCGTGTTGGTCGTCGCGTTGCAACAGGGCATCGCGCCCGGGCTGCTGGCTTTTACCGGGTTGTGGATTGCTCGGTGGGGGATGGTACGTTGGCTTGGGTTTCGAGCTGCATAGGAATTTGGTCGTTGGAACAGGAGTGAAGAAGTGGAAGGCGTATTCCCGCGGGCAATGTTCACCATTTTGGGTATACCGGTGCGCGACACGATCGTCTCGACCTGGATCATGATGGCCATCATCGTAGGAGCAGCGGCCATTATAGGTCGCCGCTGGCCAATGGCTTTGGAGATGCTGGTGGATTTCCTGATTGATACCATCTCCGGCGTGATGGGCCGGCCAGCGGGGCCGTACCTGCCGCTGTTGGGCACCCTCGCCATTTTCATCGCCTTTGCCAATCTGCTGAGTATCTTGCCAACGATCCCGCTGCCCAACGGTAGGATGTTCCCCATCGTCTCTCCCACCCGTGACATCAATACGCCGCTGTCGCTGGCCCTGGTCGTCTTTTTCTCGGTCCACTATTTCGGCATCCGCGCCAAAGGGATAGTGGGCTACTTCAAAGCCATGGCTTCGCCGATTTTCATGCTGCCTCTGGAGCTCGTTGGGCAGCTGAGCCGTACCCTATCGCTCACCTTACGTCTGTTCGGCAACGTCCTCAGCACCGAGATGATCGTGGCCGTCATCTTTGCCCTGGTGCCATTGATCGTGCCCTTGCCCCTGGTCGCTTTCAGTATGCTCACCGGCGTCTTGCAGGCATACATCTTCACTGTTCTGGCCACCGTCTACATCGGCGCCGGGCTGGAGGCGAGCGAGCAATGACCGAATCCCAATCACATAGTAGACTAACCTAAATTACGATGATGAAAGGAGTAAATGGTATGGAGATTTCACCTGGAACGCTGGTCACACTGGTCACTATCGTTACTTCGGGGGTGATGATCCTGTTTGGTACGATCACCCCGGCCATAGTCGAAGGGCGGGCGGTGCTCAAAGCGCTGGAGGGGATGACCCGCCAGCCGGAGGTTGCCGACCGCATACGCGCCACGCTGTTTATCTCGATGGCGCTGTTGGAATCAACGGCAATCTACGTGCTGTTGATTTGCCTGGTTCTGATCTTCGCTAACCCGCTGCTCGACCGTTTCTTCTAGGGACGGGCAATGTTGAATCTGGATTGGGCCACAGTTATATTTCAGGTTATTAATTTCCTGGTGCTCGTGGCGCTGCTCAATCACTTTCTGTTCCAGCCAGTGATACGTAACGTGGCACAGCGCACGGCCGAGAAAGAGCGGCTGCTCCGCGAGTTAGCCCAGGAGCGTGAAGAGGCAGCCAGGTTGCGCGCCGAGCTGGAGGAGCGGCTGGCGAAAGCCGATGAGGAGGCAGCGGCCATCATCACTGCTGCCCGTGAGCAGGCGGAGGCCGAGCGGCAGGCGTTGTTACAGGAGGCCCAGGCCGAGGTCGAACGCATCCTGGCCGAGGCCCACGCCGACGCCCGCCGGTGGCGACGCCAGGCGGTGGATAGCTTTCACGACGAACTCCTGGATGCTATCCTGGACGTCAGCGGGAAGGTGCTCGGTCGCATAGCGCCGCCGGAGATGCACGACGCACTGGTCAAACAACTCAGCGACCGCATCTGGGAACTGGGACGCAGTGAGATGCAGCGGGTAGAGACCTTCCGCCGTTCGCTGGGCGATCGGGAGCCCACAGTCTACGTGACGACCGCGCGGCCACTTTCCCCGGAACAGCAGGGGCTGCTGGTGCGCACTTTCACCGCGCTGGCCGATCGCCACGTGAACCTGGAATTGAAGGTCGACCCCACGCTGGTGGCCGGCTTGCGGGTGCGCCTGGGCGACACAATCGTGGACAATTCCGTCGCCGGGCAATTGGCCGAGCTGCGCGAGAGTGTCTCCACAGCCCTCAAGGAGCGCGTAGGCAATGAGTGAGCCAGCCCCACAGCCTGACGTGGCATCGTTGCTGCACGTGCTTCGTCAGCAAGCCGATCAACAGGGCAGCACGGCGCGCTTTCATGAAGCTGGCATAGTGCAACGCATCAGCGATACAGTGGCCACACTGTCCGGTTTGCCACAGGTACAGCCGGACATCCCGTCACTGCTCCAGGTGCTGCGCGAACAGGCCGGTCAACTGGTCAGCCAGGTGCGCTTCCACGATGTGGGCACGGTGCAGCGCATTGGCGATGGGGTGTCCACACTTTCGGGCTTGCCCGGGGCGCGTACCGACGAACTGGTCGTGTTCCCCACCGGCGCGCAAGGCATGATCCTGAACCTGGATCACGAGCTCATTGACGTGATCTTGCTCGGTCCCGACGAGGGTATCCAGGGTGGGGATTTGGTGACGGCCAGCGGCGAGCGACTGCGCGTGCCGGTGGGACACGATCTGCTGGGCCGGGTGGTCAACCCGCTGGGCGAGCCGTTAGATGGTCACGGGCCGGTTAACGCCGCCGGGTTCCATTACCTGGAGCGCGACGCGCCGGGCATCATCGAGCGGGAACCGGTGCACGAGCCATTGCACACCGGACTGAAAATAGTGGATGCGCTGGTGCCCATCGGCCGCGGACAGCGTGAGCTGATCATCGGTGACCGGCAGACCGGTAAAACGACCGTGGCTGTAGATGCCATTATCAATCAGCGCAACACCGGAGTGCTGTGCGTTTACGTAGCCATCGGCCAGAAGAAATCGTCCACGCTGGCCATCATCGAAACGTTGCGCGCCCACGATGCTCTCTCGTACACCATCGTAGTCGTCTCCAGCCCTGACGACCCGCCCGCGCTGCGCTATCTGGCTCCTTACGCTGGCTGTACCATGGCCGAGTTCCTGATGTACGAGGGGCGCGATGTGCTGATCGTCTACGACGACCTCTCCAAACACGCCGATACCTACCGGGAGCTGAGCCTGCTATTGCGCCGGCCGCCGGGCCGCGAGGCATACCCCGGCGACGTCTTCTACCTGCACGCCCGACTCCTGGAACGAGCGTGCAAGTTGAGTGCTGAGGCAGGCGGGGGCTCGCTGACGGCCCTGCCGATCGTCGAGACACAGCGCGGTCACATCTCGGCCTACATTCCCACTAATTTGATCTCCATCACGGATGGGCAAATCGTGCTCGACACTGAGCTATTCAACCGTGGCTTCAAGCCCGCCGTGAACGTGGGGCAATCGGTATCGCGCGTGGGCGGGGCAGCGCAGACGGCAGCGATGCGCGCCGTGGCTCGCCACCTGCGGCTGGAGCTGGCCCAGTTCGAGGAAGTGGCCCGCTTCGCCCGCTTCGGCACCGAGGTGGACGAGGCTACCCAACGCCAGATTCGGCGTGGGGAGCGCCTGCGGGCCGCGCTTAAACAGCCTCCCCATTGTCCGCTATCACTGGCTGCGCAGATCTCGATCCTGCTGGCGGCTGTGGAGGGAGTACTGGACGACGTCCTGCCGGAGGACGTGCCGGCCTTTGAGAGCGGGTTGCTGGCCCGTTTCGAGACCGAACATCCGGGATTATACCACCAGATCAACCGCAGCGGTGAGCTGACTGAGGAAGCACGGCAGGCGCTGATGACGATGTTTGCCGAATATCGCGCAACCTGGCTGGGAGGAGGGAAGCGATGAAAATGGTGATGGCGGTGGTGCCCCGCGACGAAGCAGGCCGCGTATTGGAGGCGCTGGTGGCCGCCGGGCACACGGCAACTTTCAGCGATAGCCGGGGGGGCGCGCTGCGCCAGGCTCAACAGACTCTTTTTATTGCCGTGGAGAAAAGAAACCTGGAGCGAGTGCTGACCATTATCCGCAAGCACTGCCGCTCGCACGTGCCATTGGAGAGCGCCGGGCCTGAGGCAATGTTGGCCCCGGCCGCCGCTCCGGCGACAGCCGAGGTGGGGGGCGCGGCCGTTTTCATCTGGGACCTCGACCGCTTCGAGATTTACTGAGCGTAGACGTATGGAAGACATAGAACGCGCCCAAACCCGCCTGGATAATATCCGCACCGTAGAGCCTATCCTCGGCGCCCTGCGAACAATCTCGTTAGGAAGCTGGAGGACGGCGCTCTGGCGGGGAGATGACGTGCGCCGTTACGCGGAGCGATTAATGGCCATGTTGCCACCATTATTGTCCCACATTCGGCCGAGCCCGCTACGCCGGAGACTGCTGGCTGGCTGGCGCAGTAGACGCAAAACGCCCCCGTCACCCGCGCGCATCGCGGTGCTGGTGATCGGGAGCGAACGTGGATTATGCGGTGGGTTCAACACGACAGTCGTCGGGCGTGCTGAACGGTATCTGGCCGAGTTGTCGGTGAGCGGTGCACAGGTGGAGCTCATGGCCCTGGGCACGCGGGTGGCCCGCCTTTTCCGGCGGTACCGGCGGTCATTGGCCTGGTCGGGCGCATTATCGGTGACTGCGTTGCCGACCTACCGTCTGGCCCTCGATCTGACCCGCCAGTGGCTGGCTCGCTACGAGGAATATGACCTGGACGTGGTTGATTTGATTTACAATGCCTATCGCGGGACGGCACGTTATGCACCGGCGGTTATGCGGCTGATCCCTCCGCAGTTGCCCTCAGCAGGGCAGGTAACCGGCCGCTCCCCCGACGAGCGAGGGCCTTCGACCGAGCTCTGGCCTCCCCCTATCATCGAGACCGATCCCCTGAGTCTGTACGCCCGCGTGGTTGAGCAGTGGATAGCGGTCAGCCTGTACGGGCTTTTGTTGGAGTCGGCTGCGGCGGAACATTCGGCTCGCTTTCAATTGCTGGAGGGAGCTACCCAGAACGCCGAGCGGCTCATCGCCGAGCTGACGCTGGCGGTACAGGCGGCCCGCAAACAGGCAATCACCCGCGAGATGCAGGATTTGGCGGCCGGCGCCGGCTTGATCGGCACCCGCCCCGAATAGCAGCGAAACCTGTAGGTCGGGCCCCTGGCCCGACACAGGCGGCCGGGCGAGACGCTGTCTCACCTCTACGAAGCGGCCTCCCACTTCTCAATCAGTTGCGGTTTCAACTCCTCGAAGACGCGCGCCTGAG